>Ga0123355_10001015_pt1 | contig 38961 bp, 34 predicted proteins | sample TergutEmb28metaG_3_FD_89872 | JGI IMG/M metagenome (GOLD analysis project Ga0123355, IMG submission 89872) | Embiratermes neotenicus P1 segment gut microbial communities from Petit-Saut dam, French Guiana - Emb289 P1 | ecosystem: Host-associated > Arthropoda: Insects > Digestive system > Gut ...
AACTTCGTTCATATGGAAGAAATGAAAGCCGCGTACGGCACATTTTGGGTTGACGAGGATAAGGCTGATGATATGCCAAAAGATGAATTAGCAAGGTTTTATGTTAGCAAAACCAATCCAATGTATGCGCTTCCTCAGTGCTTGTCGATTGTGGCTCGCAAAAGCACTTAATCAAATGCTAGGGCGTGTTCCCACTACCGCCAACAGCCATCTTTTGGTCAATTTTGCACCGCTTTTCGTCAGCACTTCCTAGCTTGCCTCCGGGCAAGCGTCGTCAGCACCTCCTCAATCGGCACAAAATTGCCGCAAAATCTGGCTATTATCGTTAGTGGGAACACGCCCTAGTTTGCAGCACAAATCATTTACCAGCCCTTAAATCCGCGATGCTCCGCTTCTCAATAGACAATCTACTAAACTCGCGAGTTCCCCCTTGCCCCATTGGGCACTGTACCTCAATACCTACCATAATGGTACTTTCCACCGGCAGCATACATAATCTAACCATGTCATATTTTTCCCCATCCAAAGAATAATGAACGGCAAAGTTACAACCAACCCGTGCCACCTGTAACCATATAGAATCTGCTGTTAGATTACACCCATTGGCATCGTCTGAGACCGTATTGGTTACGACACTAACCACGCAGGTTGTATCAAAATCTGATTTTTCATAAGCGGCCTTTAACCATAGATTTTCATCTTGCATAACCATTATGCAAGCAGCATCGTAAACCGCTTCAAAACTCGGCTTTACCTTAACCCGTATAACAAAATCGCCCTCAATATCAGTATACAAAAAGGGCGCGTTCTTCTGAGGAGGCTTAAACTCCCCATTTTCAGGCACAGGATTATTAAAAAAGTCACTTACAGGAGGGGCGGTAATGGTTATTTTCTCTCCGTCCACTTTTAACTCACTTTTGTTCAGCCATTTGAATGATTCAAGATTCATGATATCAAACCCTTTCGTTTTAGTTTTAATTGGTAGCTTATATAGTTCAAAACAGCTTATATAGTTCAAAACGATAACTCAAATTGGATACTTCATGTAAGATAGCTTCAAGTAAATTACCCCACTAAGATAATGGTTCAAATTAAATAATGCAAGAAAACTCTTTTAAACATGTTATACAAAAGAGCCTTGCGACTTACAATATTTACCACACAATCTTCTCGAAGCCCCATAAACCGCATAAAATGGGGTTTTTCCATTTTTGACAAAGGTTTCAACCAAAGCCTCTGTCCATGCCTAAAACAAGTCCAATACATATTTTTTTCATCATTTTCACCCAAGCCTGTTGTAATACACGTCAATTGACTCTATAATGACTCGGACATTATTCACAATATAAGCAAAACAAATCAAGACGCTGTGTTCAACTTTGACAAGGGTTTACCTTAAGCCAAGAGTGTAAGCCAAGAAAGTGAAGCAGCATCTCCAGGAGGGTTTTATTATATGAAAGTGTACACGGCAAATGAAATCCGCAATATCGCAGTCATGGGTCATAGCGGTTGCGGCAAGACAACACTGATGGAGGCCGTCCTTAACGCCACCAAAGTAACCAGCCGGATGGGGCGAGTAGAGGACGGTAACACCGTAAGTGACTACGACGCAGAAGAAATAAGGCGCACCGTGTCCATAAGCGCGTCTGTTATCCCCATCGAGTGGAAGAACACTAAAATCAACTTCCTGGACACACCAGGATTCTTCGACTTTGCCGGTGCCGTATGTGAAGCCCTGGCCGTGGCCGACGCCGCGCTAATCATGGCCGACGCAAAGTCCGGCATAGAAGTAGGCACAGAAATTGCCTGGGAAAACGCCGCCCAAAGAAATCTGCCAAGGATTATTTTTATCAACGGCATGGACGACGAAAACGCAGACTTTTCCAAAGTCATTGAAGATATGAGAACCCAGTTTGGCACAGGGGTAAACCCCCTTCACCTGCCATTTAAACAAGGGGGCAAGCTTGCCGGATACGTGGATGTACTAACAGGCAAGGCATACACATACGACGGCAGCGCAACGAAACCCTGCGACATCCCGGCAGACATGCAAGACGCCTACGAAGAAAGCAAAATGGCATTAGTAGAAGCAATTGCCGAAACCGACGAAGAACTAATGGAAAAATTCTTCGGCGATGAAGAGCTAACAGAGGACGAAATGCAAAAAGGCCTAAGAAATGGCCTAGCCACAGGGGCAATCTCCCCGGTACTTTGCGGCGTAGCCACAAAAATGACCGGCGTTGCGCCACTACTTGACATGCTAACAAGCGTACTGCCATCAGCCGCCGAGCTGCAACCAACAAAGCAAGTAAAAGACGGAAAAGGCGAAATGATAGAGCTAAAATGCGACGCCGCGGGCCCCCTATGCGCCTTTGTATTTAAAACAATCGCCGACCCATATGTAGGACGCCTAAGCCTGTTTAGGGTATATTCCGGCACAGTAAAGCGCGAGGTTCAGCTATTTAACATAACCCAAGACGCACCGGAAAAACCAGGCCATATCTACCTAATGCGCGGCAAAGAGCAAATCGAGGCAACCGAGGTAAAAGCAGGCGACATAGGTGCTATAGCAAAGCTTGCCCAAACATCCACCCAAGACACCCTAACAACCAAGGCAACCCCATTAGAAGTGCCAAAATTCGACTTCCCGCCATCTTTACTTTCCATGGCAATCGCGCCAAAAGGCAAGGGCGACGAAGACAAAATCGCAGGCTCTGTTTCAAAGCTACTTGAAGAAGACAAGACCCTTCTATACAAAGTGGACAAAGAAACCAAGCAAACAATACTTTCCGGCCTAGGTGACAGCCAACTGGATGTACTAATCAACCGCCTAAAGGCAAGATACAAAATCGAAGCAGAACTTAGTCTGCCAATCGTACCTTACCGTGAAATGATTAAATCCAAAGTCCAGCTAAGGGCAAAGCATAAAAAACAATCCGGCGGTAGCGGCCAGTTTGGCGACGTAGAAATGGTCTTCGAGCACAGCGGCAACAACGAAGAAGCCTATCTATTCGAAGAAAAAATCGTAGGCGGCGCAGTACCAAAGCAATACTTCCCCGCCGTAGAAAAAGGCATCCAAGAAAGCGTAAAAGCAGGCCCGCTAGCGGCATATCCTGTTGTAGGCCTAAAAGCAACTTTAGTATTCGGCAGCTACCACGCGGTAGACTCATCCGAAATCGCCTTTAAAATGGCAACAATTAAGTGCTTCAAAGAAGCCTTCATGACCGCAAAGCCCGTGCTACTAGAGCCGGTAATGAAAGTTGCCGTAACCGTACCAGACGACTATACCGGCGATGTAATGGGTGATATGAACAAACGCCGTGGCCGCATAATGGGCATGGAAAAAATCGGCAACAAGCAAGTAATCTCTGCCGAGGCACCCCTTTCCGAAATGCAAAAATACCCCACAGACCTTAGGTCAATGACCCAAGGGCGCGGCAGCTTTACCATGGAGTTCGAGCGGTATGACGAGGCACCAAGCGATGTACAACAGAAGGTTATTACCGCACGCAAGCAAGAGCTTGAGGCCCTTCGGGATAAGGAATAATCCGCTACTTCATTCCGCCCGCAAAAGCGAGTGCAACTTGGCTGCGGCCCTTGGATCTCGGCTCTTGGCTCTCATGAGTAAAATGCAGATAATGCAACATTGATGCGCCACCCAGCATGACATAGAACACCTAAATACAGAACCACACTGCTTGCCATATACCGGCAGGCCATGAAAAGACAGTACCCCCGCATCTGTGATTGATTAAATAATCACCGTTGCGGGGGTACTGTTTTTTGTAGCTTTATTTATGCTATAAAATATTAAAGCATATTATGCTAATTTTATTTCTTGCTTGAAGGATAATAATGAGTTGTTTGGCGAAAGAGCTAATTTTGCACTCATCAAATCAGTTTGTACAAGCCCAAGACTTTTTCTGTATTCATTAGTAACTGAAGATATTTGCGCTGCTAAGTTGCGGCAATCGTCACATATTCTAACATAAGGCAACTCGCTATCACCATAATAAACCCTATAAATATTATAATTTTCATGCGTGCTTGTTATAAAATCAATTTCTTGGCTACTGAAAATAATTTTTTGTGAGAAATCGAACTTAGTGGTTTTCACGTCTAAGTTGATGATGTTGCCTCTGTGGCTCTCAACGGTAAAGTCATAAGGCAAGCCACTTTCCTTTTCAGCATTATACCAGTTATAATGTAAAATTTCTTTGCGCTCAAATTTCAACTTCAAATATTCATTGACAAGTTCTTCGCCAGTCCTACCAATTCGCCTAAAATTTGCATTTGCCCTTTCAATGTCGTAACGGCCAATCCTTTTGTTTGGTTGAATTAGCCCGATTTGTGCTTCAACTTCTAATTCTTTAATCGTCGATAGTCCATTTGCATTAACCCTATTTTCAATAAAAGTAGCTATTTCATTAGTCATATTATCTTTAACTGTTTTTGCACCCTTTGAGATGCCGTCAAGATTTAAGCCCAAGTTGCAAATTTCTTTGTAATCGTCTGAGTGTTGATTGAATAATAAAAAGACTGCTTTATCATTTTTCAATCCGAACCAAAATAAAAACCATTTCAAATTTTGGTCATTATTTTTGACAATATCCCGAATGGTAGAAGTAACTGAAATAATATCCCTGCCGCCTGTTTTGATTTTAGGGGCATTATATTCACCATAGTTACGCTCAATTCGGTCAAAATGTGCATCAAGATAGTCAAAGGTGTTGCCATATATAAAGATTGAATCTTCACTTATTGCATCTTTGTCAGACATAAAGGTCAGCACATCAGCAGCCAACCCAATATGCGTTTGGTGCGAAGTTTTGCCAGTGCCTAAATCAGCGGTCGAAAGTAGTTTATATCCGATTTTTCTCTCTCCGTGTAGCTCAAAGAACATACTACCCCTCCATTATTTTGGCTTCCACAAAAAGGTAATGCAGTATGGCATATACTGTATTGACGCTAACAGCATTGCCTGCTTGTTTGTATAGCTGCGAATCACTTGTCTTAGCCATCTTTGCTTTTGTGTAAAATTCATCGTCAAACCCTTGCAAATTAAAGGCTTCTTTGGGTGTAATACGCCGTATATTTTTCTTTGCCAGTTCTTCTTTTGTAAAATGCTGCTCGGCATATGCAATAGGGTCGATAGCATTTATATAATCATCACTAAAATAATTATCTTGGCAAGCTCTGTGCATTTTTGCCATTGTTGCGGTAAGTGGTCGTGCTATTAGTTGGTTTATATCTGATTTTGACTTAAAGTTTTTTGTACCATCAGACAAAATAGTAGGTTTAATAATTTCTGACAAATAATATTTTTTATCTACAGATTTTTCCAAAACCTCAAAGGTATATTGATGCTTAATAATAGATGCTTTACTGATTATCTTGTCAAATGACATCTTAACGCTTGAATGGTCAAATCGGAAGCTTGCTCCTAAATCCCTTTTTGAAGCAAATATAAACACTCTGTTTCTCGTTTGAGGTAGTGCGTAATCGTTGGAGTTGAAAATATCATAATATACATATTTATATCCTAAATCTTTAATCGCTTGTATGATTGTTTGAAAAGTTTCTTTTTTATTGTGAGTTAAAATATTTTTAACATTTTCTAACAATAAAAAATCGGGTTTCTTTACTTTAGCAATTTCAATTATCTTGAAAAAAACATTACCACGGAAGTCATCAAATCCCTTTTGTTTCCCCATCATACTAAATGCTTGGCAGGGGAAACCACCTGTTAAAATGTTGAAGTCGGGTAAATTTCTTACATTGGTTTTTGTATTGACGAATGAAACAATATCACCAATCTCTATCTCACCATCAGTGCAAAAATTTTGTTTGTATGTATTTGTTGCGTTTGCATCCAACTCGGAAAATCCTATACTATTAAATTGCACATCAAAATCGCGATGTAATAAATCCATCGCATAACGAAAACCGCCTATTCCCGAAAACAGCTCTAAATGTTTTATAGGCATTTAATAATCTCACCACCTATAATCTCAGCTAACTTTACAGGCACTGCATTGCCGATTTGCATATACCAACTATTTTGTGCACCAAAAAAAACAAAATCATCAGGAAATGTTTGAACTCGTGCCGCCTCTCGTGCAGATAAGCCACGAGGTTGCGTAGGGTGGATGTACATATTGCAGTCAAACTTCATATGAGAAGTTATTGTCTTGCAAACATCATCGTATCTCAGCTTAAAATATTTATCCTTAAAAATATGATTTCTTGTTTTATAAGGCATTATTTCTGATATACTCGGATGCAATGAGTTGGCTCCCTGCGGTAAAAGGGTGAAAATTTCAACGTCACGTTCGTTGTTATATCTGTTTTTATGGTTGTACACATGGTCTATCTTTTTGTCGCCATTTATAAATTTATAGTAATCATCAATTCTATATTCGTGTTCTACTTTGAAATAACCGATAACTTCATTCTCAATAGATGTGTTGTTTTTTACTTTTTTCACACCCAATGGCGGTAAATCAGAAATAGCATCTTCCAGAGCAAAAGAAGATCGCTTGCGCTTATTTATACAATCAAAAAGATAATTTGAATTAATACCTATTCGATTCCCAATTACGAACAATCGCTCTCTGTTTTGCGGTATTCCAAAATCCTTTGCATTTAATACGGCGTGGGAAATATTGTATTCTTCTTCTAAAATATTTTCAAAATCGCTAATGATTTCATCTATTTTATTACGCATACCTTTTACATTTTCCATAACAAAAAATTTCGGTTTTGCTTTACTCAATACCTCAAGAAAGGACTTGTAAAGAACATTTCGAGGGTCATCAATAATACGTTGCCTGTTAGCCATTGAAAAACCTTGACAAGGTGGTCCGCCACTTATCAAGTCAATGCCCTTGAAATACTCTTCAAACTTCACATAATTCTTGAGTATATCATTTATATCGCCAACATAGAAATGTTTTTTATCTATTTGAATATTTTCTAAATAAGTATTTGCACTTACAGGATTTATATCATTAGCGAATATCACCGTAAAACCTGCGTGTTCAAACCCTAAACTAAGACCACCGCAACCTGCGAAAAGGTCAACTGATTTATGTGCCATAATTCAGCAATTCCTTGTGGTGTGCCATATTGCGACACTCCGCCGCTTACACACTTTTTCACTATATATCATATCACATCAAAACGCAGGATTCAATATATGATTTAAAATTTACTATGACTAAAGTGTTAAACATCTATTTACCACCCTAACAATACGTCACAAAACATGCTCCTTTGACAAAATTCTGTTGAATATTATTGCAATCATTGCATAGTAAGTATAGCTGTGATATGCCCATTCATCAAGCATATTCAATTAAGCCTTCATCCGCGATTACGAGATTTCGACTCATCCGCCAAACAAACGCAACTTGCGCAAAGTGGAAAAGCCCGGTATTCTGGGTTTTTCTCCAAATGACAAAAGCATTCCACAATCATTTGCCCCCATATTGTTGAACGAGAAAAATAAGTCTATAATGTTTGCATACATATCAAGTGGAAGGGCGTCTGTATTAGGGCCACTTGCTGATTTTACTATGATAATAACCTCAGATGGGCTATAGGACGTGCGCACGATATATTCGGGATGGATATCATCAGAATGAAAAATATAATTATATGTATATTTATAATATGTATGCTTGCATTGGGCGTACTAACGCTTATTCATGTAGCGCGCGCCGACAACGAATGCATGTCATCCATGGAAAAGGAGGCATATGACGACGACTTAACACAGCTGCGCAACATCGCGCTATCATTGGCCGGGCATATACAACCAGGACAAGGATTTTGCAACAACGACTGCTGCATACCTGTTCACCTGCACTTGCTGATGGATTTATTTCATGATGCAAGAAGGCTGCAAAATAGCATAAGAGGTACAGAAGACGACTGCACAGCAGTGATTTCCGGCTTTGGCCTATGCACATCTCGCAATGCATATATTATTGGCTTTGCCCATGATAAGCACGTAGGGTTAATAGACTTTATTACCAACTTTGTAGGGATACCAGATGATATGGTCGTATATGAAGTATGGGGAGTGTTTAGTCATCATATTGCCATTGAGGAGGATTTCTAGTGGCAAAAAAATATTAATGTCCAATATGCAAAAGGTCGATTGATACATATAGCGGTTTCTGTTGCGTGCGGCGGATAGTGACACCAGGCAGGGAACTTATATGACTATAAAAACTGCGTCCTCCTGTGATAAATGACAAGAGGACGTTTCGTTTCAAGGATGTATTGCCATAGAAAAACCTCGAAATCTCGGATTTTTCCATTTTGGGGAAAAGCGTTCCAAAGCCTATCGCCCAAGTTAAATTTCAACTAAAACCTCAACTAGGGCGTTAGTGGCTGCACGCCCTAGACCAACACAACTAAACATGCCGAACAATATCAATAATATCCGCAACAACGGCACTTGCAGAGGATACTTCCCAGCACCGCACCCATAAAACATTACATCACCAACAAAATCACCGCGCATCACAATGCCATTGTAAACGTCGCCCACACCTGCAAGCGGGAGCATGACGTATTTCACTGCTATGCGCATAATGTCGAATAACCCATATTTTTTCATATATGGCATTGACAGGTGTGCGAAGGAGTTGATACAATCTGTGCAAATGGCATACATATCCAATAGGCGCGCTAAGGATGCGTCGTAAACTTCAAAGGAGGACAAAGTATTGAAAAAGAAGATTTGTAGTGTGCTCCTAATACTCATGTTTGTAATAGCCTCATTCACTCTGGCACATGCGGCAAGAAATGACAACAGCGCATCTGACTCAAGGCAACCAGCAATTTCTACACCGGCAATGCTAGTGACGGAAATATCTAGCTTGGAAGCCGGAGTCCGCCACTATTTTAACGATGCAAACGGCGAAATAGATTTCATATTTTATATCGCTGAGGATGCAGAGTACGCTGACGACTTCATTAACCATATCGTAACCACTCTCACAGAGTTAGGCATTGAAACTATGGCTGACATATCCCAAGCGAGAGAAGCTATCATAGAATCAAGCACCGTGCGCAGATATCAAGATGATGACTTGCAGGATACCGGCGCAAGGTCATTCCCGCCTCAATCTTTTTTGGTCAATAGGCTGTATGTGCATTTCTGGGATAGAAATATTAACTTTCATCCACCGGCTTTTTGGTATGACACCCTAGAACTGATAGGCCATGGGACTAGATACCTCTATAGTGGTCATTTGGCTCTTCAAGGATTTAGTGCTCTTCGATCATCCAACAACCCCAATCTATGGAACTTTACCGCCAATTACAGTGGAACGCTATGGCTGCGTACCTCCATCCCTGTCCTTCCTCCGCAAGGAAGGCTAGTTGAGGATACCTCCGAAGAAGATGTCGAAATCGTTACTCAGGAGTCCGACGCCAAAGAGCAACAATATTATTATGAATATCGGATGCAAAGACTTATAGACATGCGGGATGCCCACTATGCTGCTATGGCTATGTATAATGACGAAGGCCTAGACAACCTTAGATATACCACTATTCGCTTAGTTGCCTGCAATGAGGTGATGTCACAATCATCAATATTCATCCCTGAGGTCAATGTGAGTACGTGGAATCAAATTGAATCATTTAGGCCTCCTCAACACCTTTTTTATACAAGACAGGTTGGTGGGCGTTTATATCAAGGTTTTTTAACCCTTCACAACTTTGCCATGACACCAATGTCAAATGGGCTCTGGGATGTGCTTGCAGTATACTCGGGGTGGATATTTTGGGGCACAGGGGGTGTACTGCCAGACCCTTGGGAACTATGCGTGTGCGAAGAGTGTGAGTATAAATACAACTATTAACCATATATAACTCAATGCTATAAATCAAATCGGCCTCCTGTGTGGATACATAATCACAGGAGGCCGATTTACAATACGGCAAATGACACAACTAAACATGCCGAACAATATCAATAATATCCGCAACCACAGCACTTGCAGTAGGATACTTCCCAGCGCCGCGCCCATAGAACATTACATCACCAACAAAGTCGCCGCGTATCATTATGCCATTGTAAACATCGTCCACACCCGCAAGGGGGCTGTCTTTTGGCACCAATGTAGGCTCAACTTTACATACAATTTCCCCATCCTCTAGCTTTGCATGGCCAATAAGCTTAAGCACGCAATTTTGCTCTTCGGCTTTTTTTGCGTCCTCCACTGTCACCTTTGTAATGCCCGTAGTAGGTATACTGTCCCAAGACACATTCTTGCCAAAGGCAAGGGATGCGAGAATGGCAATTTTGCGGCAAGTATCATGGCCCTCAACATCAGCGGCGGGGTCTCTTTCGGCATAGCCGTTTTCCTGCGCAAGCTTTAGGGCGTCATCAAAACTTTCGCCGTTTTTAACCATCCTGGTAAGGATATAATTTGTTGTTCCGTTTAGTATTCCATAGATTTCTGTAATATGATTGGCCGCAAGGCATTGCAATATTGGGCGGATAATAGGTATCCCGCCGCCGACACTTGCCTCAAGAAGGTAGCGGACATTGTTTTCTTCCGCAACTGCAAGCATCTCAGGGCCATGGGCCGCAACCATTTCTTTATTACTGGTGATTACGCTTTTTCCGCCTATTAATGCCTTTTTTGTATATCCGTAGACGGGGTCAAGGCCGCCAACGCATTCGACAATTATGCTTATTTCGTCGTCGTGCAAAATATCTTCGAAATTGCGTGTAAGTATCTTTTGCACTGGATGGTCAGGGAAATCACGGATATCCAGCACACGTTTTACATTTATCCTTTGTTCGCATTTTTCTTGGATAACGTCCTTATTTTGGGTTATTACATCGTACACACCCGAGCCCACCGTGCCAAAACCTAAAATTGCAATATTTATCATTACAGGCCTCCAATACTCTACAAATCATATGGTGTTGTCTGATACACATGGTAGTTAAGCCAATTAGAAAACAGCAAATTTGCATGGGCGCGCCAGTTAGATACAGGCGCGCTTTGCAAATTATTTTCTGGGAAATAGTTAAGTGGCATTTCCGTAGTCGTATCTTTATCAATGTCGCGGAAGTATTCATCCCGAAGGGTAGTCGAGTCGTATTCCATATGACCAAAGACAAATATATGCTTACACTTTTCAGAAACAGCTATATGAACACCGGCCTGTTCCGATTTGGCCAAAATCTCCAAATCGGAACAGCTCGCAAGTTCCTGCTCGCATACACCGCTAAAGCGGGAGTGGGGCGCGTGAAAAGTATCGTCAAATCCCCTTAACAGCATTTTCCTGTTATTAAGCACATCATGGGAGTACACGCCGGAAATTTTTTTATCAAACATTTTCTTCCCAATATTATAGTGATAAAAAATGCCTGCCTGGGCACCCCAACATATATGGATAGTGGAAGTTACATTGGTTTTAGACCATTCCATTATCGTACATAGTTCGCCCCAGTAGCTTATATCGGTAAAATCCAAATGCTCTACCGGCGCGCCCGTTATGATAAGCCCATCGAATTTTTTGTCCCGAACCTCCGCAAATGATTTATAAAAGGTAAGCAAGTGCTCCTGTGCCGTGTTTTTAGATAAATGTGTATCCATTTTTACAAGCTCAATATCCACTTGCAAGGGGGTGTTTCCAAGTAGCCGAAGCAACTGGGTTTCTGTTGTAATTTTATTTGGCATAAGATTAACAATCATAATCTTAAGGGGGCGGATATCCTGGCTTATTGCGCGGGTTTCTGTCATCACAAAAATATTTTCTTGTTCCAACTGCGCCTTTGCAGGTAAATCATTGGGGATTTTAATTGGCATAAACTAATACATGCCTCCTCCTATGCTTCAAGCGCGTGCTTTATGTCATTGATAATATCCGCGATATCCTCAATACCCACAGAAAGCCTTATCAAATCATCCGGTGTGCCGGATTTTGCCCGCTGCTGGGGAGTAAGCTGAGAATGGGTGGTGCTTGCGGGATGGATAACCAAAGACTTGGCATCCCCCACATTTGCCAGATGGCTGAATAACTTAAGAGAATCAATAAACTTACGCCCGGCTTCAAGCCCTCCCTTTATGCCAAAAGTCATTATCGCCCCCGCGCCCTTTGGCATGTATTTCTTTGCCAGCGCATGGTCCGGATGGCTTGCAAGGCCGGGATAGCTTACCCACGATACTTTATCATGTGCCTCTAAATACTCGGCGACAGCAAGGGCGTTTTCGCAATGTCTCTCCATACGCAAATGCAAAGTCTCAAGGCCTTGAAGGAACATAAAGCTATTAAATGGCGAGAGGCAAGCACCTAAGTCGCGAAGTATTTGCGTGCGCAATCTTGCAATAAACGCGGCAGCACCCAAACTGGTAAAGGCAAGGCCGTTATAACTGGGGTCTGGCTCGGACAATAGCGGAAACTTGCCATTATCGTAGTCAAAGTTACCGGCGTCAACCACGATACCGCCCATGCTTGATCCATGCCCACCAATAAATTTTGTGGCAGAGTGCACAACGATATTTGCGCCAAACTCTATGGGTCGGGTGATATACGGAGAAAATGTTGAGTCAATAATTAGCGGAATGCCGTTAGACTGTGCTATTTTCGCCAAAGCCTCTATATCAATGACATCTATTTTGGGGTTCCCGATTGTTTCGGCAAAGATAGCCTTGGTTTTAGGTGTTATTGCCTTTGCAAAACTTTCTGGCGAGTTGTCATCCGCAAAATTTACCTTAATGCCAATATTCGGCAGCGAATAGCTAAACATATTGTAAGTGCCGCCATACAGGCTTTGGGCACTAACAATCTCGTCACCGGCGCGGGCAATATTAAGGATAATACCAACAATAGCCGCATGTCCCGAAGCAAATGCAAGCGCGCCAACACCGCCCTCTAAGGCTGTAACGCGCTTTTCAAACACATCCGTTGTAGGGTTCATTATTCGGGTGTAGATATTGCCGGATTCTTTTAATGAGAACAGGTTTGCGGCATGTTCTGTATCACGAAAGTTGTAGGCCGTTGTCTGGTAAATTGGCACAGCGCACGCGCCTGTTGTGGGGTCCGGCTCATAGCCTTCGTGTAGTAAAATTGTACTTAGCTTTGCGTTTTCCGGTAGTTTCATTTGAACATCTCCTTTGAAATTGGTTTGTATATATTTTGGCAAAAAAATAAGCCCTCATACAGGGGCTCCTTTGTGAACGTACCGCTAATAAACTAAAAGCGTACATCTTCCGGCAATATTACCTTGCATAAAGTAGCAATTTTGCCGGGGGAGTTAGCACCGTGCGTTCGCCGGTTGCTGGGTTTCATCGGGCCCTGGTCCCTCCACCTCTCTGGATGTTTGAATATTTAATTGTGCTTGAAGTATATACATAAAAATTTTCTTGTCAAGAGCAATTATGTTTAGGCATATGTGAATCTCATTTTGCGTAGGCCTACAGTGGCGACAACCGCGAAAGCGGGTTGGAGCCCGGCTATGCGCACATGTTACGGCTGATGTTGCAAAGCCTTTGGCGGGGAAAATGTCATTTAGGTTCGGATTATCATCCGCCTAAATGACGTTCTCCCATCGCCAAAGTCTTTGCAACGCCTCCACAGGCGCGCATAGCCGGACTCCAACCCGCTTTCGCTGCCTACCACTTGGAAGGCTATATGAAAAACATAGCTTCGCTATGCCATAACATAGTCTAGGCAGTCCATATCTCATTATGCGAAGCCATGTAGACCGCATAAAACGGGGTTTTTCTCCAAATGACAAAAGCAATCGGCCTTTGTTCAGACAGTGTTGCAAACATAAGCCTTGCAATTTTTAATCGGAGATACATCATCTGGAACATATATCCATCAAACATCGCTAACATACTACTATCCCCGGAATTTGGGGTTTTTCCATTTTTGGGAAAGGTTTCGGATAGCCATTAGGATGCTCTAAAAGTTTTTTTCACCCATATTGTGGTTTGGAGAAAATAGGGTTATAATGCTTGTATACATATACCAATTCTATATAGGCACCGGCTCCACGCTGCTGATTGTGGAGGCTTTTTCGCACAGTTTACATGTTTTGCTGTGCGCCGCCCCTCGGTGATACATAATGGTGCATTGGCCTTGGTATGAGAGTGCCGACTTATTTTGGTACACACAAATACTTCGCTTCACAGAAAGGATGAATCCCAGTGAGGTTCACAAAAAGAATCTTGTCCGTTGCAATGCTGTTTGCAGCTTTGTTCGCAGTCGCCCATGTGCTTACCCTAGGCGGCGACGGTGTCACCGTCACAATTGATAACCAGCCCGTCGTCTTCGACGACCAAGAGCCGATACTTGTTGACGGCGTAACCTTAGTGCCCATCCGCTTCGTTTTCGAAGACCTGGGCTTTACTGTAGGCTGGGAAAGAGCCACAAGAACGGCAACCCTAACAAGGGCTGACGCCACAATTGTAATCTCAATCAACAGCACCGCCTTCACCACCAATGGCATAAGCCACAACCTAGACGTCCCAGCCCAACTAAGAGGCGGAAGAACCATGGTGCCCCTTCGTGCGGTGCTGGAAAGCGTAGGCTACACCTTAGACTGGGATAGCACAACCCGTACTGTAAGCATCTTCACCCAGGCAGATATAGTAGCGGATGACGACGGTGAACAAGATAGAGATGATGACACTGACATTGTCGACGATGAAAGCGATGATGAAGACGACGAGAATGATGTAGATGATATGGACGCAGATGCTGATGCAGATGCTGATGACGACGCTGATGCAAACGACGACCAAGATGATGATACCGATGTGGGCGATGATGCGGACACCGACGCGGACGATACCGATACAGATGACGACGACACAGACGACACCGCCCTCCCAACCCCGCGCCCGCTAACATCCGCCGAAAGGCAATTCATAGGCATATGGGAGGCAGACACCCTAATACTAGACCACTGGTGGGCATATGTCTTCTACGAAGACGGCACCGGCGAGTTTTTGGGCCTAAACGCATTCGAATCCATTTTCCAGTGGTCGGTTACTGGCGATATAATAACAATCACCGGGTATTATATATTAGAAATGTACTTCACAATCGAAGACGGCAGGCTAACCCTCACAGATATCGAGGACCCGGCCGCAAGATGGTCAATAGTCTACCGGGAAGAAAGAAGCTGGCGCTCGGTTCCACTAATCGGATACTGGCAACGGGGCTACCAACCAGGCGAATGGCGCGGCTTCCACTTCTTCGATGACGGCACCGGCGCGCTAATCGACGACGAAAACTACATGGTACCCTTCGTATGGTTCGTAAACTTCAATGTAATCCAAATGCGCGGCTATGTACTTGGCAATATGTACTTCCGCATAAGCGGTAACGAATTGGTCATGATAAACAGAAATAATACAGACCTATACGATTCCTATGTAAGAATGAGCGGCCCCTCTCTGGAGGATTATCCAAGAAGGTCATAGGAGACTACGATTATAAACAGAATGCAAAATCCCCATATAAGCCACAACCGGCAGACGTGGGGATTTTTTATTTCCCCAACTTTAGTGGGAACAGGCCCTAGTGAAGTACATCCACCGCGCCTTGAATAATATCGGTTACTTGGAATAGTATTTCATTTGGTAAAATATCACCTGTCTGGTTATACCCTCTGCTTTGCAAGTCAACCGCGCGAAGGTGTTCGCACAGGATAAAACCTGTGGTTTTTGTGCCTTTGAGAGGTATGTCCATTGGTTTTTTTCGGTTTGAGTTTGTTATGGGGCAAATCCATATGAGATTGCTTGCGTCTCCAAAATCTGCATTACTTACAACAAGCGCGGGACGGTAACCTGATTGTTCGTGGCCTTTTACCGGGTCGAAATTGGTTAGGATTATCTCGCCTTGCTTTGGCTTAATCATATTGCACAACCTCCGCGCCAACAGAAGGACTATTAAGCCACTGCCTATCTTCGATGGTTATTTCGGCGGGTGTGCCGTCCCATTCTCCTTTGTCAAGTGCTTCAGAAAGGATTTCCGCAAGTGGCTGTCGTTTGCGCATTTGCGTGACAGGCATGATAAGCAAAACGCCGTTTTTCATTTCCATTTTTACGCTTGATTTGTGCTTAATGTTAAATAAATCTGTAAATTCTTTTGGAAGCCTAACTCCAAGACTTGAGCCCCACTTATTCACACTAGTTTCCCTTGCTTGCATCACATTGCGCACTCCTTTACTTGAGATATCTGTATATACATATATTCTACGTCAGCTCCGTATAATATGCAATCATATTACCGAGGTTGTTTTCATTTCAGCCAACATTATTTACACCCTTCACAGCTCACATCATATCAAATGATACCTTTTGTCGTTTTGGAAAAAGGTTTCTAACGCACCACCAACAATTTATTTCCCCAAAAAAATATGTTATATTACATATAAGCACAAAACCCTGGGGGTACAAATGAAAATCAGCAAAATAAAAAAACACATCTTCCAAGCAGTCCAAGCACTAACCCTAGCAACACTAACCATAATAGCAATAGCCGCATTCCCAACAAAAGCAAGCGCGGAAATACCCGATTCCATCCGCATCGGCCTTACCCGCGAGTTTGCCAATCGCGAAACCATCAATATAGCAAATAACTACATCACCGTCGGGCACGAAAGCGGCGGTGTTTTTTACGCCCTTCAAGCACTCACATCAACAGGGGGGTTTACCGCAAGGGTAACCGGCGGCGTTGTAACCATACACGCAGGGGGGACGCAAGTGTTCTCCTTTAACGACACCACCCGCGGCGCGCAAGTCGTAGACACCGCCGGCGGCACAATTAGACTAGGCAACTACTCCTACCGGGGGGCAATAGAGTTTCACCCCACAGGCGGACGGCTTACCGCAATCAATGTACTTTGCCCAGAACTGTATCTCTACGGCGTTCTGCCAACAGAAATGTCTCACCACTTCCACGCAAACGCTCTAAAAGCCCAAGCAATCGCCTCAAGGACATTCATGGTATACCGCATGAACGAAGGCTCTCACCGCCACCTAGGCTTTGACCTATGCGACACAACCCACTGCCAATCATATCGCGGCACCGGCAGCGAGCACTCAAGCACAACCCAAGCCGTAAGCGAGACCCGCGGCCTTGTGATGTTCCACAGCGGCGCGGTAATCCTGGCGGTGTATCATTCCAGCGGCGGCGGCTCTACAGACAATTCAGAAAATGTATGGGTACAGGCACGCCCATACCTACGGGCAGTACGCAATATTGCAGAGCATGACCCGGTAGAATGGACTCGCACCTTCACCTGGGCACAAATCAACACCGCCCTACAAGCAGCCGGCGCAAGCATAGGCACCGCCACCGGCATTGCAATCACCCAAACCGGCACATATGGCCGGGTACAAGAACTTACCGTCCACGGTACAGGGGGCACATGGCGGCTAACACGGGAGGCAACCCGTACATTTTTCGCGCCAATAGGCGGCACACTAATGAGCCGCAACTTCCATATAGCAGGTGCCGCCCCAACCCAAACCACCGCCCCCGAGGCCGTATGGGTTACAGACGGGCAAGCCACAATAAGCTCAACAATAATCTCAATGCTATGGCAAAACCACCTGGGCCAGGTATCCACCGTACCCGATGGAGTATATGTATTTGACGGCACAACCCGCCGAAGAATCGAATCCCCCATCCCCGAAACACCCACCCAAGTAGTAACAGGCGGCGCAGGCATAACCTTAGTGGGCAGCGGCTGGGGCCACGGCCTAGGCATGAGCCAACGAGGAGCCCACGGCATGGCATTAGCCGGACACACCTACAGAGAAATTCTGCTGCACTACTACACCGGCATAGAAATACGCTAACCCAAACGCACCCAAAGGAGACCAACATGAACAAACAAGACTTCAACTACGACCTACCAAAACACCTAATAGCCCAAACCCCCGCCACAAAGCGAGACGGCTCTCGCCTAATGCGCCTAAACCGCAAAACCGGCAAAGTAACCCACGCAATGTTCAAAGACATAGTATCCCTACTAAACCCAGGGGACTGCATAGTAATCAACGACTCAAAAGTAATCCCAGCCCGCCTAATAGGCAAAAGCGGCGAGGCCCAAATAGAAATGCTGCTACACGAAAGAATGGAAGACGGCCGCTGGAGCGTCCTGGCAAAACCAGGCCGCAAAGCCCGGGAAGGTGACACTTTAGTTTTCGCAAACGGCCGCCTAAAAGCCCATGTAAACGAACTAATAGAAGACGGCCTACGCCTAGTAACCCTAGAGCACGAAGGCGACTTCGAGCCCCTGCTAGAAGAAATCGGCCAGATGCCCCTACCCCACTACATCGAAGAAAAAGGCAATGACGACACCCGCTACCAAACCGTATACGCAACCCACAGCGGCAGTGTAGCCGCACCAACCGCAGGCCTACACTTTACAAAAGAAGTGTTAGCCCAAATAGAGGCAAAAGGCGTAAAAATAGCCCGCGTAACCCTACACGTAGGCATAGGCACCTTCCGCCCCGTAAAAGAAGATGATATCTCCAAGCATCACATGCACAGCGAATACTGCCGCATAGAGCCCGCCACAGCCGATATAATAAATCAAACAAAAGCAGCAGGCGGCAGAGTAATAGCAATAGGCACAACCAGTTGCCGCACCCTGGAAAGCCGCGTAAACGAAGCCGGCAAAATCCAAGCCGGCGCAGGCAAGACCGATATCTTCATCTTCCCCGGCTACGAGTTTAAAGCCATAGACGGCCTGCTGACAAACTTCCACCTACCAGAGTCCACACTAATAATGTTAGTCTCCGCAATAGCAGGCCGCGAGGCCGTACTTGCGGCATACAACGAGGCCGTCAGCGAGGAATATCGGTTCTTTAGTTATGGGGACGCGATGCTTATAGTGTAGGCCATGCAACCCTTTCTGACAAAGCCAAGAAAGCCTGTTATATGCATGATACGCGATGCCATATTCTCTTCCTGCGATGCCCATGAAATGTTATATATTCACCTTGTCCAGCGTAACTTTGCTGGGTTTCTCTTTATTCTCAGCTTAGATAAAAAGATGAGAGCAAAAGTAGCTTGGACGATTGCCCTATTAGAAGCTGGTGGCAACAGCTTACGAGAGCCCTATTCAAAGCATCTTGACGATGGGATTTTGGAACTTCGCGTAAAAGTTGGCTCGGATATATCAAAAGTGTTGTATTTTTTTATAGTTGGTAAGCGTGTAATACTTACCCATGGTTTCGTCAAGAAAACGGACGACACCCCCCTGCTGAAATAAAGCGTGCAAAAGAATACCGCGCAGAGTATATGACTCGAAAGGAGAAAGGCAATGACCAAGTTCAAAGATTACCTAGCTGAACAAATGAAAGACCCCGAATTCCGCGCCGAATACGAAGCACTAGAGCCAGAGTTTACAATCGTGCAAGCAATGATTGATGCCCGCCGGAAATCCGGCCTCACCCAGCAGCAATTATCCGCAAAAACAGGCATTGCCCAAGGTGACATCAGCAAAATCGAAACAGGCGAAGCAAATCCATCATTAAGCACCCTAAAGCGACTGGCAACCGGGATGGATATGCGACTCCGGTTAGAGTTCCTCCCAGCAAACGAAAAACAAGCGGCAAATGTATAAATATGCACCGCAATCCTAGCACACCCCAACCCAAGCACACACCCAGCCTCAAATACACAACCGAAAGGTTTTACGCCCATGCTTGACAATTTCCTGTTTAGCCTCAACGCTGTAGCACCGCTGTTTATAGTCCTATTCCTAGGCTACGCCCTACGCAAAAAGGACGTCCTAACCGAAGGCTTTGTTTCCTCCGGCAACAAATTAGTATTCTATGTAGCGCTACCGGCAAGCATCTTCCTAAGCGTATATACCGCAGAGCTTACAGGCTTACTGGACTGGGGCTTTGCGGCTTTTGCCGTTGGCATTTCAGTCGCGGCATTCCTTGCAATCTGGGCAGTAACCGCGCTGTTTATCAAGGAAAAACCCGCAAGAGGCGCATTTGTCCAAGGCGCGTTTCGGGGCAACTTCGCCTTCCTAGGTATGCCCCTACTAATAAACCTAGCAGGCCAAGCCGGTGCTGCCCGCGCAGCACTTATCTTGGCCTTTGTTATACCCGCGTACAATGTCTGCACGGTTTTGGTGCTCGCGGCCTGCTCAGAAACAGGCAAAAAAGTAACCCCAAAGACAATTCTGCTACCCATAGTAAAAAACCCCATAATCATAGCGATAGCAATAGCCTTCGCACTGCAACTACTTAATGTACAACTCCCCTTTATAATAGACCGCTCCATAGGCTACAGTGCCAATATGGCAACCGCAATGGCACTGATATGCATAGGCGCAGGCATGAAGTTCCAAGGCTTCGACGCCAAGTTCAAATACGCCCTAATAGCAAGCCTAGTAAAAGTTATCGCATTGCCGATTGCCTTCGTACTAGCAGGCTACGCCATAGGCTTTAGAGGCTATGACATTGCCGCACTAATGATACTAGGCGGCATTCCATCAGCAATTGCAGGCTATGCAATGGTCGTACAAATGGGCGGCGACGGCTATATAGCCGGTACAATCGTTGTGATTTCCACGCTGCTTTCGGCATTTACCCTTACGGTTTTTATTTATGTGCTGAGGGCTCTTGCGATTATTTAGCAATAAGCAATATAGCTGAGTGCAATCTGCGGAAAATCAGCCTTATTCATTCCTAACATATTTCTGATTACGACTATTCGGTTTGTCGGGCACAGTCATCTTAAGCCTACCAGAAGCCAAAAGTGGCTTTAATATCGCGCTTCGAAAGTGCTTCCTATCCATAATGCCTACAAAGGCTTGCATTTCTTCCCTTGAACGTGGGGTAGCGCAAAATTTGAGGAGACTGCTACCCACTTCATCTTGAGGGGTGACTGGGGGGGCGACTTGGGGCATAACTTGGGGGGTGACTTGCATTGTAGATGGAAGCGGCACTATTGTCGTAAATACATCACCTTCTACAAGCTGCGGCTCTTTTCCGCTATACAGCTTAGAATAATAGTACATATTACGCATACCCGAGCCTAGTTGGTCTGCATAGCCAATATTCATAAAAAATTTTGCTATCAGCGGGTTTTTGGAATCGGGAGTAAAATTATTTGGGTCAAGTTGCCCATGGGTCTTTGGGCGGTTCCAATTCTCTGTATAAATTTTTTCGCGGTCTATAATAAGCCGTGCCAAATGTGCCCTTGAGTATTCTCTATGTGCAAGAATGTTAGATACCAGTTCCCGCGCAATCCATGAGCGTACACTAACACGCACATCACCAATAAGCACAAAAGGGTCATTTGTATGCTTAGAAATAAAGGCCATTAGCGCATCATATTGCTCTATTAGGTTGGTCTCAATATATAAGCGGTCATCATAGCGGTCAACATTGTCCCGGCGCAACAGTGCATCTGTAACTATTCCTGGTGCGCAAGATCGGATTACATCATCACGCCCAAACAGTAAAATTGCCGCAAGATTATAACCCGTTTTGCCTGTACGCCAGTCGGTTTCTATAAGCCCGGCACTTTGCAAAATTTCTTTTGCCTCCATGCCTCTCCACGGATGTTCCGCTGTGCGGCATGTTGCAAGTTTCTTTGCTTTTTCTACAAGGTCAAAGCGTATCTCATTGTCTGTGACATAGGGGAAAACCTCGCGCTCTGTATACGCCGAAGATTTTGTAATTGCTATTTGAGTTATGCGGTCAGCGAACTTTGTAATATCTTGGTCTGCATCTTCATTTCGGTCGAAAATTCTGCCGTTTGTAGACTGCACTTGCGCACTTGGGGGAATGTATACATGCAAAATCAGCGCACCATCTATTTCTGTTTCTGTAAGGTTAAGATGAAGTAGCGGCGACATTTTTTGTGGGTTATTAAGTGTATTGACAAAGTCTTTCTTCATTTGCTTTACGGCGTTTCTATTTACGCCTAAAATCGTACCATTATCATTTACGCCCAGTATAAGATGCCCGCCAAAGCGGTTAGAAAACGCACACACCGTTTCCCATACGCTTCTACCAAGGGATGATACGCACTCCTTATATTCGACAGTCAAGCCCTCGCCTTCTAAGAGAAGTTGCCTTATGCGGTCAAGTGTCATGGGTGAGGCCTCCAATCATGAGTGTACATTAACATCGTTATGCGCTTTATGTGGATGATTTTGACATAACCTCTGTTGACTGTAAAGAGATGCATTATACGATTACTTTGTAAGACGCACTAAACTACTTCAAAACGGCATAAACCTTGTAAGTCCAACTAATAAAGCCGCTGATTAGGCGGCTTAGTGATCTATGCTCAGTAGTTTATAATCTATCTTAGATTAGCTATGCAATGACTAACAGCTTCTGCACTAATTTCATCATGGGTCATATCGTTGAACGAAATTCGTTGCCATTTAGTATAATCAAAAGGTTCACGAATCAATCTGGTAATGAAACGCTCCGCATCAACCACACCTAGAGAATCCACTAAAGAACGCATCCCTATTTCCATGATTGCTGCATCACACAATATAACTTCCCCTCCATTTCACTACTAAACTGCATTTTACCTATAACTATACCCTCCGTTTTTGTATGCCCCAATGATGTAGCATATAGGGACAGCTAAAAACAAAAAAGTAGTCATTGAGAATGCACCAAAAACTAAGCCGCTGACAATATCTGCAACAAGAGAGATAGCTCCCAAAACAAGCAAAGTACCGGCTTTTCCTAGGTTAGAGCGGTGTACTATGCCCATGATCCCAATTACAAATGAAAATCCTCCAATTGCAACAGAAAGAAATGCAACAATACTAAACCCTTCGCCTGCCTCTGCTATACCAGCCATACCGCCTAATCCATCAAGAGTTTGGCCAATTATCTCCAAGAAAAGCCCCATGATGACTGCTAATACCCCTAGAATAATGTACGCGATACCCGCTACCATTAAGAAGATTCTGCCTGGAGGCTGTGTGTTGATGCCAACTCCAGGTTGTGAACTATCGCCTTGTGAGTCTACGCCACAACTGTCGCAGAACTTTGCATTTTCAATTATCTTGTTGCCGCATTTTGTACAGAACATAATTTACCTCCCAATACGATTCATAACAAACGCATTAAAACGTCATGCGCCTATTAAGTGCTTAGATCCTTTCTAAATTTGACCATGAACACAATACCAACCAATCCGACAACAAGCGTCAGATATGCCCATATTGATGGATATGGCCGCCTAACAGAATCCAAGAGCTGGGGTTCAAGACTTCTCCAAAGATGGTGTATGAACATCAGTGACATTGCTGTAGCTATTAAAGAAGATGCAATTCCGACAAGGCCTGCAATTCTACTTTTAATATTTAATAGAAACAGAAATGCCGCGAATCCAAAAACACTAATCGAGGTTCCAATCCAGGCGTTGGTAGAAATGGCGGCTATATCTGTTAGGAGATAAAGCCTTTGGTAGGTGACGTTGTGCCAATTGGTTAACCTCACCCCGGAAAAACTGCTTATCATAGGCCATAAAACCCATCCATATGACATTGAGGCAATTGAAACGATAGCAATTGCTGACACAATACTCTTGCGCAGATTGCATGATGCCGATGTATTGCTTGATAAAGCTGAATGACCTATCGCTTCCTGCCCACTTCGATCAGTCTGCATACTGTTTATGCGTCTTTTATACAGCAGCATAAATCCTGTGCCCACAAGCCCTAATACAAGGGTCATATATGCCCATATTGAAGGATTATTCATTCGTTCACCCACCGACTCAGGAGTATTTATTCTTATAAAATCTTCTGATAAATAACGTGCAACACCTCCAATCACGGTGACACGCCCATCAAACAATGTCACGATATAGACTATATAGCCTAGCGATATCAATGTTGCAAGTGCCAATGAAAGCAATCCAACAAAATGGGCTTTACTACTCTCTTTAAATAAAAGGAATAAAAATGCTGTTATTCCTACAATACTAATTGCTGCTCCACTCCATGCCATTAATGATATTGATGAAAAAACACTCCATCTACCTCCACCGCCTAATATATCGCCAAATGCAATCCAAGCTTGAGGCCCGCCTTCAGTCACTGGAGGTGTTAGCCATCCATACGCCATCGAAACGACTAAGGCAGTCGCTATCAATGATATAATACCTTTGTACAAATCATCTACATTAATTTTGTTAGCACCTTTTGTTATACTGGGATATGCTGTTTGCCTTGCCTTACAAACTAGTCCACAATTTGGGCAGAAATCTCCCTTTACCTCTGATATGTTGTGACCACAACTTGAACAAAACATGGCTATCCTCCCATTAAAATAATAGTAATAGTCGATCCTACGTCTTTATATAAAGGTCTACTTTTTTGTAAATGTCCGATTATGCAACTGATATGTAAATATGTCTAACTTTATGGTTGCATATGGCAAAATTTCTGGTATAATCCCTACATAATGTGGCAATTAGGTACGTCAAGGGAATCAAGCTTAGACTACAAAAAAGTAGACCTTTTTATAGTTATGTTGACTAAACTGTACCCCAGAAAGTGAACACCCTCAAAAGGCAACATCCCCATCCGTCCCTGCAACATGGACACGATGAAAGCCCAAACCACAAAGCTGAGCATCAACACCACACAATGGTAAAAAAAGAGCATATTGCCTTAAGCAAAGCAACAAACTCATACAGTTCTATTCTATGTAAAGAAAAGGCAGACCAAGAAACTCCCAGTCTGCCTTTTATAATTCATACTTATACCCAACTCCCTACCCCTCACCAGCCCGAAACTCCCGCAACCGATTATAAAAAGTAGCTTGCTTAAGCCCAGTCCTCTCCAATGCCTCACAAAAAGAAATTTCCCCACACTCCCATGTCTTCACCACACTAGCAAAGTTACCCGGCGGCACTTTAACCGGGCGGCCAAAGCGCACACCTCGCGCCTTTGCCGCACTTATCCCTTCTCTCTGGCGGACACGGATATCCTCGCGTTCCTTCTGCGCCACAAAACTAAGCAACGCCAAAATCGTGTCAGCGATATAAGTACCCAGCAAATCCTTGCCCTGGCGGGTATCAAGGATCGACATATCCAATACCACAATGTCAACACCCCTTTCCTTGGTAAGAAAACGCCACTGACCAAGAATCTCATCATAGTTGCGCCCAAGCCTGTCAATAGACTTGATATACAGCAAGTCCCCGGCCTTTAGCCCAGCGACCATAGCCTGGTATGCCGGACGGATAAAATCCTTACCCGAAACTTTGTCAATAAAAATACCCTCGGGCGGTACACACACAGCTTCCATAGCCGCAATCTGCCGTGCCTCGCATTGGTCAAGGGCTGAAACACGTACATATGCGAAGACATTCCCGCCTGCCACAGTGCTTATAGCATCTCCAGCACCCAGAACAACATCGGCATCACCCAAAGCAACACTGGCCGCACCCATATAAACGTCGGCTTCATCCAAAACAACCTCCGCAGCACCCACAACTAAGCCTCCTGCATCAACCGCCGCAAATGCCGCGAACTAAAGCCATACTTCTTTGCAAGAGCATCAAAGTTATAGCCGTTAAACTCACGCCGCGCTTCTTTAGTAAGACACTCGGCAAACATCTTACGTGCCGAAGGGACATATACAGTTGCCCCTCCGACATTTTCGCAAAGTGTGTAAATGGCATCAAAGCCCGACATGTCCATAAGGGCGTCGTAAGGCTGCAAAATAAGCTCAGGGTGCCGCAAAGCTGCTTGGCGAAGTATTGATTTATCCATTTCGCCCCTCCTTGTGGGTTAATATGTTCTATTCAGCTATCGAGAACGCATGTATATTATTCCATATGTGTAAATTTGTCAATGCCCATTTTTCACGAACACTCACACGAAGACCTGAACTTTGGGTTTTGATGATTTTGACAAATGTTTCATCCCGCGACCTTTTGTCGTTTTTGACAAAGGTTTCACCGCCCAACCCTTTGTCGGTTTGACCAAAGGTTTCACGGCCTAACCTTTTGTCGTTTTGGCCAAAGGTTTCACTGCCTAACCTTTTGTCGTTTTGGAAAAAGGTTTCACACCGGTTTTGATGATTTACTCAAAAGCTTATAAACCACAGAAACCAGGGGTTTTCCATTTTTGACAAAGGTTTATTCAATTTGGCCAAAGCCGCTCAACCCGCACAATACAAAACCCCTTACCTCAGCGAATACCGCTAAAATAAGGGGTTTATGATTTCCAACTTGCTGCACTATGGATTCAAACTACAGGCATGTTAAGCACTTGTACTCACTTGCCATTGCGACAACTGTTTTCAGCATTCGATATAACTAGCTGCGCATTAATCTCTGCCATATTTCTTTTTAAAACGCTCTACACGTCCACCGGCCTCTAGTAGTAGCTTCTGACTACCGGTATAAAAAGGATGGCACCTACTGCAAACCTCTACATGTATCTTTTCCTTGGTAGAGCCTGCTTCAAACTCATTGCCGCAGTTGCATCGTACTTGGGCAGTGAAATATTTCGGATGGATAGCCGCTTTCATTTTTTCACCATCCTTTCTTGTTGTATTTTGTGAAGCTGTACTTTGTAAGTTTAGCTTCATACTACGCCGCACATTATAGCATGGTACGTTGTCGTGTGCAAATGTGCTAATTTTTGTCACATAACAGCTTGCCCACATTTTCACAATAAGATATACTGCCACCAACACAGCGCGTAAGGCGGTCCGGATTTTTTGATTCTTGGCTTGCTTCCTGGAAAGGAGGGTAGTAGCGATACTACACCAACCAGAAAGGGGTGACGCCATGATAACTTACGAAACCATGATGCTTATGCTGAAGTTTGGAATATTCCTACTCAGCTTCATCACGTTAGTAGTAGTGCTTATCGAGAAGATAAAAAAGTAGCCGGCCCCTTACCACGGGAATGACCGGCTCTTTTTGTAACTAACACTGCGAAGCAAGCCCGCCGCCTTTAAAGCGGCTGTGCCAAGGGGAGCGCACCAACGCTTCCCTTTTTATTTTATCCAATATATGCACAGGGTATGCCCAGTGATACATGGATTAAATCCAGTGATAATGCAACAATTCACCATACCTTGCAAGTATAATCAGACACTATGTCGAGTACACGACACAAGTATATATATTATTCTGCTGTCTGTCTACATTTTTAGTCGAACTCTGCAAATTAGCATAATATTTTCCCCAAATATTCGACACCTCTTCACTACCATAGATTTTTCTTCCCAAAAAGGGTATATTTATACAGTAAACCATTTCTGGCAAACATCCAACAAGCAGCCACCGTACATTAGTACATTAATACATCTGCACAATACCAAATATCCACCATCTCAAAGCCACACCAATGCAATCTAACAAACCAACCAAACCAAAATCTCAAGGAGGCACAAATGGGAACACTAGGACTAGACACAGAACGGGGCTTATTCCTCGGCATCGACTTCGGCACAACCAACTCGGTTGTAAGCATCTACAATTTCAGCGCAGGCGAGGCGCAAACAATTCCAATCGACGGCAGCAACATCTTCCCAACAGCAATTCAATTCGAATCAGACCCAGAAGACGAAAACAAGCTATCCCGCATCTTTGGCGTACAAGCCAAGGAGGCGGCAATTATCTATCCCCTTTCCACAATTCTTTCAATTAAACGCTACCTAGGCAGCGACACAAAGCTCACCACCCTAGTAGACGACAAAGAGTACCAATTCACCCCCGAGCAAATCGCAGGGGAAATCCTAGGCCATCTTAAGCAAAAAGCCGACGAATACGCCCAAGAAGAAATGGGCATAACAGGCGAGTTTTCCGGCTGCGTAATCACAGTACCAGCCAACTCCACAGACAAGCAAAAAAAGATGACCAAAGAGGCAGCAATCCTAGCAGGCTTTGACCCAGAAAGCATTTACCTCCGCTTAGAGCCTGCCGCAGCCGCAATTTCATACGCCGTAAACGAAACCAGCGACAAAACAATCCTGGTATACGACTTCGGCGGCGGCACCTTCGACGCCTGCGTACTCTCCGTTAAAATCGAAGAAGCAGGCGAGCCAACCATTTCAATAGTAAGCACCTACGGCGACAATAACCTAGGGGGCAACGATATAGATAAAGTAATAATGGACATGGTCTACGAGGAGTTCAAAAAGCTCACAAACGAAGAAATCGACCTCTTCAACGACACAATAGACGACGGCGTTTCCAAACGCCAGAAAAAAGTAGCCCTAGTGCGCCTACAACAAGCCGCAAACCAAGCAAAAGAACGACTAAGCCAAACCAAAGCCACCAAAATCACACTGGCCCCCCTAATTCAAGAGCCGCGCATAGTAAACATCAGCATGGAAATCACCCGCGAGCAGTTCCTAACACACCAGCGCATTAACCAACTCGGCGACAGCCTAGACACCTTCGAAAAATTCCAAGGCAAAAGCGTTTCCGACCTGGTAGGCGAAACCCTTACCTGCGTAAGTCACTGCCTGGAGGCCGGTGGCCTAACCGAGGCCGACATAGACGAAGTATTCCTAGTAGGCGGCAGCAGTTCTATTTCATATGTAGCGGAACAAATCACCCAGCGTTTTAAGAAAGAGCCCTTTAAGTCCCGCATCAGCCCGGCACTAAGCATTTCCCAAGGCGCGGCACATTACTGCAATATGATAATGATGCCAACCGTACGGGGCCCCGTTGTACAAGAAAAAACAATCCACCCACTAGGCCTAGAAATCGCAGGCCGCCGCTTTATGGAAATCGTACCCGCAGGCCTGGATATCCCCAAAGACGGCCTAACAATAGACGCCGCAGAGCCACTTGTCACCAATTTCGACAATGTATCCAGCATGGCAATAGTAGTATATGAAAGCACAATGCCCACACCATCCGACAAGCCTCAGCACGTAAACCAAGATGGCATGAAACGCCTTGCAGGCACATCCTTAAGGGGCATACCCCAAGGCGCAAAAGGCCAGGAAAAGGTCAAGGTAGTATTCCATGTAGGCCAAGACAACATGCTTAAGGTAATGGCACAAAGCCTGTCAACAGACGGGGTTGTGACTGAATTATCTGTAGACGAGCTGTATTAAAGTAGGATGTGGATGATTTGGTACCAGCCGCTTTCGTAACGGTTTAGATGCTTTGGATGACCCTTTCGGTTTGGGTTTAGACACGCACTCTTTTAACCCCAGTCCAAAGATTAGTCCGCAACCGCAATGTAACGGTACAGGTACTTTTAACAAGCCTTTCACAAATGAAACAAAAGGGGATTTTATAGTGTCAGTAGACTTTGTAGCCAACAGAGAAGCCCTATGGCAAGCATGGCTGGACGTACAAGTGTCCAGCCAAGAGGCACTAAAAAAAGGCATTGGTCACTATTTCACAGGCATACGGCAATCCGTTTGCGACAAGCTGGCCATTGACGCATTAACACATGCCAGCCTCAGTAAGCGTGACGAGGGCATTTACAGCCATCTGGTTTACCTAATGGATACCTATCGTCAGGTTGTAAGCCTCTTCGAAAATCAATCACAACCACCGTCTCAATCACCATCTCAATCAATCGAGGCGCAATCAATTGTAACGCAATCACAGTTCCCCGCCCCCAACTTGGTGGCGGGGCTTTGTGATGTCTTAAATTCCAGACAGCGGCAATTCGAAGATATGCAATCGCAGGAAGCAGGCATGTGCAAAATTAACCCCGTGGCCTTAGAAAAGCGGGGTATTTTGGTAAAGGCACTGCTGCATACAACCCAGCAAATTGAGGCACTGGAATCAATATATTTGGAAGCAATATATCTGAAAGCGAACACCCATGCTAAAAATACAGAATCCCACCCACGCGAAGAGTCAGCCCCTTCAAATAATACAATTACACCCACGGCACTGTTACAAGCCGAACCCTCCGCACCATGGCAAGCCCTAAAAGACGCAATCTGCGAAGAAAACCTGCCTCAGCTTCAAGCCCTCTACCAAGAAAACCTAGCACGCTGTATCGTAAGTATAAACGACCTACACGCCCGCAAAACCGCCAGCTATTTCGCAGACCTACTAGAGCGGGAATGGGAAGTTTTGGGGATAATCATACAAGTACAAGTAAAGGCAATTGAAGCAACATGCCAAGCCCCCGATATCTCAACGCCAATACTATCCAAGCTGCGCGAGGTATACCAGCAAACAGGTCCCGTGGTCGAAGGCTTCCGAAAGCTACTGCTAAGCCCCAAAAACCCCACCGAGCCACAACAAGGCCTAACATTGGAATCCCTTGCCTCTGCTCTCACCCCACCACCCCACAACATAGAACTAAACAACCAGCCCTTCATAGAGGCACTTATACAAGAAGCAGATACCATCTTCGAAGGCCTACGCCTAACGCACCTTGACGAAGTCCATAACCTAAGCACAGCTATCGGCGATAAACTTACATTGTCAAAAGCAATCATATCCGCCTTCGAAAAAGCCGAAAGACAACTGGCAGAAATCCAAGTGTCAGCAGTAGAACCATCCCCTGCGCCAAAGTCAGAAACTAACCCCGTAGCCACCGACAATCCGGTTGCCACAATCACTGTAGATACTCAAGATTCCACTGGCAACTCGATTGCAACAATTATCACCGATAATTCAAATGCCACAGACAACCCAGCTACTGCAACCACAGACACCCTAAATACCACCGACAACCCCGTTGCCGCAATCACTATAGATACCCCACCGCCTACCACCCCTCCAAAGCCCAACCCAGAGAGCGAAATCCTAGCCGGCATAAAAGAGACCCTAAGCATAAAAATCGAAAGCCTAAAAGAAAGCCATGAAACCTTTGAATCAGCCATCAATCAACTGCAAGACGGCATAAAAGCACCAAAGCTGCAACTACAAGACCTAGAGTCCGCCGCACAACAACTAAAAACAGCATGGTATCAAAACCCACCAACAGAAAAACCGGCAGGGCTTGATGAGGCTATTGCTAATTTCTTCACCCACGAGCATATCATAACCATGGATGCCTTCGCCGATTACAGCAACAATTTCACAAAAACCATATCCGACACCACCGCAAAGGCAGACAAAGCCATTACACGCTTCAAAAAAGAGACCCTACTCTACGAAGTCAGCACCTTTGAAGAAATATTATTCTACAGCGTCACCAGACTAAGGGCGTCCGAGGCGCCCCACATCCAAGCCGCAGTAAGCATCCTTGACGAAACCTTCAAAGAAATCGAAGCCCTAATATCAGAAAGCGGAATAACCGTAATCAACCCCGCCCCCCACGAGGCATTCAATGGCCGCGAACATGAAGTCCTAACCGCCGAAGAGCAAGAGGGCTTCAAAAAGGGCGAGATAATCAAAACAATGACCAGCGGCTACAAGCAAGGCACCCAAGTAATACTGCGCGCCAATGTCGTAGCGGCGCGGTAAGTCATGGACTGGAGAAAATACGCCGCACTGCCAGCCGCAGGCAAGCGGGACGAGTCCTACTATATTATCGGGTTAGACATCGGCAACGAAACCACCGGGCTGGCATTTTACAATTTACATGATAATTCCCCAGAGCCTATAGACTTAAGCGGCGGCTACGGCAAGCCCTCAGTTCCAACAGTGATGCAATACATCCCCGAAACCAAGGAATGGGTTTTTGGCGAATACGCAATACTAAACCAAGGCTCGGGCACAGAGATAAACCTACAATCCCTAGTATCCCAGCTAGGCCGCTTCGAACAAGTGACAATAGACCGCCGAGAGATAAGAGTATCAGCCCTTTTAGGCCTATTTATCAAGGAACTTTTGGGCAATGTACGAAATATAAACCCAAAGGCAGAAATTGTTGGCATAATAGCAGCAATACCCGAGAAACTAAGCAATGACGGGCAAGAAGAGCTAAGACAGGCCTTTAGGCAAGCCGGATACGAAAAGGAACTAATCGCCCTAGTGCCAAGCCGGGAATGCGTACTGGCCTATCACTATAGAAACCACCCACTAAAACAAGAAAAGTTACTACTACTGGACTATGGCAGCCAGGAAGTACGCGGTGGTGTGTATTCTATTGCGGCATCAAAGGCGGAAACAAAGGCAACAGTGCCAGCCCACAACCCCTCACACGATAAAAGATTTCACATCAACGATATAACGATCCCCACAGCGGCAAGCGCAATCCCCGCGACAGCAGTTTCCTGCATATTCGATGATAAAATCGGCACCGGCCACATATGGCACGATGTCTTCGCGCTATTCGAGTCCCATTGTCACGCTGGTTACCACAACACACGTAATGACGAAAATCACACAAAAAAAACAGGAGTTACCAGCCCCGCAAACCACACAAGAAAAGCGGAAGACACTAACACCACTCCAACCACATACCACCAACAACTAACCGCATTCACATACCAGCACAAAGACATGCTATTCCAAAAAAACATCCGAACAAAACCGGCAAAGCTGTACTACAATTTCATATACCCTCCCGTACAGCAAACCATAACCCACACCCAAATCGAACAACTTGCAGCCCCCTACAACCAGCGTTTTACCCGCCTAATCCAAGACAATCTTGAGAAAAACACACTTGGCCGCCCTATCCACCCAAGGGACATAAATGCCGTACTATGCGTAGGTGGCGGCTTTGAAATGCTATGGGCACGGGAGGCAATAGCAAATATTTTCGAAAAATCCCAAATCCATATGTACAGAAATGCCAAGCTATTTACCGCAGAAGGTGCCGCCCAAGTTGCGGCAAACCTCCTAGGCATTACACCGGGCTACACCTTTGAAATCGAAGACAATCACCAATTAGAGGTCGAAATAGGCATAAAAGCCGGCGACATATTCCTACCACTTGCAATGAATGGTGCCTACTGGTGGCAGTCCCATCAGTCAAAACTCGTACTGGTAAACAAAAAGGTCGACGGTCAGCTAAGCCTATCCATAACCCAGCGCACCGCAACCGGCGATAAGGAACTGGCAACCCACAACCTAACAGGCCTTCCAAAACGCCCAAAAGGCACCACCCGCCTAATCTTCGATATTGATTTCGCCTCCAACACTCGCCTAACCCTAAAAATAACCGACGCAGGCTTTGGCGAGTTATTCCCAAAAAGCAGCTATAAACAGGAATTTGCGATACAGTTGGCGTAAAAGGACAAGCCTCAGAAACTGTTAACAAGGTATAATGCAAGTAACGGGATGGAGGCAAATAAAAGTGAAAAGCATAGTTTTGTGCGGCAGTATGGTTTTTATTGATAAAATGAGAGAATATTCAAAAGCCTTGTCTGAGTTGGGTTTTGCTCCGATTATCCCTAGTGAAGATGATTGGAAAGAGATTAAAGAAGCAGACATCAATTATTACAAAGCAAAAGTGTCTCGTGACCATTTTGATAAGGTGACTGACAAAAACACTTATGCAATTCTTGTTGTAAACGAACCTAAGCACAACGTAGAAAACTATATAGGTGCAAACACATTTGCTGAAATAGCATTCGCTTTTTACTTCAGAAAAAAAATATATGTCTTAAATGGTATATATAAGCCTTATGCGGATGAGTTATTGGCGTGGGGTTCTCAAATTCTCAATGGAGATATTTATGGAATTGAGTGTGTTCGGTAATTCGCTTCTGGCATCTTTACGACAAAATTCCACATATATCATGTTTGCATGAGGCGACAATTACAACAAGTGCTTTTCTCCAAATCAACAAAACCCCATAGGAGGTGGCGTGTGAAACCCCATGACTACAAAATTGTACGCATGACACAAGCCATAAACAACCTAATCCAGGACATAAAAACCAAGACTTTCTACGCAGAAAAAATCATCCTCTTTGGGTCTATTGCAAGGGGCGAAATCCACGAACGTTCGGATATGGATATATGCATCGTCTCAGATGAAGAACTACCTCCACAGCAGAGGGGGCAGATGGAAAGCTACTTTTACCAAATGGCACAAAACGAGTTTTCCCTTGACTTTGTGTACTGCGACATAAACAAGCTACAAAACGGCAACAAGGTATTCGAGCGCATAAGGCAAGAGGGGAGAGTCCTTTATGAGCGGATATAGAGAAATAGCCCTATTGGCCTTAGAAGAAGCACTTTTCAATTTATCAAACAATAGGTATCGACCAGCAGTATTTTTTTTCAGCAGTTTGCCGAAAAAAGCGCAAAGGCTTTGCTTGAAAAAATAGACCCATATCACAAACTACTAAAATCCCATGTCATTGAGTCAATCCTAGAGGCATATGACGACGCGCATAAAATCAGCGAACTGGGCGACAAAGCACAATACCTAACAAGTTTTTACTTCAACGCAAGATACCCCGGCGATAACTACGCCGAAATAACAGAAGGTCAAGCAAAGCGAGCAAAGGTTTTCGCTGATGAACTATATATTTACTTTGAATCAGAATTAAAAGCATACGAAGAAGCCATAAACAAAACAACGCTAGATATAGAGTCATTGCAAAAGATAAACCTATCAGAGCCACAAAAACCACAATAAAGACCTACAGCGGAAGCTGACACCGTAGCAAAGACATATGTAACGACATACAACAAAAGTTGATGCTAATACCAACCATTTTGTGGCACCAACAAAGGAGGAATGAACAAAAAAATGAACTGGGAAACCTACCGTAAGCAAATAGAAGAAACCAACAGCCTCCCCGAGGATTGGTACATCCTTGGCATAGACCTTGGCACAACCAACTCTGTAGTCTCATATTGGGACAATTCCGCCGTAAGGCCAGAGCCGATTGACATAAGCAACGGTTTCGGCAAAATCCCGCTGCCGTCAGTAGTCCAATACCGCCCCGACGACGACCATGACGAGTGGGTAATCGGCGAGGAAGCCTACCGCAGCATGAAAATCTACCCAACAACCACAGTACGGTCAATCAAGCGCAAAATGGGCACAAACGAAACCGTAACCCTAGGAAAAAAAGACTACTTACCGGAAGAAATCTCCGCAAAAATACTGGAGGAGTTAACAAGCCACGCCCAAAGTCTAAATCCAAAGGCCGAAATCGCCGGGCTTGTAGTCTCCGTTCCATACGACTTTGACGACGCCGCGCAAAAAGCCACCGTAAGAGCCTGTGAAATAGCAGGGCTTAAAGACAAGCTAATCTGCTTAATCAAGGAACCCAACGCGGCGGCTCTTGCGTACAACTTCCGCCAGCAACTTCAAGAAGGCGAGCGGATTATGGTCTTCGATTTTGGCGGCGGCACCCTGGATATTACTCTGTTCAACGTAACAGACCGGGACGAAAGCCGTATCAAGCTGCAAGTAATAAGCCAAGGGGGCGAGGCTCACCACGGCGGCGACGACATAGACTCCGCATTAATCGAATACTGCGGCGGCCTAATAAAAGCCAAAACCGGTCATAGCCCGGCCGAGTTGGCCGTAGAAAACCAGGTTGAGCTCAGCGCTAGGGCTAGAGAGGCCAAAGAGCGACTCTCCGGTGTCCAAAGCTTCCGGATACCCTTCACTTTCTGCATTCCGCCATTCGTGGAGCAATTCACGAGGGATAACTTTCATGATCTCATCAAACCTTTCATAGATAAAACCCGCAAACTTGTTTTAAAGGCATTGCGTGAAACCTACACCGGCAGCCTTACCCCAGACGATATCAACAGGGTACTGCTGGAAGGCGGAAGTTCTCAGATGCCCTGGGTGCGGGAGATGCTTTTAGATATTTTTAGCGACGAATCCAAAATTTATTCGTCGGAACGCCCAGCAACCAATATTTCCGTAGGCGCGACATATTACGCGGCAATGAAAATGGGCTTACTGGCAAGCCCGGATGTAGAATCCAGCAAGCATGGCGATAGCGCGAATATTACAGGCGACGCGGCAGGCACCGGAGGAAGCACAGGCGTATCCGGTGCGAAAGACACGGCTGGCGGCGTTATCGTACCAGGCTCGACAAGTCCTTTCGGCGGCACCATGGGTGGTGGCGCAAGTAAGCTGTCGGTAGAATTTGAAGTAACCGTAAGCCATGACATCGGTCTAGAACTTGCAACCGGCACCCGCAAAAGCTTCTTCCCAATGATACGCCGCGGCACCCCATTTGCACTGGCAAAAAAAAGCCATGTCTTTACCTTAAGCGGCAAAACCGCCGAAGAAATGACCGGCTTAGACCTAAAAATCCTCGAGAGAATTGATGCAAACGACCCATATGAAGCCTGTAAAGTAATCGGTGAGGTTTCCATAACAGGCCTGCCCCCAAGGCCAAGCGGCAAGACCAAGCTAAAGGTCACGCTGATGGTAGAGGAAGAAGGCGGGCTTGTTAAAGGCCAAGTAGAAGATATGGGCTTTGGCACAGAATATCCCCCAAGCGGCTATAAAGAATCCTTCGACCCAGACCGGTTTAAGAAGACTGTTATATAGCAATTAACTTAGCCCCACGACAAGGCACCATAAGCAAGAGTGTCATTTTCGTCAGAACCGGAAAAGTAACACCCAACATTAATTTTTGCAGATGCTAATCAAATGAAGCAATATGGAATAAATTGCACAACGATTCAATAACCCAAAGGAGGAAACCAAAATGCCATACTTAGGAATAGACCTAGGCACCACAAACTCAGCGGCAATAATCTATAACGACAAAACAGACACCCTGGAGGTAGTAAAGGTAGACGGCACAGACGAGATACTGCCAAGTGTAGTCTGCTACCACGACGAAGGCATAATAGTAGGTGCCGAGGCCAAATCCGGGGCGGTAATCTACCCAGAGAGCACGATACTCTCCGTTAAGCGCATGATGGGTAGTGGCGAAAACTTAAATATTAACGGCATGGAAAAATCCCCAGAGGACGTAAGTGCCGAGATACTAAAGAAACTAAAGCAGGCAGCCCAGTCCCAAGCGGGCGAACGCTTCGAAGACGTAGTAATCACCCACCCGGCATATTTCAATGACCGGCAAATCTACGCAACCAAGCAAGCAGGCCTCCTTGCAGGTTTTAGAAATGTATACCTGCTATCAGAGCCCTTAGCCGCGGCAATCGAGTACGGCTATCGCCAAAGCTACGCCCAAACTTTGCTTGTCTACGACCTGGGCGGCGGCACCTTCGACGCGTGCGTACTGCGGGTAGACACAGATGAAAACGGCCAAGAGACCTTCCAAGAGTTATCCGACGTAGGCGACATGAACCTAGGCGGCGACGACTTCGACGCGGAACTTGTACGCTGGATGATTGACGAATTTACCGCCCAAACCGGCGTAGACCTCGCCAGCCTGGAAGTAGCAGAGCGCAAGCGCGTGATGCAAAAGCTAAAGCAAGAAGCGGAACAAACAAAGAAAAAACTATCCGGCACCAACAAGGTAGCCGTTCGTATTAACCCGCTGGTAATAGTAGACGGCGTACCAAAGAATCTTAACGCGGAAATCACCCGGGAAGAGTTCGAGGCAATGATTCGCAAATATGTAGACCGCAGCCGCGACATCATCGAAGAAGCCCTCAAACGCGCAGGCAAGCATACAGACGAAATCTCTAAAGTGGTGCTAGTTGGCGGCTCGACCCTTATCCCAATGGTACGGCGCATGGTTGCCGGTTATCTTAAAGAGCCATACCGGGCGACAGACCCGGCCAAAAGCGTTGCAATGGGCGCAAGCATCTACAATTATCTAATCCACCTTCCAAACAGGCAGGTAAGGGTTGGGCAAATCACCCGTCAAGTATTCGGCACAGAGGCTGTAACCAATATCTCGACTATGGAGCGGCAGGCAATCCCGATTATCCCAATGGGCAGCCCAATCCCAAGCAGCTACAGCGACAATAATTTTGCGTCAATGTCCGGTGCAAGCATGGTAAACGTAGATGTCTACCAATGGGAGCAAGACCAGGAAGAAGCCCGCAAATACGTCGGCACCGTGGCACTAACCGGCCTAACCGGCGCGACTCAACTGGAAATCACCTATGCAATCGACGAGAACAATATCTTCGAAGTATATGTAAAAGACCTTGCAACAGGCCGCCACGAACGTGCAGAGTTTGACCGCACCAAACCTGCCGCGCCACCGCCTAAGGCCGCCGGTGGCAGCGAAAAAGTCAATGTGGTTTTCCTAATAGACACAACTGGCTCGATGGACACCTATATCAACGGCGTAAAAGACCGAGCAATCGAATTTTCAAGCATACTTGCCTCAAGAGGTGCCGCTTATAAGCTTGGCCTAATCGGATTCGGCGACCTTGGCGAAAACGAAAAGCCCAGCGTATACAACTTCACCGACGATGTTGCAAAGTTCCAAAAGCAAGTGAAAAACATCCCCCGGACATACGGCGGCGACATACCCGAGTCATCCCTAGACGCGCTTGAAACCGGTGTCGAGCTATTAAAATCCCATCGGGAAGGCGGGCGCAATATCTTTATCCTTGTAACCGACGCCCCGCCCCATGTGCCCACATTCTTGGGCCGCTCTGTTGGAGATGTCTGCCACTTACTGGCCGAGCATGGCGTTACAACCTATGTTGTCGCCCGCAAAGACCGGGAAAGCATTGATGCCTATGATCCACTTACCAAACCAAATGGCAAGTATTACGATTTGAATGACAAGTTCTTTGATATCATTGATAATATTGCTATGAGTATTGCCGAGCTTATTCGGTTGTAGGCGCACAGTCATGCGCTGACATAACCCATACCACATCAAGGGCTGCACAGCAAGCAAATAAATATAGCGCGTATCATCTTCGGGGTTTGAAAATGATATGCGCTATTTTTATTTTGTTTACCGTGACAGCCCCTTTTTTGCGATACCTTTGGTACAATGCACGTTAGTGCATCAAAGGTGTCGCAAAAACGCCCCGTGTTCACGTTGACTTTGATGCAATAATCAGAAGCCTTAGAATGATACTCACGACGTAAACACGGTACATAGATTCGTGTGCCAGTAGCCTTACGTCCTTCTATTCAAGGCATAATAATATGTGCGAGGGTATATTTTTATCCAATATTCTTAT
>Ga0123355_10001016_pt1 | contig 38929 bp, 30 predicted proteins | sample TergutEmb28metaG_3_FD_89872 | JGI IMG/M metagenome (GOLD analysis project Ga0123355, IMG submission 89872) | Embiratermes neotenicus P1 segment gut microbial communities from Petit-Saut dam, French Guiana - Emb289 P1 | ecosystem: Host-associated > Arthropoda: Insects > Digestive system > Gut ...
CATATAAACACCAACAACTGAAAGATTTAAAATAAATGAATTGATTGATGATGTTCCTACACTATTTCCATCTATAAAAATTTCAAAGTTATCATGATTTGAAATCCACGATAAAACTCCGTTATTGACTGCTAATCCTGTTGGCGCAGACAATTTGCCAATCACAAATTCATAGGCATTTGAAGGGTTAGAATCTAAGATATTGATATTATTGCCGAGTGCTACTACTATAATTATATATGTTCCTTCTGTCGTAAGATTTAAACTAAATGAGTTAGTTGTCGATGTTCCGACACTTACCCCATCAATGAATATCTCAAAGTTATCATGAGTTGAAGTCCACGATAAAACTCCATTATTAACTGCTAATCCTGTCGGCGCGTCAAGTTGAATAATCTCATATTCATATGCATCAGATAGATAAGAATCTAAAATATTGATATTATTACCTAAGGCCATTACTGTTAGTTGATATATTCCCACTATAGCTAAGTTTAAATTGAATGAATTAGATGTTGAAGTTCCTACACTATTTCCATCTACAAAAACTTCAAAGTTTTCGTGATTTGAAGTCCATGAAAGGGCACCGTCAATAACTTGTAAATCTGTTGGTGCTTCAAGTCTGATAATATTATAAGTATAGATTTCAGATAGTTCAGAATCCAATATATCAAAGTTATTACCTAAAGCCATTACCGTTAACTGGTATATTCCTACTGTTGTTAAGTTTAAGTTGAATGAGTTAGTTGTTGAAGTTCCAACACTATCACCATTAATGAAAATTTCGAAATTATTATGCGCTGAAACCCATGATAAAACGCCACTAACAACTATTAGGTCAGTCGGAGTTTCTAGTTGTGTAATGTTATATTCAAGAGCTGCTGATAGATTAGAGTTTAATATTGATGCCTCATTACCAACTGCAACTACAGCAATTAAGTATGTGCCAACAATTGTCAGATTTAAGCCAAATGAATTAATAGTTGAAGTTCCAACACTATTACCATTAATGAAAATTTCGAAATTATTATGCGCTGAAACCCATGTTAAGATACCGTTTGTTACTGTTAATCCGATTGGTTCATCCAGTCTGGAAATACTGAAATTAATAGTTTCTGATACATCACTATCCAAGAATAATCCATTTGTAGCAATCGCCTGTATTGCCACTGAAAAGTTACCAATTCCAAGATTTAAACTTGCCAAACTAAATGACAATATACCAGCTTCTACATTATGAGTTACGCCATCAACTATAACATGAAAGACTCCTGCGTTTTCAATAGCTGACCAAGTTAAAGATAATGTATCATTATTTAGGTTAGCCTGCGGTGTTGCCAATCTAGCAATTGTGAAACTAATCTCAACAGGATAACTATCAAGAAAGAAAAGATCATCGTTAAAAGCCTGAATGATTAGCGTATGGCTTCCGGCAGGCAAGTTTAAAAGCAATAAATCAAAGAAGATGCCTGTAACTGTAAAATAATCAGTTTCAGAGGCCAATCTTACAGTATAACCAGACGCATTAGCAACAGGCGACCAATTAAGGGTAAACGTATTAACATCAATTTCTAAATCCTGTGGTTCTTCTAATTGAAATATTTCAACTGATGCATATGCACTTCCAGTCAGAAAAGTTGTGTTTGCTATTACAGAAAAGAAACCATTATCTGCTATTGCTGAAATAGTAATTTCATGATACCCTTTTGTCAGACCTAAAGTAGCTAGATCAAGAAAATTTTGAGTTACATCATCTATAGTTATGATATGTCCGTCAACAGTTATTATATACTTAACAGCATACTCAATAGCACTCCATGTTAAATACATACCACTATCAACATCAACTCTAGAAAAAGTAAATGTAACAATATTAAAATTCACAGGACTGGATACTGCACTGAAAAACCACACATTATCGCCAACAATTCTAACAAGAGCTGATGCTGTTCCTTCAGTTGTAAAAATACCTGATAAATCAAAGAAATTGTTTGTAGTAGTATGTGTTTCACCATTAGATAACAATACTTCAAAAAAGAAATTTTTTGTATCAATTCCACTAGGCAAATCCCATCTTAAAAACATATCACTTTCAAGTCTGGCGTCTGGCTGGTCAAATTGCGTTACCGTAAAATCAATTATTCTTGGAACCGAGTCAAATGTCCGGTTACCATCACCAATAGCAATAATCTCAATAATATGAAGAGTATTAAAAATAAAGTGAGTTGCTGTTATTGTAAATTCACCTGCATTAAGTCTGGTAATTTCCACACCGTCAATCCTAATCAAATATTCAAGCGCGTTTGGACTAACTGACCAATTAAGAGTTCTTGTATCTTCAATAAATTGCGCATTTGGCGTAACTAACTGTGCCGGTTCAACAAAATGGAATACAACTCCAGAAGCAGAATTAACTGTTTGCGGGTTTGTGGAAGCAGCAATTACTTCAATCAGATATTCGCCAGCCTCCCAATCCCAAATATTAAACATCAATAAAGAAGTTGTTGTTACTAGTGTTCTGTTTTCTGATCCTCTTGTAATCCAAATTTCATAATAATCAGCGCCATCAACAGCTTCCCACTGAATAAACTCATCATTTGGTTCAGTAACAACAGAAACTACCGGCGCTTTTAGTTTACCGATAACTAATGTATCTGTTTCACTGTTTCTAAAAAATTGATTATTATTATAAACATTATTATCAGCATTTGCTCTAATAACAAAGATATTGTTTTCGGTTGCGACAACATTAAACTGACTAAGAGAAATGTAGGTTGTCGTAACTTCAAAACTTATGTTATTTAGCGTAACTGTGTAACTTACAGCATTTAAAATAGCTTCCCAGACAAGGTTACCGTTACTGATACTTAAATCCGGTGCATCCAGACTGCTTATTGTAAATGAGTTAACAGAAACCGCTCCATCAACAAAAAACACATCATCGCCAATCGCCGTAACTGTAAAAGTAAATGTTCCTAAGGGTAAGTCATTCGGCAATATAAATGTCGTATTATTACCAACATTTTGACTAAAATTAATTCCGGTACCATCAGTGTAAGTTATTAAAAAACTAATAGCATTTGTTACAGCCTGCCAAGTAACAACAAGATTATTTTCAAAATTAATTGTTACTGAACCAAGCTGACTGATTATATATTCAATTATTGCTTTGTCGCTTTGTTCTGTTATGACGTTATCTCCAAAAGCCTGTACTTTTATTTCATATGTTCCAAGTGCTGTAGTAAATGGTGTAAGATCAAAGTATAAATTTGTAGTTGTACCGACCTCTATACCATCAACAAAAACCCGATATAAATCAGCGCCAGTTACATAATCCCAGCTAAGACTTCTGCCAGTGCCAATTTGTAAATTATCCGGTGTAGCTAATTTTGTGATTACATACGAATATGTGGCTACCTGCGAATTAAAGAAAAATAAGTTATCACCATTTGCCGTAATCATAATTGTATATATACCAGCAGTCAAATCAAAGACTTCAAGATCTAGATGTGTATCTGTAATATTATTAAGAATTGCAACACCAACAATATTTATGGTATAACTACTAGCATTTAGTACCGGCAACCAACTGACAATACGATCACCGGCAAAAGTGCCGACACCGACTCCATCAATCAGTGGCATTGAAAGATTACTGATTGTATAAGTAAATAAAGATTCCTGTGAGTCCGTATAGAAAACATTGTTTCCATGCGCTACAACTGTTATATTAAAAGTGTTTGCTACAGTAGTTAATGAAGCAATATTAAGAGAGTTTGTAATTGCTGTTATAGGTGTCCCATTTATTGTAACTGTATAACCGATTGAATTATTAACCGCATTCCATGTTAATATTCTTCCTGCTGCAATCTGAATATTTGTTGGTGCATTTAGCTGATTAATTATATAAACTATCATTCCAAATTCTGACCGTTCTGTATCAGCAACATTACCGTGAGCCACAACTTCAATTAAATGAGTCCCAGTTGCTAAATTGAGAGGTGTTAAGTTAAAAGATGTTCCAGTCACTAAAGTCTGAGCATTACCATTAACATAAACAAAGTAGCTAGTCGCATTTAACACTGCGTCCCAACTTAAAATCCGGCCATCCCTAACTTGCAGATTGACAGGTGTTGCCAGTTTTGTTATAGTGTGTATGATTATTTGCTCTTCTGAATCTAGAAAGAAAACCCCGTCACCGTGAGCAGTAACAATAATTGTATAAGTACCAGCTAAAAGATTAAAATCCGCAAGATCAAAACTCGAAGTTGTAATTCCTGTTTCTGTAGCAACTGATACAATGTTAACCGTATAGTTTATGGCATTATTATCTAAAATCCAACTTAATATTCTAGTGTGTTGGTTTGGCGCAACACCTATTCCGTTTATTGTTGGTGTTTCTAATTGTGCAATAGTATAAGTAAAAGTGGCAACAGGCGAATCTGTAAAATTGACATTATCACCAATTGCAAAAATATTAATAACATGCGACCCGATGCCAAGGTTTAAACTAGTTAAATCAAAACTCGTCTGTAAAGCCGGTAATATTTCTTCATGAACACCAACAATATTAAGTTGGAAATTTATTGCATTACTTACATTTCCCCATGTCAAAATCCTTCCAGCACCAATACCAAAAATTTGTGGCGCTGAAAGTCTGTTAATTGAATAAGTTGTTGTGGCGATATTTGAATTTAAAAAATTATAGCCATCACTGATTGCTGTAATATTAATCGTATAAGTCTCATCTGCAGGCAAGTTTAGAAAATCAAGATTAAGTGACATTTGTGCTGCTGGAACGGTCTCACTGTGAACTCCAACAATCTCAATTAAAAAACTAACAGCATTTGGAACGCTTGTCCAAGAAAGAACTCTGCTTCCACTAACTTCACTGACACCATTTATTGTTGGTGTCTGAAGTCTGCTTAGAGTATAAGTTAAAGTTCCTGCTACCGAATCGATGAAAAAGACATTATCACCAATTGCGATAACTTCAATATTATAAACAAGTGGATTATTTGTAAGAGTAGATATATCAAAAGAATTTACTAGTGATATTCCCACTTCCATCCCATTAATCCGGATTGAATAATGCTCAGCAAACGCAACAGGGTTCCAAGATAAAATTCTTCCTGAACTAACCGAAAGATTAGAGGGCGCAGATAACTGGCTTATCGTATAGTTAAAAACAGCCGGCTCTGAAGGTTCAGTTAAGATAAAATTACCAACAGCGATAATTTCAATCCTATGTGTTCCGGTCCCAAGATTCTGACTTGTTAAATTGAAACTTGTACCAGTAACCATATCGACTAAAACATCATCAATAAAAATCTGGTAAGCTGTCGCACCTGCAACACTGTTCCATGTTAATAGTCTTCCTGCTTCAACCCATAATCCTGTCGGCATATCTAATTTTTCTATTTCATATACAAGAACCGTTGAACTGTCTAAAAGGTTTGAAGCAGTATTATAAGCAATAATCACAATATTATGAATACCTGCCAAAAGATTTAAAGTCGTTAAATCAAAAGTTGTGACATCACCACCAACAACTCCTCTTGGCATTCCATTAATATTTATGACATAACCCTCAGCATTAGCAATCCCGGTCCATCTTAAGATTCTGCCTGTCCCAATTTCTAAATCTCCTAAAGTTGCTAATAAAGTAATTTCAAAATCTCCAGGAATCGAATTAGAAGCAAAGATGCCATTTCCTAAAGCAATTATTTGAATTTCATGAGTATTACCACTTTCCAAACCACTTAGTCGTGGCTTAAAACGATTTGTATCAACAATCTCAAGAAAACTACCATCCCCAAAAATCGCATAACCAACTGCCCCAGGCACTGCCGTCCAAGTGACATATTCTGATTGAACTTCAATCTGAATGTTTTGTGGCTGTAATAATGGAGAAATAAAGGTTGGCAACGGCTGCATACTTAGTTCATTATTAGTATCTATATGATAAGGATTAGACCAAAGTGGTTGTCCGGCTCCCCGATTATTATTGATAACCTGCGTTAAAGTCTGACCGCTTGTTGCGCCTGAAATAAGAACTCCCTGATCATTAAAAAATCCTCGGGTAGTTGCTACACCACTACCAACGGTAATTTCTATACCTCCGGCTCTTCCAAAAGCTTGAGTGACTGTTGCAGTACTGGCAGTTATAAAGCCTAGAATTTGTCGCGCTCTTGCTGTTGCCGGTCCACTAATTGTTCCGGAATTATAAACATTTGTAATTGTAACGCCACCTGTTGTCAAAGTATCACCGGCAATACCGCCGACTGCTCCTTGATTTTGGGCTACTGGTCCACTAATAGTTATATTTCCTTGATTATAAGCATTACGGACACTATCTCCACCGCCACTAGCACCTCTGATTGTGCCAATGATACCACCAGCAGCTAGCACAGTACCTGCCGTAATATTACCATAGTTTGCCATGTTTGTTCCTGTGAAGATAACATTTGTTCCTCGCATAGCGATAATACCGGCAACTCGTGCTTCTGTGCCGGCAACGCCACTTATATTACCATAATTAACAGCTCGGTCAATGATAGTTGTATTAGTTGTTGTTCCTGATTGTAATGCAACACCGACTATACCACCCACTCTACCATTATTTAAGATGGCGCCTTTACCAGAAAAATTTACTCTGCTTCCTACATTCTCAATTCTCGCAAAACTACTTGTATGACCAGCAATTGCTCCTGTACCACTGGAACCTGGAGTTGTACCGTTCCATTGCCAGTTATTAACATTACCCTCAACTATTAGATTTCTAACAATTGCCGGAGAAGCAGCCGCAAAACTTCCTAATCCGCCAAAAAGTCCGAACCCTCTGTCCGATCCGTTTCCAACATGCGAACGTAAGGTGCTCGGTAAAGTTACAGTATGCCCCTGACCATCAAAGATTCCTCTAAAAGCGCGAATATCTCCGCCAATTGCGACCCACGCACGGGCTGTAAGATCAATATCAGCTCCCAAATGGATATGAACACCAAATAATAACTGTGTATTCTGAGTAGCCATTGTTCCTGCTGCTGTTGCGTTAAGTGCAGTATTATTTTGCCCGGAACCACCATTAATTGTATGAGCTAATCCGGCCAATTGAGCTGCTGTTGTAATTATGTGCGGATCACTAGCTGTACCTGCTCCGTTTCCAAGACGCCAGTTGGGATCAAAAAAGCCATCGTCAAGCCAATTTCCAACCGGAATTGTTTCATTAACTTCATTTATATCAGACAGACTACTATCTGTCGCATCTAAAAATATATAAAAAATATTTACTGACGCTAATACCACTGCTAGTAAGCTAACAAGAAATACCTTTTTAAACTTTAATATTTGGAATCTTTTTTGCATTTATAATCTACCACCTTAAAATCAAAATTACACAAAAATATATTATACTACTTTAAAAGTAAATGTCAATGAATATAAAGCTTTTTTTGTCTTTTTTCAACATTTCGTTAATTTAAAAAATGAATTTCGTAATTATTTTTTGTTTTCATAATTCAAAGATACTTTTTTACACGGCATTAACACAATTATATGCAAGATTTAAGTATCTTTTTTTACAAAAGAAAAGCAATATCAAAAAGATAATAAAATTATTACAAATTCTTTATTTTAGCTTGATATTTGATATTATATAGTAGTTAATATCGCTTGTCAATAAGAATTTTAATTTCTGCTATATTTTTTGAAAATAATTCTAAAATTTACAATTCAATAGTAATAAATGCGAAATAAATCAGCTATTCCTCAGATTCAAGAAGCATTTTAATTATCCTGCAAATTGCATTGTGTCCAACTTTTGTGCCACATTCAAACATTAAATCAGAATATCTTTTATCAATTTTCGAGTAAGTTTTTTCCCCGCATATTACTAGGTGTGAACAAAAAAACATCATTAGTGAGAAATGATGTTTTTTATTAATTTTTTTTAATCTTATTAGCTCTAGTATATTCTAACTCCACCAACAAACGCTGCTGATACTTCTTTTCCGGCAACAAACAAATTTCCGATTTCTTTACCGTTAATAAATGTTCCACCGACACTTATAATTGTTATAGATAAAGAAACAGTATCATAACTAACCGCATTGGTTGCTCTAATGCTAAAAGTATAAATGCCATCTGTTGTTGGATTACCAAAAATTTCACCTGTATTAGTATTTAATGAAAGCCCTGGTGGTAATCCGGTTTCACCACTATTTATTATCACTTGCCAAGATATAGGTATATCACCTGTAGCTGATAAAATTTCTGAGTACTTTACACGTGTTGTTCCATCTGGCAAGGAAGTTGTAAGTATAACAGGCGGATCAGCGATAATCATTGTAAATATTCTACTATCACTACCATAACCGTTTTCGGCAATAATAATAAAATTATACGTTCCGGCAATAGTTGGCGTTCCAAATATTAAATCGTCACTTAATAATAATCCGTCCGGTAACGTTGAACTGCTAGTTAATGACCATATTATAGGCTCATCGCCATTTGCGGCTAAAGCCAAAGAATAAGTTATTCCTCTTATCGCAAACAACACTGCACCAGTAGTTATTACAGGCGCACCGATAGGATTGATATTTATTACAAACTGCCGCGTATCTGCATAATCCAAACCGGTTATATTTTCCGCTTTTATTGTAAATTTATATAAGCCTAATGTTGTCGGTGTTCCTGAGATGGTAGCTCCTGTTAAAGATGTTCCGGGTGGCAATCCGGTTTCATCTCCTGTAGGATCAACTACACTCCAAGTTATTGGAACAGTTCCGGTAGCTAATAGTGTTTGCGAATAATAACTATCAATATTAGCACTATTTAGCGCGAAAGTAGTAATAATCGGTCTTGCTAAAATTGTTAAAGAAAAGGCTTCTTCAGCATATCCGCCAATATTATCTACTCTAATAGAAAAATTATAAGTTTCACTTACAGTAGGATAACCAGATAAAGTAGCTGTTGAAATATCAAAAGTTAATCCTGGCGGCAACTCACCGAGAGTATGACTCCATGTAAATGGCGCATCACCACCAGCAGTAAAGGTGTGAGAATAAAAAATTCCTACGATACCATCATCTAAATCAGTATCAATAATTGATGGTGTAGTAATAACAAGTGTAAATTGCACAGGTGCTGAATTGCCAAAAGTATTTGTAGCGACTACAGTAAATGTATATGTACCAAGAATAGGACTAAGCCAAGAAATTACTCCTGCAGAACTTAAACTTATATCAGCAGAGGGCGATGGTCCTGTTAACATTGTCCAAGTTATAGGTTGAGTTCCACTTGCTTGTAAAACGGTGCTAAAAGGCCTTGAAACGCCACCACCTAAATTTGGAACTGAGGTAATAATAGGTGGGGCACCGATAGTTATCGTAAATGGTGCAGTGGTACTACTGTTTATATTGTTTGAGATAGTAACATTGACATTATAAGTTCCTATCGCTGTCGGTATACCGGATAATACACCTGTAGTACCATTTAAAGTTAATCCTGGCGGAAACGACGATCCGGTTTGTGCTACCCAGGACCAAGTATAATTATAAGATTCATCAAGTCCTTCCGCTTGGAAGGTTAGTGGTACATATGGTATACTCAATATTCCATTTGGTAAAGGTGATGCGGTAATGATTGCTAAGGCTGAGCCCGCTTCAATAGTAAATGTAACAGGATTGGAAGCCCCGACATTATTAGTCGCAACAACTGTAAACGTAAAAATTCCGCGTTCAGCAGGTTCGCCAGAGATAATTCCTGTATTTTGATTAAGTGATAACCCAGTCGGTAATCTTCCATCAGTAATAAACCAGGTTATCGGCAAGGAGCCTATTGCTGTTAATTGTGCGGAATAGCCATTACCAAGACGGGCATAACCTAATGTTGTTGTCGTTATAACCGGCAATCGAAAGATACTAAGTGTAAATAATTTAGTATCAGAACCGTGTTCGTTTGTGGCTCTTACCGAAAAAGAGTAAGTTCCTGTAGCACTTGGTATACCGCTTAAAACACCATCGGCATTTAAATTTAATCCTGGAGGCAAATCACCGCCTAAATGTTCCCATATATAGGGGGCTTCACCATAACCACTAAAAGTAAAAGCATACAAAACACCTACAATCCCATTAGGTAAAGGCGATATAGTATTTATACGCGCTGCCAATGAAACATTTAGTGTATATGTCCGTGATACTCCTCCTGGCTCATAATCGTTAAACGCTGTAACTGTCATTTGACATCTCTGATTATCTATTGTTGGTGTACCATAAATAGTGGCACCGCTAACAGATAATCCAGTTGGAAGTGTTCCGCCTGTTACTGTAATTGATACACTGAGGTTACCATCAGATCCAACTACATTTGGCGCAAAAAAATAAGGTTGATTTGGTACTGCTCCCGGTATATAATCATCTAGAATTAAAGGCGGTTCACCAGCATTTAAAATAAAATTTTTTCTTGTTCGATAGCCAATACTATCAGTAACAATAATTTCTACAGCATATTGTCCTTCATTAAGATTACTGATACCAAAAATATTACCGTTGTTATCAATAAACAATCCACTATTGATAGGTAAACCCGAAAGACTAAAAACAAAAGGAGCTGTTCCGCTATCTTCTTCAAGTTCTATTTTAGCCGAATAATTTCTACCCTTAGCCGCCAAAGGCAATGTATTGGTTATGATAACAGGCTCTGTCGGCATTGTAATTTCTATCGTGTCATCCCAATACCCGTTAGGCGGAACATTATTTACTCCTTGTCTAATCGCAAAAAGTGGTGGTTCTTTGCCTGCCCCAAAATGCTCGGTAAGATCAATCATAACAATATTATCGACACGTCCATAGGTTTCATTGTTACCTGAATTTCCTGTTTGTTGCCAGATAAAACGCATATTTAGAGCGGAAATGTCTGCTGTCCATATGGAATCAATCAGATTCCAAGCTACAGTGCTTGGTGTCTGTAACCCATCAAATAATGGCGGAGGTAATGTTGTACCTCTTGACGGAACTGTAGTTCCATGTATTACTGTGCAACCAGTCGTTACGCCAGGGATAGCACCTCCACGCAAACTTACTCTAGCTCTTACATAGTATTTATGTCCGATAATAGTAGGTATAGGCGTTGTGGGATTAATATATACAACACCTTGAGTTTTCATTCCCATTTCAGCGCACCAATATCCTGTTTCGCCGTGCTCTGGTAAAGTGCTATTAGTTACCCGCAAAGGGGCAAGTGTACTTTGAGTACCTTGCCCGTTTGTCATAAAGCCACTCCAACCTGAAACATTTGTTTCAAAAGAGCCGTTTGTCACTATATTTTTTAAATTAATTTTACCCATACCATTATTCCTTTGCGACAAATACGAAAACATTTGGATGTTCTTGCGAGTACTGCAAAGCCTCGGTTACGTCTTGTGCCTCATACACTTCTACACTTGCGATTTTACTGTTTACTTCATTGATTGCTGCGACAATTTGTTTATTCTCTGTAGTGAGATTAAAAGTATTACCAAGCATTACAGTAAGTCCCTGTACATTTATATCGACTATAGATCTAACCGTATCAGTTTCTGGAAAAGGATCAGCCTGATTTACACCAAAAAACCAAGTATCGCCAATTGGAATAGGACGAAAGAGCGGTATCATGATACTACCATCAATAGGTGATGTAATATCAACCGTAGTATGAACTAATCCATTTTTCAGATAATCAAAACCAATGTGGCGTCCATCAATAAACCAGCGGGCGACCGCTGCCATGATATTAGGATTTCCGCGTTGATCTAACGCTGCGTCTTCAGCCGTCAGAAAAAAATATCTGCTGTATTGATGATCTGCATTTAGTGGCTCGGCAATTTCTACATGCCAGTTATATCCCCTTGGCAGATTCGGTGGTGCCGACTGCACAGTTGCATCAAAAACATATATTGCATTATAATTTAAATTAAGTTCAAGTTCATCTATAGCGTCTTGAACATTTAGACTATTTAAAGCCAACCATCCTGGTATTGTTTTCGATAGCAAATTATCATAAGGAATATCAGCCGCAACAAGAGTCACATTATTATAAGTATCTGGCTCTATCCCGTTTACTTTTTTTACTAGTTGCTCTAGCATTGCTTTAATATATTCATAGCTTACATTTGCCATACATTACTCTCCTCTTTTGGTTCGTATTTGATAATTAAGGTGTCACTGGCTCTGGTATAATGATATAAGGAACCATTGCTTTTGCATTACCAGATAATAAAAGATAATCTGTTTCCGTAATTTCTTGGTTTACCCACGCTGGAGTAGTTAACCCCGCATTCCAATACCAAAAACTCAATGTATCGACAATAAAAGCATAATCAGCGATACCAGCTGTTGGATATTCGGTGGTTAATTCTGTCTGATCCGCAAACTGTCCCTTAAAAGGGCTAACTGCTGTAACTGGTAATTGACCAGTTGGAATCTTACCGCTGCTATCTAAAGTTGGAATGCCATTTGGCGCACCTTGTATTGACTTTAGATATTCAAAAGATACTGCACTTGCCATAAAATTTTATTTCTCCTTTATATTTTTAGATACTACTGAGATAGCCATCGGGATAAACTACCCATAAAGTGCTCGGCCTGCGTTTTTCCTCTTCAGACAAATTGATATAATCTTCTGCCTCGATAGAATTTAACGCAAAATCGCCAGGATCTCCTTTAGGACCTTGTGGTCCGATTGGTCCTTGCTCGCCTCTAATGCCTCTTGGACCTATAGGACCCTGATCACCTTTGGCTCCTCTTTGTCCTTGTGGTCCGACAAAACCTTGTTCTCCCTTGGGTCCGCTTGGACCAACAGGTCCTGGTTCTCCTTGCGGTCCTCTTGGGCCCGGTGGACCTTTACAACAACACCGCGAGCAAGTACAACAGCCTTTTCCCCACCAGCAAGAGCATCTTTTACTTAAGTTATTCATGAGATTATCCCTCCCTCCTGCATACATATACAGTTTATGCGGGGCAAATGCCAATTGCTACTTAATTCTAATAAGACATGCTATAAAAAGCCTATACTAATTTTTAAAAAATGAAAAAATCCTCCGACTTGGAGGATTCATTTATAGATAAATAATTTATTGTTTTACTTGTTCGTTTAAAATAAACTCACATTTTGGATAGTTCTTGCAAGAGAAAAATTTCTTTCCACGATTTTTGCCTTTTCTTGCGGTTCTTTCAACTAGAAGACCACCGCATTTAGGGCACTTTGTTTCATGATATTTTTCTTCAAATTCTTTTTTTACATATCGGCAGGCCGGGTAATTGTTACAGGCTGTAAAATCACCATAACGACCTTTACGCTTAACGAGCGAAGCATTACACTCAGGACAAAGTTCATCAAGAATAACAGGCGCTATTTTTTCCATTTTTTGTTGAGCATCAGAAAATAAAGGCATAAAAGTATTATAAAATTCGGTTATTACTCCGGTTTTATCGGCCTTTTTTGTGGAAATATCATCAAGGCTTTGTTCCATTTCCGCAGTAAAATCGGCGTTAATAATCGATTTAAAATATTCCTCTAATTTATTAAAAGCCAAGAAGCCATTTTCAGTAGGAATAAAATGTTTTTTCTCTAATTCGACATAGCCTCTGTCCAGAATTGTTTTAACGACAGTCGCATAAGTTGAAGGTCTGCCGATGCCTAATTCTTCTAATTCTTTGATTAATTTTGCTTCAGTATAACGGCTTTTTGGTTTAGTAAAATTCTGAATGGATTCAATATTATCGCTATTTAGCAACATACCTTCCTTAAGATCAATGAACTTAGAAATTTCATTTTCATCATCTTTATAGACCCTTAAATAACCATCAAATAAGTTATTAGTAAAAGCTGCTTCAAATATATAGTCATTATTATTTAAAAAGACTTTTTGCGTTCTGTAACGGGCTTTACTCATTAAACTGGCTAAAGCCCGACTATAAATTAAGTTATAAAGTCTATGTTCGTCTTTAGTTAAAAAATCTTTAACATTTTCCGGCTTAATATTAATATCAGTTGGTCTTACAGCTTCATGAGCGTCTTGTGAGTTCTTTTGATTTTTGACTTTAACTGTTCCTAAATATTCTTTGCCAAACTCTTTTTCAATTAATGCTTTTGTTTCCGAAATGAAATCATCGCTTAAGCGCTCACTATCGGTACGCATATAAGTAATTAAACCTGTAGTTTCTGCACCGATTTTTTTTCCTTCATAAAGGGCTTGCGCAATCTTCATGGTTTTAGAAGAGGAAAAGCCCAGTTTGTTAGCCGCATCCTGTTGTAAGGTGCTGGTAATATAAGCGGCTTTACTGTCAACGCTATATTCTTTAAATTCCACTTTATCAACTAAAAATTCTTTTTTAAGAGCTTTTAAAATATTTTCCGCTTCTTCAAGTGACTTGATTTCTAGTTTTTCATATTTATATTTATTGAGTTTAGTTTTAAAGTTCGGAAAATAAGCAAATATCTCATAATATTCTTCAGGAATAAAAGCACGGATTTGATTCTCTAATTCACAAATTAATTTTAAAGCGACACTTTGAACACGCCCTGCACTTTTTAATTTAATTTTGCTCTGTAATAATTTGCTAAGTTTAAAACCGATAATACGGTCAATAATTCGTCTTGTTTCCTGGCTGTTAACTAAATTCATATCTAGTTTACGGGGATTACTCATCGCAGTTAATACAGCTTTTTTAGTAATCTCATTAAAAATAACCCGATTAGCTTTATCATGATCAAGACCTAAGATTTCCGCCAAATGAAAGCCAATTGCCTCACCTTCACGGTCGGGGTCAGTAGCGATATAAACTTCTTTGTTTTTACACTGTTTTATTAGATCATTAACTAATTCTTTCTTATCTTTGGCAACCTCATACATAGGTCGAAAATCATTTTTAACTTCAACCCCTAGACCGCCTTCACCTCTTGTGGACAAATCTCTGACATGACCTTTTGAGGAAAGCACCTTATATCCTTTATCTAGATAACCTTCTATTGTCTTTGATTTTGAAGGTGATTCGACAATCAGTATTTTTTCCATGTTAACGTCCTTTCGCAATGCAATTTTAATAATATTTTGTAGCTTTATCTATGCGCTTCTGTTGATCTTTAGCTTTAAGATCCTCGCGCTTATCGTAATGTTTTTTTCCTTTACATAAAGCAATTTCAGCTTTCAAAAGCGAACCCTTAAAATAAAGCTTGACCGGCATAACTGTATAACCTTCTTTTTTCACTTTAAGTGCCATTTTAAGTAGTTCATTTTTATGTAAAAGTAGCTTTCTGTTTCTCGTTTCATCATGATTAAAGATATTTCCAAACGGATATTTAGCTATCGTCGCATTAAAAAGAAAAGCTTCATTATTCTTAAATACTACAAAGCTTTCATTAATACTTACTTTACCTAAACGAACAGATTTGATTTCCGTACCCATTAGAACGATTCCACATTCATAGGTCTCAAAAATAAAATAATCAAAACTTATTCTTTTGTTTTGTGCGACGATTTTCATTTTTCTTTCCCTTTGCCTTCTTTTCCGGCACAAATTTATGCGGATTCAAAGCCTTTAGCAACCTGAAATTCGCCTTGCCGGTTTCAAAATCTACATCTTCTACCCTAATTAATAGCTTATCTGCTAACTGAAAACATTCTTTAGTTCTTTCATTAACCAGAATCATCAGGTTTTCCACAAAATGATAATAACCGGGAAGATTACTGATATGTATCAATCCTTCACAGGTATTATCTAATTCCACAAATAAACCAAAGGCGGTAACTGAAGAAATTTTGCCGACAAAATCTTTACCGATAAAATTCTTTAGATATCTTCCTTTATATATTGATTCTACTTCTCGCTCCAGATCAATGGCTGTTCTTTCGGCTTTGGAAGTCTGAAGACCAATCCGACTCATTTTTTCCATTTCTTTGGCGCGATTTAATGGCATTTTCTTATCAAAAAGATAACGCCTCAATAAACGATGCACAATTAAATCAGGGTATCTTCTGATTGGCGAAGTAAAGTGAGTATAATAATTAAATGCCAATCCAAAATGACCAATATTATCCTCGCTATAACGGGCTTTAGCCATACTACGTAAAAACAACTGGCTAACTGTCTTTTCCATTTCCGTATCTTTAACATGACTTAAAGCCTGTCTAATCCTTTTAACTGGATTTCCTGGTGCCGATTTAAAAATATTCATAGCGGCGATAACATCTAGTGATCTGATAATCTTATCTGTTTCCGGATCTTCATGTACCCGATAAATAAACGGCAGTTTCATTTTTGCGATATGTTTAGCTACTGTTTCGTTTGCTAAAAGCATAAACTCTTCGATTAACTTTTCACTTTCATGTCTGAGACGTTCTTTTATCTCCACGACTTCTCTTTTATCGTTTAAAACAATATAAGATTCAGTTGTTTCAAAATTTATCGCTCCACTGGCTTCCCGACGTTTTCTAAGAATCAGTGCCAGATCATTCATCTGAAAGAACATAGGTATTAAATCATTATACTTTTTCAAGTCATCACTTTTATCAAAAGCTAATATTCGGTTAACATTTGTATAGGTCATCCGAAATTTTGTTTTAATAAAACTTGGCATAATCTGATAATCAATTACAGTGCCGCTCTGATTAATTTCCATACGACAAGTAAGCGTTAATCTTTCAATGTTCTCATTAAGGGAACAAATACCGTTAGATAAGGTTTTAGGCAACATTGGAATTACCCGGTCGGCCATATATATGCTAGTTCCGCGTTTATAAGCATCTTTATCAAGCGCTGTAAATTCTTTAACATAATGGCTGACATCAGCGATATGTACATCAAGTAAATAATTGCCATTGGCTAATATAACAACTGATACGGCATCGTCTAAGTCTTTCGCATCTTCTGAATCGATGGTTACTACATTACCTTGTGTAAAATCTGTTCTGTCGATTAAATCTTTTGGATTAACAACTTCACTGATACTTTCCATCTCCAAAAGCGTTTCTTTGCTAAATTCCGTTTGTACACCTTTTTCTTCGATTGCTCTAAGAACTGCGGCTTCAGGATTCGATTTGTGAGCAATAATTTCTGTAATCACAAAGCCTTTATTATCAAGGTAACCTTTTACATAATGACCTTCTTCAATCTTATCGGCTAAGGGGCCTACTGGTATCCAGGCAAAATCCGTTTCTTGATTCCAGCTGACAAGCAAACGGTTCTTTTTAATTATTATTTCACCTAATGAATAATTTTGTTGTTCATTGTTCATTGTTGTCAACCTTTCTTTTATTTCTAATATATTTTTCACGACTTCTAATAAATAATAAGTAGTTTTCAGAAAACCTATACAATATTAATATTTAAATGTGCTTTTATTAATTACTGTTTTTCTGAACAAAAACGAAATAAATTCACTTTAAAGAGGCATTGCGCTTCTTTTCTTTATAAGAAATTATAGGCTAACCTGTAATCTTAAAGGTGCTGTTAGACCGCTATTCCTCAGACTTTGAATCACTTCATTATCTTTGGGTTTACTTTTTGCCATAATGGTTAAACTGGCATTAATATCTGCATTAACTATCTTTCCTAACTTAGTTCGAAATAAGCGATTATTACTCTTACCCTAAAGTCTTCAGAGATATGGCATAAAAACTTAAAGACTCTTCCTTAGATACTCGATTCGTGCTTAAGATATAGGCTATTATAGCACTAAAATCCAGTAAAAACAAGGATTAATTTAAACTTTTTAGAGTTTGAAAAAACACCTTGACTAAAGCACTTAAAACTGTGATTTTGAGATTGATTTTTAGCAAATATCTTCTCTCATATACACGTGTGCAGTATAAATAATATTATTATAATATGAAAATACACTTTCCTACGCAATAAAAAAACCCGCACACATGTGGGTTCTTTTTTTCTTTTGCATTCTAGAAAACTAATGGAAAGCGGTTAATGCTAATAGAAACAAGAATCAGCGTAATAAAAAGTAGAGCTAAGACAACTGTTGCTCTATTTAATACAACCTCAAAACCGCGTGATTTTTGATTTTTAAATAATTCTGACTTTTCGCCACTGAACGCATCTTTAATATCATCTTTAGAGTTTTGAAGTAAAACAGCAGTGATTAATAAAATGCTAACTAAAAGAACTAGATAATCGACCCAAATCATAATAATCCTCCTTATAATAGATTATTTTTATAAATGCATTATGAACCTGCACAAATAATTCGCAATACTTATTATATCATCTTGACACAAGAAAATAAAGTCTTTTTTAATTTTTTTTAATTTTTATTTACATTTCAGCTTGATTAGTTAATTCTTTGATTCTGGATATTATCCGACCTGCCTTGTAATTATCGCTGACTTTACCAGCATCCGCCAAATGTTCAAGTAATTCCTGCATAGTCAGGTTGCTGGTGATAAAAGTGGAGCTTTTGTTCAGATATCGGTACTGCAGAATTGGTCCTAATATTTCATCTCTAACCCAAGGTGTAATATTTTCACTACCCAAATCATCAATAAATAAAACAGGAACTGTTTTAAAATGATTAATTTTTTCTTCAACACTATTATTTTCAAAAGAAGATTTCAAGTTTCTGATAAAATCCGGAAAATAAACTAAAATACTGGCAATTCCAGCTTTAGCTAATTCATTAGATAAACAAGCGCATAAATAAGTTTTGCCTACACCAAATGACCCATAGATATACATACCTTTAGTTTCTCTTCCATTTAGTACTTCGTTCAAGAAAATACAAACTTTTTGATGAATAGTTTTGCGCTTAGCGGAATCAAGGCGATACTCGTTTAGTCTTGCGTCTGACAAAGCTTTTGGAAAAAAGTAATTTTGTTGGAGCTCTTCGCTTTTCTTAAGCTCCTGACGAATAACTTCATAGCGACAAGGCTTCTTTAAAAGTTCAAAAGTTTCATTATTTAAAACCGGTTTAAAACCTATATTTGCTTGCGCACATGCATTTAACCCTTGGCAATTATCACATTTATTAACCATATTTAAATAATTATAAACGGTTATTACCTGAAAATCATCAAGGTTTTTAGGATCAGTAAAATCTTTAATTGCTTTTCTAATTTCACTGATATATGTGTTTTGGGTATTTTCAAGTTTTCTCATAGGTTTTTCATAAACTCCTTAAGCCAAGGTGCCTCCTCGGTTTTCTTTTTAGGTGCCTGACGATTATTCTTTTTCACTTCATATTCGCTCATCAAATATTCATGAGCACTAATCGCAGAATTAATGCCTTTAGTTTGCCAGTCTTTCGCTACTATTTCCAGATATTTATAATTAGGTAAAACATTGCTTTTTTTCTTAAGAATAAATAGAATCATAAAATTAATTGTTTCTTCACTGATAAGATTAGATTTAACTAAATTTTTTATCATTTCCAATTCTTGAATTAAAGGTTCTCTACTCATCTGGTGAAACAACAAATCACGCATATTGAGATTCTTAATTGTATCAAATGCAGAGTTTGTCTGTGTTTTATCTTGTGTTTTAAGCATTTTTGCTTCATAAAAACTTCTGGCATCTTCTGTTAAGTCCTTAAAATTAATCTCTTCATTAAGATATGGAAGAATTAATTTAGTCATATCCTCTTGATTAAGGCTATAAAGATAAGCAATTTCAATTAGTTGTTTTTCAAAACTTTTTAAACTGCTTTTTAATGGTTTTTTAGGTAAATCATTTAAAAAAGCCTGATAATCAAAGCCTGTGTATTGAACGACTAAAGATTTGTTTTGTTTTTTGTCAGCAATAAAACCTTTTATTTTTGGCGAATCGAGGTTTTCTTCTACTTCAAAAACCTGATCAAAAGTTTTAGTCACTTCCTGATAATTCTTTCTGTCGATTTGTTTTAAATGAAAATTTTCTACTAGTGCATTAAATTCCAAATCACCTAGGCTGCGATATAATAATTCGCCTAGAACGCCACCCGTTAAAAAATCTTTGGCTGTCATTGGCGGATTTAAACATAATAAAAAAATTTCATTTTTCTGATAAGTTTTTAGCAAGCCAATGCCTTCTAATCTATCTTTAAAAGCGCTAAGCTGCGCGATATTACAATTTAAAAGATCGGCTAGCGTTCTGACATAAAGTTCTTTAAAACCAGCCTGTTTGTCTAGTAAGTTAAGAATAGTTAAATAAAGCATTACTGACTGACTGCCAATAATCGGCTGATACAATAAAGTTAAAGTTTTTATATCAGTTCCGGATAAACTAAATCCGGAAACCATCTTAACTGGTGTTAAGAGCGTAAACTTTTCCATAAATTAACCTCTCTTTACGGTTAATTTTTTGTTTAGATCTGTAAAAAATCTAATAATTTCTTTTTTACTGTAGCCAAAGTCTAAGAGTCCGCGATATCCAACTAATAAATCAACTGCCGTTACACGGGCTGATACCGTATAGAAAGTTACAGTCATCGCAAATCTGCTACTTCTGACTAATAATTCTTTAAAGTTTCGGTTATCATTAATTACTATGTAACTTGACTTCTCAGCTAATGCCAACACTTCATCAATTGTTTCATTATATGAATTTGAATAATATCTAGTTCTAAGATCAGGATTACGATGGTTTTCTGATGTTTGTTTGTATCCCATGTCTTTCACCTACTTCCTTTAAAATGTTTAATAATTGATGTTTTGTATTTGTTAATGAATCAGAATTATCAATTAAATAATCCGATAAATCTTTCTTTTTTTCAGGAGCCATTTGCGAAACAAAAATTTCTTCAGCTAATTCTTTATTGATTTTATCTCTTTTCAAAAGTCTTTCCATAAGAACTGTTTTTTTAGTATAAACAGTGATTATAATTTGACAGATATTTTGATATCCTGCCTCAAATAACAAAGGAATATCTAAAACGATGATAGGTTCTTTTTTTAACAGTGTAATTCTTTCAAGTATTTCCTGTTTTACTAAAGGATGAATTATCGCTTCCAGCATAACTTTTTTAGCGTTATCGGCGAAAATTATTTTCTTTAAAAGTTCTCTGTTTAATTCTTTATCAGCCATTAAAACTTCCGTGCCAAACTTTTCAATTACCTGATAATATGCTTTATTATCTTTTTTTAAAAGTTCTCGACTAATTTTATCCGCATCCAAAACAATTATGTTTCGTTCAAGAAACATTTTAGTGACTGTTGATTTTCCTGAAGCAATATTTCCGGTAAGACCAATTATCAGACTCATTTTTCAACACCACAATTCTTGATAAATTATTTTAACAAAATTTGTCGATAAAGTCAAATTTATTTCTGGCAAACAGAACAAAAATAAGTTCCTCTACCACCAACTTTTATCTTTTCAATAATGGTTTTACAACTTGGACACTCTTCGCCCTTTTTAGTATGAACGCAAAGTTCGTTTTGAAAAAGACCGCTAATATCTCCGGAAGAAAAGCTTTTAATTGTTGTTCCGCCTAAAGATATGGCTTTATTTAAAACTTCCTTAGAAGCCGCTAAAATTCTTGTCACATCAGCATATGTTAAAGTGCTTGCGAGGCGCAAAGGATGAATTCCTGACATAAAAAGAATTTCATCAGCGTAAATATTTCCGATTCCGCCGATAATTGTCTGGTCTAAAAGAAAACTCTTAACTGGTATGGCTTTTTTAAAAACTTTTTCAAAAACTTTCTGGTCAATGTCTGTATTGGCATCAGGACCAAGTTTTTTAAGTGGGTTTGTCTCAAATAGCTCTTTATTATCCCGCAAATGCATTTCCCCGAATTTTCTAACATCGTCATAAATTAATTCCGTACCATCGGTAAAATGAAAAATAATGTGTTCGTGTTTTCCGTATTCTCTCTTATTTAAATTATAATGGAACTTTCCTTCCATTCTTAAATGGGAAACCATACTGAAATTACCAAAATTAAATATCAAATATTTTGCTTTACGAGTGATATCTTTAATCTCCGCTCCTATAAGTTTGGCTTTAAATTGTTCAAGCGGCATTCTAATAATTTTATCATATCTAATTTCAATATCCGCTATTTTTTTGTTTAGCAAAACCTTTTTCAGGCTTTGGACAACCGTTTCAACCTCAGGTAGTTCAGGCATTATTTAAAACTTATCCTTTCCGGATCAAAACGATCCACAAACCTAAATGCTTCTAAATCATTTGGATATCCGAAAGCTACAAGCGCAAAGACGCGTTTTTCAGTTTTAATAATCTTTGCGACTGCCTCACTTCTGCCCTCTAAAGGATAAATGCCAATCCAAACACTACCGATATTTAAGGCTGTGGCCTCTAAAAGCATATTTTGAAGACAAGCGCCCATATCTTGTTGAACCAGACTAGCCGCAGTCATTTCCTGATCATCTTTCATTAAAAGCGCAATTACACAAGGAGCATTTTCGATTGCTTTGGCTCCTGGTGAAACACTTTTAAGTTCATCTATCATCTTTAAATCTTCCACAACTGTAAAATACCAAGGTTGTTGATTTCTAGCTGATGGCGCCTGCATTCCCGCTTTTAAGATTAACATTATTTCTGAATGCTTTAATTTTTCTGTTTTAAAACTTCTGATACTTCTGCGTTTATTAATTATTTCCATTATATCTTACACCTCATACCAATTTTTTCCAATATCAATAGAAACTTTTAATGGAACTTTTAAACTGATGACTCGTTCCATTTTTGTTTTTACTATTTCTTTAACAAGTGAAAGTTCTTTCTCTTCAACTTCTAAAATCAATTCATCGTGTACTTGAAGCAAAAGTTTTGATCTTAATTTTTGTATTTTTAATTCATTAGCGATATCAACCATCGCTTTCTTGATAATATCAGCCGCACTTCCCTGAATCGGCGCATTCATTGCTGTCCGCTTACCAAATTCCCGAATCATAAAATTACTGCTTTCAATTTCCGGAATATATCTTTTCCGATTCATTACTGTTTTCACATATTTATGTTCTTTTACAAAAGTGATAATATCGTCCATATATTTTTTAATTTCCGGATAAACTTCCAGATATTTTTCGATAAATTGTTTAGCTTCCTTTGGACTAATTCCGACATCTTCACTTAATCCATAACTACTTATTCCATAGATAATTCCAAAATTAACAGCTTTAGCTTTTTGTCTTAAATCGCTATTAATATCACCAAATATTTCTTTAGCTGTTTTTTCATGGATATCTTCATCATTTCTAAAAGCGTTAATTAGCTTTTCAACATCAGCTAGATGAGCGAGTACTCGCAATTCGATTTGCGAATAGTCACAAGCTAAAAATAAATTTTCCGGCTTTTCCGGAATGAAAAATTTCCTGATTTTTCTGCCTCGTTCAGTCCGAATCGGAATATTTTGAAGATTAGGTTCAATTGAAGAAAGACGTCCGGTTTGCGTTAAGGCTTGTTTATAAATCGTATGGACCTTAGATTCTTTACCGACTGTATTTTTCAAACCTTCAATATAAGTACTGTTAAGTTTAGCAAGTATCCGATATTCAATTAATTTTTCAATAATCGGATGTTTGTCCCTTAACTTTTCTAAAGTATCTGAATCTGTGCTATATCCGGTTTTGTTTTTCTTACCGGTTGTCAGTTGAAGGTCAACAAATAACAATTCACCAAGTTGTTTTGTGGAATTAATATTAAACTGTTTGCCGGCTAACTGATAAATTTCTTCACTAAGCACTTGAATTTCATTTTCATAAATAGATTTCTGACGTTCTAGTTCTAAAAGATCTAATTTAATTCCTGCGAATTCCATATCACCTAAAACTCTAGATAATGGAATCTCAATTTCATGAAATAACGATTCTTGTTTATTTTCAACTATTTTATTTTCCAGCAAAGATTTTAAACTATAGATGGCATAAGCTTTTTGGGCAATATGCTTTTTAGCTAATTCTAAATCCGGAATATTACGGCGATTATTACCATAAACTGCCTGATCATAACCAAGATCGCTATAATTAAAGTGGTTGCAGATTACTGTAAAATCTTCTTTTGTAAATAAAGGATTAATCAGATAAGCCGCTAGCAATAAATCAAAAACAACGCCTTCTAATTCAAATCCCCGATATTTAAGCATAACATGGATTTTTTTATAATCATAAACATTTTTCCTTATTGTTTTATCTGATAGAAATAATTGAAAATCAATCGATAATTCTAAAAGTTCAAAAGGAATATAAAAGTTACCATTTTTATTAGTAAGACCAAAGCCAATAGCTTCAGCCTGATGATAGTTATCAAAATCAGTTTCTATATATAAAGAACTATTATCAGCCAGAATGTTTTTTAATCTAAAAATATCTTCAATAACTTCAAACTTAAACTCTTCTGAAGTGCTATTAGTAACGACTTTATTTTTAATTAGTGAATGAAAATCCATTTCTCTATAAAACGTAAATAATGCTTCTTCATTGTAGTCTTTTCTCTCCAAAGCCGACATTTCAAAGTCTAGTGGTACATCAAGGAAGATTGTTGCCAAAGTACGACTTAATAATGCATCTTCTTTGTGCGCTGTAATTAATTCGCCGGCTTTACCAGTTATTGAATCAGCATTAGCCAATATTTCATCTAAATTACCATACTTCTCTAATAGTTTTAAAGCTGTTTTCTCACCGATTCCTTTTACTCCGGAAATGTTATCTGACTGGTCACCAATTAAAGCTTTTAAATCAAGCATTTGGCTACTTTCTAAACTATAAATTTCTAGTAAGTGAGCAGGATCAAAGTTTTCTAAATCTGTCAGTCCTTTTTTAGTAAGGGAAACCGTTATATTGTTATCTATTAATTGTAATAAATCCTTATCAGAGGAAATAACTTGTGTCTTGATATTTAGATTACTTAATTTTTTAGCTAAAGTGCCAATAATATCATCAGCTTCATAATTATCAATCATAAAAGTTTTTACATTTAACAATTCTAAATATTTATGTAAGAGCGGAATTTGACTGCGCAATTCATCAGGCATCGGTTTTCTGCCGGCTTTATAGTCTGTATACATATCATGACGGAAGGTTTTTTTGCCTTTATCAAAAGCGACCATAATGCCGTCATAATCGGAAGTAGCAAGCTTTTCAAAGATCCGAACAAAGCCAAAAAGCATATTAGTCCATTGCCCTTTGGAATTTTTCATAATATTTTCTTTATTGTAGGCTGTGGCATAATACGCACGATACATTAGCGAATTTCCATCTATTAAAATAACTTTTTTCAAATTTCACGCTTCCCTTCACTTGATACCCTTTAATTTTATCATATTTTGATGGATTTTTCCATACAATAATTGCGGTGAAAAATAAGCATGAAAAAATATTTGATTATCTTAAGTTTTTCAATTATTGTTTTTTTTACTTGTTCAAAAGTAACAACTAGAGCTGAAAGTGAAAAAAAGCCCGCAACTAATCTCGATAGTATTCTAGTTTTAGTAAATAAAAATAATTATTTAAATGAAGATTATTTTCCAAAAAATCTAGTTTATATTGAAAAAAACCAGATATCACGTCCGGTTTACATTAATAAAGAGGTTTACAAGTACTATAAAAAACTTAAAAAAGTTGCCTTAAAAAATAATTTTGATATCCAGGCTTTTTCAGGCTTTAGAAGTTACTCTTACCAACAAAGCATCTATGTCGATAGTCCTTATCAGGCTTTACCCGGCGAGAGTGAGCATCAAACTGGACTAGCTTTGGATATTTCGCTTTTAGAGATTGGATTAATTCCGGAAATGGGAGATTATCCGATTTATGATTTCTTATCGAAAAACGCTCATAAGTATGGCTTTATTCTTCGATATCCTAAAGGAAAAGAAGCTATAACCGGCTATAATTTTGAGCCTTGGCACTATCGATATGTTGGCTTAAAACACGCTAAAGCAATTTATAACAGAAATATTACGCTCGAAGAATACTTAAGTTAAAAGTTGCTTAGTTTGCCAACTTTGTTGCTTAACCTCCCTCCTATTATTATATTTTTTTCGGTTAACTCCCTCAAAAATTTAAATATAGGAGCGTTTTATCTATCAACTTTAACAAAAGAAAGGCCCTTATCGTTTAATGCTTAATTTTCCTAACAAAAAAAAGACTAAGCATTTGCTTAATCCTTTGATTAAAATATTTAATTTATTCTGCAGCTACAATATACGTATATACTTCTTGATTACCTTCAATTAACTCTACTTCAACATGGCTGAAGTTTTCTGTTATATAGTGAGAAATTTCTGTTACTTCCGCATCTTCTACATCCGCACCATAAAAAAGCGTTAAGATTTCATGTTCCGGAGAGACAATCTTGTCGATAAGCTCTTTTAGAGCATCAATTCGGCATTCTTTAACAGAGACAATTTCGCCTTTAACAAAGCCCATATAATCGCCTTCTTTTATTTTCATACCATGAAACTCAGTGTTACGAATCGAATAAGTTATCTCGCCATATTTTATCTTTGCAATTATTTCCGCCATTTTTTTCATATTGACGTCAACACTTTTACTGATGTCAAAATTCATTAAAGAAGCGTATCCGCTGGCAATTGACTTATTTTTCAACACTTTAATCTTTCGATCTGGTCTAAGTTTGATTGACTGCTCAGCTGCCAATATAATATTTGAATTGTTTGGCAGAATAATAATATTATCCGCATTAATTTCATCAATTACATTAACAAAATCTTCAGTAGATGGATTCATTGATTGCCCGCCATCTATAATAAAGTCAACACCGAGTTCTTTAAACGTATTTTTGATGCCTTCTCCCGTACATACGGCAATAAATGCGTATTTTTGTTTTGGCATTTTCTTAACTTCTTTTGGTTTTTCCTTAACAATTTCATTGTGTTGAAGTTTCATATTTTCTACTTTCATTGATAGAAAGTCTCCATATTCCTGAGCAATTGACATAATGCTTCCAGGGTTATTTGTATGGATATGAACTTTACAAATATTATCATCTTGAACAACAACAATTGAATCACCAAGGCTTGAGTAAGGATCTTTTAAAAGTGATTCAGAAAACTTTGCGACTTCCCTTAACTCCAGAACAAATTCCGTACAGTAAGCAAATTTTATATCGACATTTTCTAACGCCAAAATGCCGTTTGCATTTGCAACTGCGATATTTTCTTTAAGAGTAAGAAATTCACCTTTAAGAGCCTTTAACATCCCTTCAACAATTTTTATGAAACCGGCACCGCCGGAATCCACAACATTGGCTTCCTTCAATACAGGAAGCAAGTTAGGTGTGTTTTGCAGCGAAATATGCGCAAAATCTATATATGCTTGTAATAAGGATTCTATATCTTTATAAGTGGTTAAATTTGATTGAACTTTTTCAGCAGCTTCCCTGACAACAGTTAAAATGGTCCCTTCTTTAGGGTCCATAACTGCTCTATATGCCATTTTTGATCCATTTTCTAAAGAATCAGCAAATTCTTTAATACTTGCGCTTCCATTAGCAATTCTTGTTAATCCGTCATGAATCCCGCGAAAAAATTGCGACAAAATAACGCCAGAATTTCCTCTGGCTCCCATTAATAATCCTCTGGAAAGCATTTTGCTGATTTCTAATAATGACTTTGTTGGCATGTCCTTAATTTCTTTAATTCCTGCTGTCATTGTCATTTGCATATTTGTTCCTGTATCTCCGTCTGGAACAGGGAAAACGTTCAATTCATCAATTTCCTGATAATTATTCTTTAAATTAACAGTTCCATTGATAACCATTTTTCTAAAAAGAATCCCATTAACTCTAGTAACAGCCATTTTTGGTCTCCTCCATACTTGAAAAACTTTAGATGATTTTTCAAGTGAAATAATTATATCATATTAAATCTAAAAATGCAACAACTATATTCACAAAAAAAACATAATTTTTCGGCTTGACATATTTTCCTGTTTATGATACAATTATTTAGCGCAATTTATGCAATGTCCCGAACAGGAGGAAAAGATTATGGCAAAATGTCACGTAACCGGTAAAAAAACACTTTCCGGAAATAAGAGAAGCCACGCTTTAAACGCTACTCGCCGTAAATGGAAAGTTAACGTCCAGACAGTTAGAATTGTCGACGAAAACGGAGTTGTAAAAAAAGTTAAAGTTTCAGCAAGAGCGATTAAAAGCGGCAAACTGAATCGGGCATAATTAAACTTATTCCAACCAAAGAACCTAAATTGGTTCTTTTTTTCATTTTTAGATGCTAAAAATAAAAGGAACAGCTATAAACTGTTCTTTTTTGTATACTGTCACAACAGCTAATATAACTTAAATTATATAGTGATTTTAATGATCCGATTAATCTTTCTTTTTTCCACCGAATAAACTTAAGATACCTGTGATCACCTTTGACAAAAATTTAGGCATTTTAATTACATAAAAGCGCAAGAATTCTCACCTCTTCAATAAAGTATATTAAAGAGCTATGTTAATTATTACTTATTTTTTTAAACTTACAAAAGCTTTCTTTTTATCCGGATGACGGAATATATAAGAGCCTGAAACAGCGATATCAAGCAGTCCAGAAACATGACCAATAGTTTTATCATTAATGCCGCCATCCGCTGATATTAAATAGGATAGATTCTTTTTGGCTTTGATTTCAATAGCTTTTTTTATTTTACTTACCATTGCCTCAATAAATTCCTGACCACCAAATCCAGGTTCAACTGTCATAATCAAGATTAAATCACATTCCGCCAAAAAATCCATATCTGCAGAAATATCTGTTTTTGGTTTAAAAGAAACACCTGCTTTTGCGCCTGATGCTTTAATTTTCCGTAAAGTCCCGATGATATCTTTTTCTGCTTCGTAATGAATAGTAATATAGTCGCTACCAGCTTTTATGTATTCATCAACATACTTTCCAGGATTTTCAATCATTAAATGTGTGTCAAAAATCATTTTGGTTTTATCGCGTAAAGCCTTAATAACTGCCGGACCAAAGGAAATATTTGGTACAAAATGATTATCCATAACATCTAAATGTAAGATATCCGTAAAATCTTCAATACTCTTTAACTCCTCACCTAACTTGCTGAAATCAGCTCCTAATAGTGATGGTGCAATTTTCATAATAATTCTCCTTCAAGTAAGTTTAAACGAATTAGAGCATTAACTAATCCATTTTTATCAACACTGTCAGTTACAAATGTCGCATGTTTTTTTAATTCTTCGTGGCCTTGTCCCATCGCAATCTTGATATCGGCTAACTGAAACATTTCTAAATCATTTAATCCATCACCAACCGCAATAATTTTATCCCAATTATAGCTTTCTTTTAAAATCCTGATTGATTCCCCTTTTGAACTCGTTCGATGAATGACATCCATTCCATCATGAGGCCAGCTAACAAACCTGACTTCCGGAAATTCCTGAGAAAAGATTTCTATTTTATCGTTATGGCCAAATATCCAAAATTGATAAATTTCATTTTCTAAATGATAGTTTGGATCAATTTTTGGCACTTCAATTCCAAAGAGTGAAAATATATAATTCCAATCCGGATGATTGTTAGAAATTACGTGCCCTTCGCTTCCGATTAATCCAAAAAGAATATTGTTTTTTTGTAGATATCCAACAACTCTGGTCACTACATTTTTTTCTAAAGCATATTTTTGCACAACATCTTTTCCATCTAAAACATAACTGCCATTAATCAAAACCTGAATTTTAAATAATGGTAAAATATCTGCAATTATACTAAGACTACTAACGCTACGTCCTGTAGCTAAAGCTAATTCATATGCCGGATTGAGAGCTAGTTTTTGCAAGGCCGAAACAACTTCTTTAGGAAGCACTTTATTTTCATTATCATATAAAGTTCCATCTACATCAAAAAATATTATTGTTTTCTTCATAGCTAGTCTCCGTTTGCTGATGCATTTGTCAATATTTTAACATAAAACAAAAAAAATAGTGCATTTATTTTATAACTTTAAGAAAAATAGTGTATAATATTTAATATGTATTATTTTCGGTCAATGTTTCTTAAGGAGTTATTATGAAAAATACTAAAAATCAAATCCGAATTTTTGCTTTAGGCGGACTAGGAGAAATTGGGAAAAATTGTTATTGCTTGGAATATCGCCAACAAATATATATCGTCGATTGCGGAATCCTTTTTCCAGACGAACAACTACACGGAATTGATTATATAATTCCAGATTTTGAATATCTTGAATTAAATCAAGATCGGATTGTGGGATTATTTATTACCCATGGTCATGAAGATCATATCGGTGGCGTCGGCTTTCTTCTTAAAAAGGTGAAAATTCCTAAAATTTATGCCTCTGGAATAGCGCTTGAGCTTTTAAAATCTAAGCTACAAGAACAGAAAGTAACCGCAAATTTAATTGAATATAAAAATACTTCTATTTTTACTTTTAGCCAGATGACGCTTTCGTTTATTAGGGTAACTCACTCTATTCCTGATTCGTTTGCGCTTGTCTTCAAAACTCATTTGGGAAATGTTGTTTTTTCAGGTGATTTTAAAATTGATCTGACACCGGTAGGCCCTCCGGTTGAATTTGAAAAAATACTTGAAGTAAGTCGCCAGGGAGTTTTATGTTTACTGTCAGATAGTACAAATGCTGAATTAGAAGGTTTTACAACTAGTGAAAAGAAAGTCGGCGATTCAATTAAAGATTTATTTAAAAACATTGAAGGCCGAGTTATTATTGCAACATTCGCTTCTAATGTTTACCGTATCCAACAGATTGTTGAGGCTTCGGTAATCAGTAAAAGAAAAATTCTTGTTTTTGGACGCAGTATGGAAAAAACAATTGAAATTGGTCAGGCTTTAGGCTATATTAAAGCCCCGAAAAATACTTTTATTGAAATAAGTGATATAAACCGCTACAACGCCTCTGAGTTAACTTTAATTTGTACGGGTTCTCAAGGTGAAGCGATGGCCGCACTAAGCAGGATAGCGAACGGCTCACACCGACAAATCAAACTTTTACCAGGAGATACAGTAATTTTTTCGAGTAGCCCGATTCCAGGTAATGCGCAATTCGTCAATAATACTATTAATCTTTTATTTAAGCGTGGTACTAATGTTATTACTAATAGTCCATTTACTGATACTCATACTTCCGGTCATGCCGGTCAAGGTGAACAAAAATTATTAATTACACTATTTAAACCAAAATTCTTCATTCCTGTTCATGGTGAATATCGGATGCTAAAACTACATGCGGAAACCGGAATCCAATGCGGAGTGGAAAAAGATCATTCCTTAGTAATGGAAAACGGACAGGTTCTTACTATTTCTGAAGATGGCTTTCATCGAAATGATCGCGTTAAAACTAGTGATGTTTATATTGACGGTCATACAATTGGCAACATTTCCAGTAATATCATTCGCGAAAGAAAAACTCTTAGCGAAGAAGGTCTGGTTTCCATAATTTTCACTTTGAATTTTAGAACAAAAGAGTTAATAAATGAACCAAGCATTGTTTCTAAAGGTTTTATCTATATGAAGAGTTCTGAAGAAATAAGTAAAAAAATTATCGCCGAAGGGAAGCGGTTAATTCAGGATGAACTAAGAAAACATCCAACACTTGTAAATGTTGTAAGTATGCGAAATATTATTGCTGAGGCAATTAGCCGTTTTATTTTAGAACTTACGGATAGGAAACCATTAATTATTCCAATATTCATGAGTGTATAAAGGGGGAAGATCATGCACAGGTATAGAGAGAAAGCAGAATTATTCTTTAAAAGTGAATTCTATCCAGCACTAATAAGTTTGTTAATTTTAATCGGATGGCAGTTTTCTTATGAATTCAACGCCTTCGTTTTCGAGCAAACCTTTCATTTTTCAGTAATAATATCTAGTTTAGTCATCTTACTTTATCTTGCACTGTTCTCTTATGCAGTTTATTTTAAAAAAGAAGGTAATTTTACTTTACCTTTAATAATAAATCTATTATTCGCCACAAAGCTTCATTATCAAGCAAATATCTATCCGGTTTTTCAGATAATTTTGGCCGGCATCAGTATTGTTGGATTTTTGGGTATGATGATCCGGCACGGAAATATCAAAAATGGCAAACTTAGCCTTGGTCTCTTCTTACTGGCTTTAGCTTCTTTCTTTAGTGTTGTTAACGTACCTGCAAATACAGAGGTTCTTCTATATCTGGCAGTATTTGCCTATGCGCTTTATTTTCTTTTATATTTAGGAATTATAAATACTATTAAAACCGATACCCGTAGAGATTTGTCAATAACTTTATTTTATACCGCACTTTTAGTAATAGCTCAAACATTTATTCTTTATTTTGAAAAAGGCTGGTTTAATGAATTATCCGGCTTTCATTTATTTTATGGATGGGGCGTTTCTAATGATGCTGCTATTATTCTTGCTTCGTTTTTACCTTTCATTACTTATCTTTTCCTAGAGAAAAAATTAGTACTATACCGATTGATAGTAGTTGCTTTATTATTTGTAACAATGATTATGACATTATCAAGAGGCGGAACGGCTTTGATTTTCTTAATGGGAATTCCTTGTCTTATTTTTCTAATCAAAAACAAAGTAATCAATAAACGCTTTTTAATAACTGCTCTTATTTTAAGTATAATAGCCAGTTCATTCTTTCTTCTAAATACTAATTTCTTTTATCATTTAAGGCATCGTGTATTTGTCGAACGTCTGGCAATGAATGGTAGACTTGAACTCTTCCATGATGCTCTTCGAACATTCTCCCGCTATCCGCTTTTTGGCTCTAGTGTCTTAGGATATCGAGATTCCGCTAATCGTTTTGTAGTTTATCATTCTTTATACTTTAACACTTTAGCAGTATTTGGATTATTTGGATTATTTGCGATGGCTATTCATTTTATCCAAAAATATAAACTGATATTCAAAAATTTTGGCACTTATGCTTTACTTATATTTATCTTTGTTTTTATAACCGATTTGTATGGTCTTTTAGATAACACTTACGGTAATCTTCAATATACTGCCGTCTTAATAATCGCTTTGGCAGTTTTTGAAAAAAGTATCCCTGAAAAAAAAGAATCAAGCGAACTGCTTATTGAGCAATAATTCCGCTTGATTTTTTCTTTTCTATTAATATTTTTTTATAAAGGATTTCCATCACTATTAGTAAATAATGGAACAACAGCACCATGAAAATTTTGATTTATAAAATCGATAACCTTTTGACTTTGAAGCAGTCTAATCAAAGCTTCGAATCTTGGATCTTCTTCTGTTCCTCTGCGAATAGCTACTATATTAACGAAAGCTAAAGCTGCGTTAGAGTCTTCAATTGCCAAAGCATCATTAATGCTTAATCCATTTTGAAGCGCAAAATTTCCGTTAATTACGCTTATAGCCGCCTCATTATTGGCTAATGCAGCGGGAATTAATGCTGCTGCCATATCAATAATAGTTAAATTTAATTCGTTGACAACTATATCATTACGAGTCGCAGTAATACCTGCTCCTTCTCTTAGCGTAATTAAACCATTAGCTTCTAATAATAATAAAGCCCTAGCCATGTTTGTAGCATCAGCCGGAATCAAAACCCGGTCATTATTTCCAACACCGCTTAGGCTTTCTAAAGTGTTAGAATAAATACCTAAAGGTTCATAATGAATACCACCGATTGAAACTAAATCCGTGCCTCTTGTTGCGTTAAAGTTATTCATGAAAGGTTTGTGCTGGAAGAAATTTGCATCTAAATTTCTTTGATCTAGTGCCTGATTCGGTAATATAAAATCTGAAAAAATTCTAACATCTAAAGTAAATCCTTCCTCAACTAAATCTTCTCTGATATGTTCTAAAATTAAGGCGTGTGGTGTTGATGATGCTCCAACTATAATACGGTTTGGATCGTTTGAGCAAGCATTTAAAGTAAGTAAAGCAATAATAAGTGATCCAATAATTAATATTTTTTTCATTTTTTCATAACGCCTTTTTTAAGACGTTTCCTCCTTTTATTTTTTATTAATTTTTTTTGCTAAAAGATTACCGGTTGTTTGAATAAACACAACAATAATCATTAACAACAATGTACTGATAAACATCACTGAGCGATCTCCACGCTCATGACCAGCCATAACTGCTAAAGCCCCTAACCCCCCTCCGGCAACTATACTTACCATAGCTGAGTAGCCGATAATCGCAATTAAAGCTAGAGTAACACCTCTAACAATCCCCGGTAAACTTTCAGGAATTAAAACCTTATAAATAATCTGTAAAGTACTAAAGCCCATCGAGTGAGCAGCTTCAATCACGCCTTTATCAATTTCATTCATTGAGTTTTCAATGATTCTGGAAATAAAGGGAAAAGCCGCAAATACCATTGGCACTATTGATCCTCTGATTCCAAGGAAAGTTCCTCCAGTAAAAATTACTGTTACTGGTATTAAAATTACCAATAAAATGATAAAGGGTATTGAACGCATCACATTTATGATAAAACCAATAACAGTATTAAAAACAGGCATCGGTTTCATACTGTTTTTTGAGGTCATCATCAAGATAATACCAATCGGAAAACCAATAACTAGCGCAAGTGCTCCTGACGAGAAGACAATAATTAGCGTTTCAATGAAGGCTCTAAAGTATTCCATCTGTTTCCACCTCCGTTAATTCCAGATTGTGATTCCTTAAATAATTATTTACTTTACCGATGATTTCTTCATCAACTGGTAATTGAATAATAATTTGACCAAAAATTTTTCCATTGATATTCTTGGCATCCGCAAATAATATATTAATCATAATCTTGAACTTTAAAATTAAGTCCGCTACTAGCGGCTCTGAGATTGATTCCTGTCCATCAAAGACAATTCGATAACTTTTCTTTGTTGGGATAAAGGGCTCATAGCCGGCATATATAAGTTTTCGGGCTGAAGCTGTTTTAGGTTTAGCAAAGATTTCTTTGACATCACCAATTTCTGCGATTACGCCGCCATCAAGAATCGCGACTCGCTGACAAATTTCTTCAATGATGCGCATTTCATGAGTAATAATAATTATAGTCAATCCTAAAGTTTTGTTAATTTCTTTTAGAAGTTTTAAAATTGAATTAGTTGTATCTGGATCTAAAGCCGAGGTTGCCTCATCGCATAAAAGGATATCCGGATTATTTGCCAGAGCCCTCGCTATCCCTACTCTTTGTTTCTGTCCACCGGAAAGTTGAGCAGGATAAGCATTCTCTTTATCGCTTAAACCAACTATTTCTAAAAGTTTTTTGGCCCGCATTCGGGCATCAATTTTAGAAACACCGGCTACTTCTAAAGGTAACATAACATTTCTGATTACTGAGCGTTGCATCAAAAGGTTAAAATGCTGAAAGACCATACCAATTGAGCGTCGCATCATTCTTAAGTCTTTCTTTTTATAGTCGCTAATATCGGCATTATTTAAATAAATTGTTCCTTCACTTGGTCTTTCTAATAGATTGATACAGCGCACTAAAGTACTTTTACCAGCGCCACTTAAACCGATAATGCCAAATATTTCTCCTTTAAGAATTGATAAATCTATATTTCTTAAAGCTTCAACTGAGCCATAGCGACTAATATAAGTTTTACTGAGATTTTTTATTTCAATAATATTTTCCATAAATGTCCTTTCTGCGTAAAAAAAGCCTTAAAAACAATAATTGTTTCTAAGGACGAATTCACTCGTGGTACCACCTTAATTCCTAAAAGATTTTACAATCTTTTAGCTTGTTATCTGCCAATGACAGAATATCGCTATAACAGGCGAACCTGCCGCAGCCTATAAAAAATTAGTCGGTGCGGAAGCTCCAAGACCATCTTCAGTAAATTCCTGCTTATCCACTCTCACCTCATGTGGATTTCTCTTTGAAGCACTTCTTTACTTACTCTTCTCTTCAACGCTTATTCTATTTAATTAATCTTCAACTTCTTTTTAGAATATGAATTGACAAAATTATATCATACAAGAATATGATTGTCAACACCTAATTAATTTTATTTGATAGAGTATCTAAAAATACCTTAAGTTCCTCTCTATTTTTGAAAACTAATAGTTTATGCTCATACTGTTTAATAAGAGGTCTAATTAGTGTTTCCATTTTTTCAGGATATTCATTATACAGATAATCTATAAATTCTTTAAAGGCTTTATCGTTATCTTCTAAATATTTAGGCAAACCAATTCGTTCTTTTTGATTTCTTCTGTCTTTAACACTTTGAATACAAAAATCAAAATCGTAATCTAAAAAAATAATTAAATCTGAACGCTCAAAGCGGTCAATCATTGTTCCCCGATAATTTCCTTCAATAATCCACTTGTTTCCTCCAGCCACAACTTTGATTCGCTCGATGAATTCTTCGTCTTCAGAAGTAACCCAATTTTCTTTCCAGTAGTAACAATCCAAATGATGTACCGGCAAATTAAGTAAAGTTCCTAATTTCATAGCTAATGTGCTTTTACCACTACCTGCCATGCCGATAACAGAAATGCGTTTTAATGATAAAAAATCAGTATCTTTCATAAAATATCCTTTCATGATTCATCTATTATAACAAAAATAACGTTTTTTTTCAATTTTATCTTTTAAAAATATATAATTTATGTTATTCTTATTTATAATATATTCAATTAGAATAAGAAAGAGAGCGAAACTATGAATTATTTGATTATTGGCAGTCATCCCTATAGTGGAAGTTTTAATGTTGGTTTAACAAAAAGAATAATTAATGTACTCGAAGAAAAAGGAGAAAATGTTTCTTTTATTGATTTAGTAGCTGATGGTTTTGATCCGGTAATGGGCGAAGAAGATTTAAAACTTTGGCAAGAAGGAAAGTATAAAACTAAACTTGTCGCCAAATATCTTAAAGAGTTAGCTAAGGCAGATATAATAATTTTACCTTTTCCTGTATGGTGGGGTACAGAACCGGCTATCTTAAAAGGCTTCTTTGATAAGGTTTTTCTTCCAAACCATGCCTTTAAATATGGCGATAAAGGTGAACTGATTGGCCTTTTAAAAGGGAAAAAGGCCTTAGTTGTAACAACCATGGAAGTTTCGGTTGAATTTTTCGAGAGCCAATTTAGAAATCCAATTGAAGGCGCAATTATTAAGAATACACTAAATGCCTGTGGCATTGAATTAGTAAAACATTTTTCAATTGGCGGTATTGCTTCAATAGGGCGAATAAACGCTGATAAAGAAATGGATAAGATAATAAACTATATTAAGATAGAACTATAATAAGAATAAATTAATCCCCATTGAAAATATAAAATGGGGATTAATTATTATATATTGAATTCCGCTCCTTCATGATCTATATGAAGCGACACTCTTTTCGTTGTAAATTTTATTATGCAGTATGTCGAATCAGTTGGACCTTCTGGATAAATATAAATAAAGTTTTCTTGCCAATGCTTGTTTTTTGATTCCTGATCAGTAAGAACTTCTGCTTCACCAACAAGTGTCAAGTTATTAGACTCAGTATAAGAACAAATGCTCGCTTTTTTATTTTTTTGAAGACGGTTATATTTGTTAGAGCCTACGATTGTTGAAAAATATATTTCAGAAATATTATCTTGATTAATCAGCCAAATAGCTGATGAAGATGGATATCCATTTTCATCGATAACACTAAAGCTGGCATCTGCCCGAGTCTTTATAAATTGATTTGCTTTTTCTAACATAATTTTATTCATTCTTTCTTCTCCTATAATTTTATAAATCTATTATACCTTAGAATTTTGTAATATTGTTGTAAAAAGCGGACATGTTGTTTTGGTATTCTTGAGGAGTAACACCAGATACTAACTTAAAATCGCGAATAAAGTGTGACAAATCGTGAAATCCGGTAAAGTCTGAAACAAAAGTTAAACTATTATATGGCTTCTTCAGTAATTTAAAAGCATTGTTAATTCTAACTAATCGTAAAAATGATTTAGCGTTTATTCCAACATATTGTTTGAAAATTCTATTTAACTGCCGCTCACTATAATGGATTTCCTCTGCTAAAACTTTTACTGTTGTATTGCCCGAGCTATCAAATATCTTCTTTAGTATTAATCGCAATTGAGGATGATATGTAGCACACATATTTTTCATTAACAAATCATCAAAATTTTCTACAAGTTCTTTAATACTTTGCGCTTTTTTAATGTTATCCAAAATTAGTTTGTTTAATTTAGGGTTAATCTTATCAAAATTAATAGTTTTATCCGCTAATTCATTTTGATTTATTCCGGTAAAAATGTAAAGACCTGCCGGTTTAAATTCAATCGTGATTATAATTTCCGCTTGCTCAGCTTGTGAATCAATAATATATGGTTTTGTGGAAGGACCGTCAATATTAGAAAATAAAATATTATCCTTGCTTTCAACATTCAGTGTTGAACAACCGCATGGTATCACTGTGTAATTTTCAGTAAAAGTATCTTTCTCAGGAAATGTTATACTGTAATTTGAGATATAATATTTTAAGTTTTCCTGAGGACTTAAACAAATATACTCTTTCGCTTGAAGTAAGATACGATTTTTATTATCATATATATGCAAATTCTCTTTAGTTATCATCTTTATCCTCCACTTGTTAAATCTTTTACCTGCACGACAAACAAAATATTTATTTTTTAAATATTGCTATTTATTCATGAATATTATACCAAAAAATCGCAGAAATGGTTTAACCAAATCTACGATTTTTATTTTAAAATAATGTCACTATCTTCTTCTTAATTTAAAACGAACAATTAAGAATATTACAGCTGTTAACCAAAGCGCTGAAATTGAACTAACAACTAATGGCCATGGAAGACCCGTTGTCGTATGAATTGGCGCCCAAGATGCATTGAATGTAATTATGCCATTTCCAGTTTCACCTGAGTTTTGCAGTTATGCCATATAAAATAAAACAACGTACAACAAAATATACCTATTCAAAATGTCAATTATTTACTTTAGATGCCCCATGAAATATGTCTTGTATAGTTCGAAACAACA
>Ga0123355_10001017_pt1 | contig 38926 bp, 26 predicted proteins | sample TergutEmb28metaG_3_FD_89872 | JGI IMG/M metagenome (GOLD analysis project Ga0123355, IMG submission 89872) | Embiratermes neotenicus P1 segment gut microbial communities from Petit-Saut dam, French Guiana - Emb289 P1 | ecosystem: Host-associated > Arthropoda: Insects > Digestive system > Gut ...
AGACAAATACATTTGGGTTGTAGAATATGGTGATTTGCCAATTTACCACTTCCCTCATGCTGTTCACAATTATTTTATGATGTGTGAAAATATACGGGCGCAATGGCAGTATATGAAATCTGTCGGAAATGCAATAGGCTACGTACAAGGAACACTGGGGATTCTTCAGCATGGTATAGCTACTAAGGCCATTTACTATTCGTTTAATCATGCTGGTAGTTTTGGTGTTGTCCAAGCTAATTACGGACATCCTAGCCATGGTATCTTCGGTTATTATGACCTTATAGCATTGCCACCATATTATGCCTTTAGGGAACTTGGCAGAATTTTTAATGAACACACACATTATTATTCACTTACTCCACCCGCTGGAAGCCATTATACAGAGGGTGTATGGTTTGGCGGTTGGGCTGGAAGTTACCCTTGGACTGGCACATTAAATCTTGATTTTTACAGACTAACAGGGTTGGCTTTTGGTGATGAAAATGGAGCAAGACAAGCTGTTTTTGTAAATACATCAGCATATGCCGCAAATATTAGTATACCTTCATATTCTTTTAGAACAACATGGAGTTTTGGAGATGGCTCAAACCCGCTTCCTGATTTTGCTGTAAACCCTTTAAGCAATTTTCATTACGCGCCCCAAAACTTCCCAAGACCCACTATGCATAATGGTGGCTTTACCCCAACTCTTTTTGTTCCCGCATATAGTATGGTTGTCGCTGATATTGGAATTGTCTATCCCGTAACCGTAGCACCAACAGTAGCTGCTTATGTAAGTGTTAGCCCTTCAGTTGCAATGATAGGAGATACTATTACCGTGACATTCACCCCGCCAGCAGGGCAAAGGCTTGCGGCAAATGGAGTTACAGCAACAAATACAACCACATTCACAGGGAATACAGTTGGCTCAACTTCTGTCACATTTACAAAAACTACGGGCGCAACCGAAGTAAACACCACTTTTGAGAATCACGGAGGCAATAATCAAGAAAATAACAACAATCAAGGCAGTAACAACCAAGGTGACGACAGTGATGATAGTTCGTCAAGCCGAAATTACGCATGGATAACTCCAAGCCGTTCCACATTCGACACGGCAAACCCACAAGATATAATAATAACTTTGCATAGCGGAGATTTCAGTTTCCGTTATTTACGGTTTGGCAATGTCACCCTTGAAATGGATAGGGATTTCACGGTAAATAACAACAGGTTTACCATAAAAGCCGATTTCATCTCTACCCTTGAATTGGGGCAGCACAGATTAACATTTCAAATGAACGGTGGCACAAACCCATCACTTGCAATAACGATAGTTGGTGGAACAATAACAACTCCACAACCCACACCAGAGCCAGCAGAACCAACACCACAGCCCATACCAGCACCGATTCCGCAACCTACACCAACCCCTGTATCGTTTCCGTTTATAGACGTATACACCACAGCATGGTACTACCCATTTGTGAGAGCAGTATGGGAACAACAACTATTTCAAGGCACTTCCTATAATACTTTTACCCCACAAGGAAGTATGACCCGTGCAATGTTCGTGCAAGTGTTGGCTAATCTGGAAGACGTAGACTTATCAGTTTATAGAACGCAAACAGCTACATTTAACGATACTTTGCCAAACGCATGGTATTTCGCCGCAGTAGAATGGGCAGCAAGTCAAGACCTTGTGAGTGGTGTTGGTAATGGCAACTTTGCCCCAAACAGACCTATCACTCGTGAGGAAATGGCGGTTATGCTTAACCGATATATCGTGAGTAGGGGGATAGTTTTGCCACAAGGCGAAACAAGCCTATTCGCAGACCATGATAATATATCTTATTGGGCGATTGAGGGCGTGACCGCAATCCAAGCAGCAGGGATAATCACAGGACACCCTGATGGCAGATTTGCCCCACAAGATACAGCCACTCGCGCCGAAGTAGCTACAATTTTTGCAAGGTTTATGTACGTAGCAGACCTGCCCCGCAGAGATGGGTTATCCATAGTTCAACCTGTAGATAGTAACGAAGAATAACGCAAGACAACTAAAAGCCCAGCGAACAGGAAATTCATTCTTGTTTGTTGGGCTTTGCATATTCAGAATTTTATATGGGAGAAATAAGAGGAGCATTGACTTTGGCTGGATTAAATCCACCTTTAGAACTCTATACCTACAGCCATAATATTACACGAAAATAGCCCCATGAGAATTCTTGCATATTCGCATATAAACCTCAAATATATGCGATATTCTAAGCCTTTTTGCATGAGTTGCAAAATCCTATGCACATGTGTTATACTCCTGCTATTAGGATATTGGAGAATGGTTTTGACATAAAGACATATAGTGGAGGAAATGCAATGGCTACGAAAACAATTTTACCCACTATAAAAAGCTATGTATACACCAGAATCCTCCCTAAATTAAAACCTAGACCCCAAATGCAATACAACATACCAAAAGGAAAAGATGGACAGTTGCCTATAGTAACAATCTGTGACCCAATGACATGGGAGAATTTATGCACTGAGCATGTCACAATATCATTAACACCACACAATTGGCGAGATGTTTTATTAGCTAACCAAAAGATAAGATTATTCTTTTGTGAAGCAGCTTGGACTGGAACAACAGCAAACTGCTGGCGGGGGCAAATTTATAAAGATGAACGAGTTTTTTACGATAATCGTCGTGATCTAATGAACATCCTGGAACTATGTAATTCTAAAAAAATACCAACCGTATTTTGGGCAAAAGAAGATCCGATGTATTTTCAGGACAAGATATATAACTTCACAGATACAGCTATTCATTTTGATTATATTCTAACCACAGCAAGCGAATGTGTCGCAAAATATAATGCTTTAGGACATAAACATGTTTATCTTTGGTCATTTGGGTTTTCGCCAACAATATATTTTCCGCCAAATTCGTTGGCATCTCCACGCGAAAATGTAGCTGTTTTTGCTGGTAGCTGGTATACAGATTATCAGCATCGTTGTAATGATTTAGAAAAAATTTTTGATACAGTTTTAGATAAAAAAATTTCTTTGAGAATATATGATAGGCATCGCATTTCAGGGCGTTCATTAAAGCCGTTTCCTGCAAAATACCAGCCATACGTCCATGATGCAATCTCTTATGATGCATTAGGGGATGTCTATAGAAATGTGATGTATGTAATAAATGCAAACACAGTTTCAGATTCTAGCACAATGTTTTCTCGGAGAATATATGAGGCTATGGCGTGTGGATGTATCATAATCACCAATGAATCCCTTGGATTGCGCCAGCAGTTTGGCAGTAACCTCTGGTACATAGGGGAAGGTTTTGATTTAACCAACTTAGAAGAAATAGAAACTATACGAAATCAAAATATTGACATTGTATTCTCTTCTCATACATGGGGATATCGCATGAAGCAGTTATGTGAACTAATAGAAAGCTAATTTTATTTTTTGTAATGATATAAACGAAGGACTGATGTTATGAATAAGGTATGTATTTTAGGGCTTGGATATATAGGCCTTCCTACTGCGTTAATGCTGGCTAGTCATGGTACACAAGTAATAGGTGTTGATGTTAATGAAGAACTTTTGGCTCAACTGCAAGCAGGCAAAGTAACCTTTGAAGAAGAAGGGCTTGAAGAACTGTTTGCCCAAGCTAGAGCAAAAGGTATTCGTTTTGAGTCATCAATTCCAGAGGCACAAATATATATCCTTGCTGTTCCAACACCATTTGACAAAAACACAAAAAAAATAGACCCTTCATATGTTGTACAAGCAATAAACAATGTGCTGGATGTTTGTCCCAAAGGTTCAATCATAGTTATAGAGTCTACTGTTTCACCTGGAACAATAGACAAGTTTTTGCGCCCTATTGTAAAACAACGAGGATTTTTAACAGGTGAAGATATTCACTTAGTTCATGCTCCTGAGCGTATTATTCCAGGTAGAATGATTCGTGAGTTGCGAGAAAATGCACGAACAGTGGGTGCAGATTCCATTGAAATAGCAGAAAAGGTTCGAACTCTATATGCTACATTCTGTGTTGGTGAGATTGTTTTAACCAGCATTCGCACAGCAGAAATGACCAAAGTTGTAGAAAATACCTATCGAGATATTAATATAGCCTTTGCTAATGAACTAGCAAAAATTTGTCGGCAAGATAACCTAGATGTTTACGAAATCATTCGCATTTCCAATATGCACCCACGAGTTGATATTTTGCAACCTGGACCTGGCGTGGGCGGACATTGCATTTCTGTAGACCCTTGGTTTTTAGTTGGTGATTATCCCAGTTTGTCTCTGTTAATTCATGAAGCACGTAAGATAAATGACTCTATGCCTAGTTTTGTACTAAAACGTGTTCATGAAATTATAAAAGAAAATAATTTGCCCAAAACTGCCACGGTTGGCTTCTATGGCATTACCTATAAGGAAGATGTTGATGATACCCGTGAAAGCCCAACCATGCAATTATATGAACAATTGGAACTACATTTAGGAGGAAACGCAAAATTTTATGACCCTATGTGTACCAACACTATACTTGATGGACAAATGCATGACTTTGACGCTTTTTTAGATGTTTGTGATATTGTGGTTATTATGGTTGGTCATGGGCATATACGGGATAATATAGCTAAATTAGAAAACAAATTGGTATTAGATACAAGGAATATTTGTAGCTTACCAAAGTGCTATAAATTATGATTAGCCAGCCTATGTTAAGTGTAATCATGCCTGTATACAATGCAACAGACACTGTATCCCGCGCTTTATTATCAATTTTAAATACGCCAAGAAAAAATGAGATAGAAATTATAGTAGTAGATGATTGTTCCCAAGATGATACACAAAATGTAGTTTCCAATCTGCAAGAATCCTACCCAAATATAAAATTGATGATAATGCCACAAAACAGCGGGGGACCTTCTGCTCCCCGCAATCTAGCCATAGAAAATGCGACAGGTGAATATGTAACTTTTGTAGATGATGATGACTGGGTAAATGTAGCTAACATGTTGAAATTGGTGGATTGTGCCAAAATCAATAATGATGATTTAGTTAAAGGCTTTTTGTATGTAGTAAACGGCGAAGAAAAAACTATACACAATCGACTACACAAAATTCCAACCAATACGAATGAAGTAATCCGAGATATGGTTGCACACCAAAGCACTACCAGTGATTTTATAGTCCGACAGAAAATTCTCATTGAAAATAATATTCGATATCCCATAGATATACGGATTGGTGAAGATTCAGTATTTTTCTTTGAAGCACTCATCCATTCTAAATCTGTAAGTTATGTCGACTCCTATTTCTGGTATCACACTGTAGGCGTGGTAGACCTCACAAATCCATCTTCAACTCAACAATGTGGTGACAGAGAAATTAACCATCAAATTACTGCATGGGAGCGTTCGCAAAAATTATTGTCATCTATTTCCATTGACTACTATGATTTAAGATTACACATAGGTTTTAGAAATCTACTTATTTCTATAGTGCGTTTTTCAAAAGGAATTTCAGAAGAAACATATAATAGATTACATCATTTTGCACAAACTACTAGACGAAGTATTAGTGGTAAGATGAGCCTCCATAAACGCTATGATGAATTATACCAGGCGATATTATCAGGCGATTATAATAACTATATAAATGTTGCTAAACGTCGTTTGTTAATAAATGGTTATGATTTAAAATTTGTTTTGCCCCTAATTCCTTATTTGGAGAAAGATTTTAATGTACAAGTGGACGAATGGACAGGACATAATGTTCATAACAAAAAAATAAGTGAACAATTAGCAAATTGGACTGATATATTTTGGTGTGAGTGGCTACTTGGAAACTCCGTCTTTTATGCGAACAAAAAAAATGGCAATCAACGCTTATTTATTCGAGCGCATGGTTTTGAAGTTGAACGGGAATTTGGCAGGGAAATTGACTTATCAAAAGTAGATATTATTTCTGCTGTTAGTTTTTATTATTTTGAGCTATTTTCAAAGCAATTTAGTATACCTCGCAATAAAATGAGACTTTTACCGAACTATGTTGAAGAAGCTATTTATAGTACAGAAAAGTCTCCTGATTCTCGCTACAATATAGGCTTAGTTGGTGCATTGCCATGGCGCAAAGGATTGTATACTGCATTGGAGTTATTGTTAAAACTTCGCTCTAGTGAACCAAAATTTAAATTATATGTTATGGGTAAACAGCCAAGTGAAGTATCATGGATAAAAAACAACCCAACAGAGCAAGAATACTACAATAAATGCGACAATTTCATAAGAAACAACAACTTGACTGAAGCTGTTATATATGGTGGATATAGAGAACGATCTGAATTATATAAAGATATAGGTTATGTATTATCATTGAGTAGTTCTGAGGGTAGACCAGAATCATTTCATTTAGCTCCCGCAGAAGGAGCTTGTGCAGGGTCTATGGGCTTGATTCTCCGTTGGTTAGGCGCGGAGTATATATATCCAGAGGATGTAATTTTTGAATCACTAGATGATATATATATTGAAATACTAAAGACCTCACAAAACGAATCGTATTTTTTAGAAAAAGTAACGTTTCTAAGAGACTTTGTTCTTGAGAGTTATCAAATAGATAAATTTTTAGACATTTTGGACTCATATATGAAACAGTTGTTCTTACTGGGGTAAAGTATAGTCATTTTTTAAAAACTCACATTAAGGAGAAAGAGTATTTTGTTTAGTTCTGTTGGTGTTGTTGTAAAAGAGAATATAGTGAACTGGCGAACTACCTTTAGACTTGCCCATTTCGAAGCGCGTGCCCAGAATAAGGGGACTCTTTTGGGCTTTTTTTGGAATTTTTTACATCCAGCATTGCAGATTTTCGTATTTTGGTTAGTTTTTTCTGTGGGGTTAAGAGGTGGAGGTCCAATTGATGGAATCCCATTTTTACTTTGGTTGATGGTAGGTATGATGCCATGGCTTTTTATGAATAATCTTTTATCTGGAACAGCACAATGCTTTCGTAAATCTAAAGGCTTAATTTCTAGTATGAACATCCCATTAGCGATAATCCCAGTACAATATGTTATTTCCCAATTCATAATACATTGCTGGACAATGTTAGTGCTTCTTGTCCTGCTTGTAATATACAGTATACAGTTTCATATGACCATTTTTTTTGTACTTTATTATATGCTTGCTACTATCGCATTTTTTATTGGTTATGGATTTATAACTTCTACTATTAGTGTACTATTTATAGATTTTAATAAATTTCTTAGTTCTGTAATTAGACTTATATTTTTTGTGACTCCTATAGCTTGGAGTTTTGAAAATTTATCTGAAAGGAATGTCCAAATTTTGCGCCTTAATCCTATAACTTATATTGTTGAGGGCTATAGACATTCTATTTTATTTGGAAACTCCCCTCTAGCACATTGGCGTTTTGGTATATATTTTTGGGTTTTAACTTTCTTAATGTTCTTTCTTGGTTGCTTTATGCATTATAGATTACGAAGAAAATTTATGGACTTGATATGAGGTGTATGTGATGGAAGATATCTTAGCTGTCAAAATTGAATGCCAAAATATCACAAAAAGTTATGAATTACATGGCAGTGCCACTCAAAGATTAAAGTCGTTTTTTATATCTGGTACTAAAACCAAACGGTTTACAGCTTTAAATAATGTAAATTTGACTTGTTATGATGGTGAAATAGTTGGCATTGTTGGTGTTAATGGTTCTGGTAAATCTACATTAGCTAGTATTATCACAGGCATAACCTTTCCTGAACGCGGAGAAGTTACAGTAAATGGGAAGGTTAGCAAGTTAGCAGCATCTGCTGGATTAGATAATGAATTTACAGGGAGAGAGAACATTACCTACAAATGTCTTCTTATGGGCATGACAAAAAAGAAAATTTCAGAAATTACAAATGATATTATAGCATTTGCAGATTTAGGATTATTTATTGACCAACCAGTTAAAACATATTCTAGTGGTATGAAAGCCCGACTTGGTTTTGGAATATCAGTACAGTCTGACCCTGATATTCTAATTATAGATGAAGGGCTTTCTGTTGGTGATGAGAGTTTTAAACAAAAAGCCATTGATAAGATTTACGAATTTAAAAAACAAAAAAAGACCATTATTTTTGTCAGTCACAATACAAGTGAGATAAAACGTTTTTGTGATAAGGTTTTATGGTTACACAAAGGACATGTTGTAGGGTTTGGAGACTCTAAAGAGATTGTTCATGCCTATGGTAAATTCGTTAAAGAATATTCAAAAATGAACAGTGATATTAAAGAATCTTTTATTCCACTATTATCAAAATATCTCCCTCCGCCATCAATTTTAGAAACACGATTTGTGAAAGTCGAGCCAATTTTTGTTGGACGTTCTAGAGACAAAAAATATATTGTCACTGATGACAAAGGCAAAAGATTCTTTTTGAAAATAGAACCAATTGATAACTACACAAGTGTAGAGCGGTTTTATGCCCTTTTAAAAAAAGTACACACATCAGGAATTCCTATGCCTGCTCCCGTTGAATATGGTAGGGCTAAAGAGGGGGCGTATATCCTTCATGAAGCAGTTAGTGAAAGTGATTATGCAAACATAGAATCGCTTTTGCCTCATTTGTCGGAAGAAAATAGATACTCTCTAGGTGTTAAGGTTGGTATTGCTTTAAGTAATATACATGAGCTTCCTTTTTTCAGACGCAAAGACGCAGCAGGACGATGGAATAGAAAATTTCCCAACTGGTGTGCCGATTTGGCTACATCGCACAAAGAATCTTTAAAAAGGTTTGATGGTGATGAATTTTATTTGGATTTGCTAAAAAAAGCAAAAAAACTTTTGGGAAGTCGCCCAACTCGTTTTTTACATCTTGATTATGGCTCTCATAACATTATGTTAGAGGGTGAAGAATTGAGAATCGTAGATTTTGGGGATGCAAGCGGGAATGATGGGGATGCATATTATGACTTTAATCATGTCTTATATAATGGAGAAGATTATCCTCATTTTTACACTGGGGTCATTCAAGGTTATTTTGGAGGAAACATTCCAGAAGATTTTTTTAATGCGTCAAAATTATATCTCGCTTGGCATATTTTGAAGTCGTTAAAAAAAGAAAACAATACCAACAGGGTAGATAAAATAATAGATACGGCGAAACGTTGTTTAAAATCTTACGACAATATGACCATTGATGTGCCAGTATGGTATTTGAAAACCGTAGAATTCAATCAAAAACAAGAATGTCCACAGAATGCAAATGTGATTTTGTCACAATATAATGAACTCCTGAATGATAAGCGGTTTAAGAAATTCGAGGAAATAAAAGATGGTGCCGACTCTGCAAAAAAATACTTAGTGCAAGATATAGATATACAGGGGAAAAAATATTTTGCTAAGGTATATAAAGACAAATCTTATGACACTTTGAAAATGTATTTCCATAGGTTGAGGTCATTATTTGTTGCGAATGTGCCAATGGCAGAGCCATTAGATCTGATAAAATATCCTGATGAAATATGTATACTATATGACTTCATTGAAGGGCGAACAAGTGGATCGCTTACTAAAAATAATCCTGATGATGAAATTTATGCAATGGGATTTCAAGCAGGAGAAGCATTGAAAAAAATTCATCAAATGCCTCTGACTTCAATTGAAATAGAAACTTCTAAACAAAAACGTTCAAAATATAAAAAATGGGCATTAGATAGGGTAGAAGAATACTTAAAAAGCTCAGTTAGATTTGACGGAGATGAGCATCATATTAATGTGCTGCGTAACTTTGATTTAAACCTTGATGATACTTATTCAATTGTACATTATGACTACAAACCAGGTGGCAATATAATTATAGTTGATAATGAAGTGAAGATTATTGATTTTTTTATTTCAGAACCCACAGGAATTCTTATTTCCCATCCATATTCTGACTTTATGAGGCATATCCCTAAGGAAATTAGTTTTAACAAGGGACTAGTAAATGGATACTTTGACAATTCGCCAGATGAGGAATTTTGGCATATATTTAGGTTTTTTTGCTCCTATTTTCGGATGAAAGAGTTGTGTGCTTCAATTAGAGCAAAGAACAACTCTCAAATAGAGTTGGATATCAATATATTGCAACAATTGACACCATTGGATTTAATCCCTGAATGGTATAGCAAACCATGATATTTAATAAAGAAAGACAGGCAAATTACATGATTCCTTTTAACATTCCACCATTTGTTGGTGAAGAGATTAAATGTATTACAGATGCAATAAACCAGCAAAAATTATGTGGTGATGGTTCATACACTAAAAAATGTCATAGTATTTTGGAAACTTTGACAGGTGCAAAAAAGGCACTACTCACCACATCCTGTACAGACGCTTTAGAGATGTCTGCTATCTTATGTGATATACAACCTGGCGACGAGGTTATTATGCCTTCATACACATTTGTATCAACGGCTAATGCATTTGTATTGCGAGGTGCTACTATTGTTTTTGTTGATATAAAACCAGAAACAATGAATATTGATGAAAAACTAATTGAGTATGCGATTACAGAAAAGACAAAAGCCATTGTTCCTGTACATTATGCAGGGATAGGTTGTGAAATGGACACTATTTTAGAAATAGCACGTAAACACAAACTATTTGTTGTAGAAGATGCGGCTCAAGCTGTGGGTGCAACATATAAAGGTAAACCACTAGGTACATTTGGTGAGTTTGGCACGTTTAGTTTTCATGAAACCAAAAATATCTCAAGTGGTGAAGGTGGCGCACTCCTGATTAATGATGAAAAGTACGTTGAGCGAGCAGAAATTATTCGAGAAAAAGGAACTAACAGAAGTAAATTTTTCCGCGGTCAAGTAGACAAATATACTTGGTGTGATTTAGGCAGTTCGTACTTGCCCAGCGAGTTAAATGCGGCTTATCTGTTTGCACAATTGGAACAGATAGAAAAAATAAATAATAGTCGCATAGATACATGGAATTTTTACAATAGTCAACTTACATCACTAGCAGAAGCAGGGGACATTGAAATTGCCAAAATCCCAGAACACTGTACAAATAATGCGCATATGTTTTGGGTAAAAGTTAGAGATTTAGAAGTTAGGACAAGTTTAATGGAATACTTAAAAGAACAGGGCGTATTAAGCGTTTTTCATTATATTCCATTACATTCTGCACCAGCTGGTAATACTTTCGGGCGTTTTCATGGTGAAGATAAATATACAACAAAAGAAAGTGAACGACTATTAAGATTACCAATGTATTTTAATATGGAGCAAAAGGATAGGGTTGCTGTAGTAGAAGCTGTGCAAAAATTCTTTGAAAAGAGGTAGTGTAACAATGAGCAATTTTTACACTTCTGATGAACTTAGTGTATTAGGCATAAAAAGAATGGGTGCAAATCTTAAAATCAGCAAAAAGGCGAGTCTGTATAATTGTGAGCAAATGGAGTTTGGTGATAATGTACGCATTGATGACTTTTGCGTTCTTAGTGGCAAACTTGTTTTTGGCAGTCACATCCATATCACTTGTTTTTGTCTTTTAGCTGGCGGTGATGAAGGTATATATTTTGAGGATTTTACAACATTGGCTTACAGATGCACTGTGTTTACACGCTCTGATGATTATGGTGGGGAAACATTGGTAAACTCTACAATACCTGAAAAGTATAGATATAATACAGTAAAAAATCCTATATTTATTAAAAAACATGGTATTGTTGGTGCTAACTCAATTATTTTTCCAGGTGCGGATATAGAAGAAGGTGTTTCTGTTGGTGCTGGTTCTTTAGTTTTAAAACGTACAGAACCATGGGGTATTTACTTTGGAGTACCAGCTGAACGTAAGAGAGATAGAGATATGGGATTGCTAGAACAAGAGAAAATTTTTTTAGCGGAGGGGTGACGTTATGATTTCTTGCATCATTCCTTGTTACGGCTCAGAAAGTACAATCAGTCAAGTGATTGAGGAGCTTGAAATTACATTTGAAAATCGACAAGAAGACGACTATGAAATTATACTTGTAAATGATTGTTCACCTGATGGTGTATTACAAGTTCTCCATGAGCTTTGCAAAAATAGTCATAAAATCAAAATTGTTGACTTAGCAAAAAATTTTGGACAACATAATGCTATTATGGCAGGTGTTAATCATGCTGTTGGGAGTACTTATGTGTTTTTAGATGATGATGGCCAAACGCCCGCATCTGAAATTTGGAAGTTAATTGACTCTTTGGATGACACTTGTGATGTTGTTTTTGCTGAATATAGCAACAAACGCCATGCATCATGGCGCAATTTAGGGTCAAAGGTCAATGACTATATGGCAGAAGTTCTTATAGAAAAACCAAAAAGTCTAAAGCTATCCTCATATTGTGCATGTAAAGAATTTGTTGCAGATGAACTACGTAAATATGATGGCAGATATCCATATCTATCTGGTTTACTTTTGCGCTCATCAAAACGCATCAAAAATGTCCCTGTTGAGCATAGAGAACGTAGTGCGGGGCAATCTGGTTATACAATGGGAAAGTTAATTAACCTCTGGCTTAATGGTTTTACTGCTTTTTCGGTTAAACCATTACGCATTGCTACTTTCACAGGCTTTTCAATTGCAATATTTGGTTTTATATATGGCGTTTACGTGATGCTTAGAAGACTTATATTCTCACCCGACACCCCTTTGGGCTGGAGTTCTACAATGGCAGCCTTGTTGTTTATTGGTGGGATGATTATGTTGATGTTGGGGCTTATTGGAGAGTATGTAGGACGAACATATATAAATATTAACAATTCGCCACAGTTTGTTGTAAGGGAAAAAATCGGCTTTGAGGGAAATTTTGATGAAAACGAATAGTGCAAGAAATAAGGCGAAAATCTACACAGTAATGTATGTGAATTTCATTATATATTCCCTATGTCTTGTAGTTGCAAATTTTGCGGGGCAGCATCCTTTATTTTCATTTAACGCGCTGGCTTTGTATTTTGTAGCTTTTTTTCTACTCGGAGTGTATGCTATTGTATGGCAACAGGTTTTAAAGCATATGCCACTAACAATCGCATATACCAGCAAGGCAGTAACAATTGTATTTGGTATGTTTTGGGGGGTAATTTTGTTCTCAGAGCGCATTACTTTACAAATGATTATTGGCGTAACAATTATCATTTCTGGTGTGCTACTGGTGGTGTCATATGATAAGTGAAGTATGGATATATTCTTTAATTAGAATAGTGGGCGTTTTTATCGCTTCATGTTCCCAAATCATGCTTAAACTTGCGGCGGACAGGCAGTATAGTAGTAGGATGGGCGAATACTTAAATATTAGGGTAATTATTGCATATGGTTTGTTTGCAGTGGGTGCAGGGCTTAATTTGTACATTCTTCGTTATATGCCGCTATCTCTTGCAGTGATTTTGGAAACTACAGGATATATTTTTGTAGCAATACTAGGATTCTCATTTCTAAAAGAAAGTCTTAGTAAAAGACAGGTAGTTGGCATTATCCTGATTGTTGTTGGTATTGTTGTGTTTTCTATTTAATAATTTATAATTTAGAAATGGGTGTTCAGCTTGAAGTCAAAACATGTCGGAGATGGTAATAGTGGTAGTAAAAATGGGGGGGGTAACAGTCTTAGTTTAAAAATACCCTTGTTTTATGGATTCTGGTTTGTGTTTAACGCAATTATGGCACATAGAGTAACAATAGGCAACGAACTTAGGGACTTCCGTGGACACAATACATGGGCAACGGCTATCTTAGATAATGGATTTGACTTATCCAATCTTTATCATAATGGCGTGGCTTTTATTGCACAGTTTTTAGAAATTGATATTCCTATCGCTGCTAGTATATTTGTACTCCTTATGCAAATGCTACTTATCATACCAATTCACTATTGGGCAAAACATCACCTTGGTGAAGCACTCTCAGAGAAATGGCTAATATTTGTTGTCGCGATAGCGTCTCTGGCTGGTAGTATTCCTAATTTACTTGGTCCCAATTTAATGTATTACTTTGCATTTGGAATACGTGTTTGGCATAATCCCACGTCATTTAGTGTTATGCCATTCGTGATGATGTCTTTTTTCCTGTTTTGCCGTGTTCTTGAACAAGCTAATATGAGTAAGACAGAGCGACAAGGCGTAATTAAAGGATTTAAATTTGACTGGTATTATGTCAATCTTATTGTTCTAACAATTCTCATTTTCTTGTCTGTTTATGGAAAGGTTTCTTGGCTTCCTCCTTTTGCTATGGCGGCGTTATTATACTTGTTTGGATGGTGGGCTGTTGCAAAGTTTAGTTTGAAACGCATGATAGATTGTATACTTATTGGGCTAACTTTTGTTCCAGCAGGTTTGCTTGCTCTTTGGATATCATCTGATTCTGTGTATGCAAGGTCGGAATTTGTATTTCAATTAACTTCTCATATCAGATTATTTCCTGTACTATTGAATCTTTCATTTCCATTGTTTGCGTTGTACTTTTCTTGGAAACAATTGAAATCCAGCCGAATATACCAAATGGCATGGTTAGCCTATGGTTCTGCATTATTACAAGGTGTATTTATAATAGAAGTTGGCAGGGAACATCACGGAAACTTAACATGGGCAATTTTGTATTCATTGAATGTATTGTTAATGGTTAGCTTGATTGAATTTATTAAATTTGTGGTAGAATGTTATCCAAACTCAAGAAAAGGTATGAAATGGCATACAGTTGTCGCATATGTGGGTTTAACGTTGGCAGTATTATATATGTTTGGTGGACTGGCCTATGCATTGCATCTTTATAATGCTGGTGGGCGTGATGCATTTTGGATTTAGGAGGATATGATGAAAGGTATAATTTTAGCAGGTGGTACAGGTTCTCGCTTGTTCCCTAGTACAAAAGCAGTTTCAAAGCAGTTACTTCCCATTTTTGATAAACCCATGGTTTATTATCCTTTGTCTGTACTTATGTTAGCAGGTATTCGTGAGGTGTTATTAATTTCTACGCCACAAGATATAGGGCAGTATCAACGCCTACTAGATGATGGTAGTCAATGGGGTATCACATTGTCATACTGTATACAAGAGCAACCCAAAGGTTTAGCTGAGGCATTTATCTTGGGTGAAGATTTTATCGGAGATGATAGTGTATGTTTGATTTTAGGGGATAATGTGTTTTATGGGATGGGTATGAGTACATTGTTAGAAAGAGGCAGAAAATCCTTAAATGACAATGGTGGTTGCATATTTGCTTATCCTGTATCAAACCCAGAAAGTTTTGGGATTGTAGAATTTAATGAAAATGGACAAGCTATTTCGTTAGAAGAAAAGCCAAGTAAACCAAAGTCAAACTATGCGATTCCAGGCTTATATTTTTATGATAATACTGTTTGCAGTATATCAAAAAACATCAAGCCCAGCCCTAGAGGAGAACTTGAAATAACAACTGTAAATAGTGTTTACTTAGAGCAAGGCAAATTGCATGTGATAAACCTTGGACGAGGTATGGCATGGCTTGATACAGGTACACCAGAAGGGTTACTTAATGCCTCAAACTTTGTTGAAGCTGTACAAAATCGTCAAGGTTTGTATATAGCTTGCCTAGAAGAGATTGCCTTTAACAAGGGATGGATTACCAAAGAAAAATTGATAGAATCTGCAAATGCTATGATAAACACTGAATATGGTCAGTATTTATTGGAGATGTCTAAACAATGATATTGACAATGACAAAATGGTTTTATAAATTGTTGGCGTGGGGCATGGCTATCTTTTTTATCCATATTGTGTTGCATTTTGGGTTGATGCAGGAAGTATTGACCTTCAATAATCCAATTGAAGATATGATGTTCTTTCTGCCTATGTTGTGGGTATTTATATTCGTTCTAGTTATATATGTAATTATCTATAACAAAATAGAAAAGCTAAATAAAGAGTATAAAGTTTGCTTTTCTATTTTCATATTGACGGCAACACCCAGATTAGCACTTACATTTTTTGAATTTGATTTTAGTCTTCCTGTTTCTGATTTTTGGTGGTATTGGTCTTTTGGTGATTTGGTTAATCAAGGGGATTATTATCAAGTTGCAAATAGAATAGCAGCCTACAGACTGCCATGGATGGGAGGACTGGCAGTATATAATAGTCTAATTGCACGATTTTTTGGTAGTGGGCTAATTGGTTTTTACCTTGCTAACATTATTACCACGTCTATTATATCTATACTAATGTATTTGATTGCTAAATCATTTACATCTCGTAAAGTAGCTCTTATAGCTTCTTTGCTTTTCGCACTGTATCCTAGCAATATTGCAGCAACTCAGCTAACTACAAATATGCACCATATAGTTATGTGGGGATTGTTTTCTGTTTATTTCCTTCAAAAAACAATTGTAGCAATCAATTTCAAGACAAGCATCATTTTTTCGATTTTATCAATGTTATCGCTCTGTATAGCCTACTTTATGCATAGTGCAGATACAATATATTTTATTGCGTTAGTCTTATTTAGTGGCGTTATATTTGTTAATAACATAAAAGGTGCTAATTCTATCCTTGAGTTGCGTAAAAGAATAATTATATATATGTTAATTTTAGTGATTGGCTATGTATCTATACCACAAATAGGTCTCCATTTGCTGTACAGAAGAGGGATAATTAATACTTTTGACTCTGCTAGTATACTTGAATTGATTGCATTGGGTACAGATTTAAACAGCCCTGGGCGTCACACTAATGAGAGTCGTGTAACAGTTAGGAATGCACCACCAGAAGAGCAACGTCAAGTCGCCCTTTCAGTTATACAGGCAAATCTACAAGAATGGGGGTTTCTAGGTTCACTTCAACTGATTAGAGATAAATCTATTCGTGCATGTCTACAAATAGACAATACATTCTTCTTTTATGTTGCTGCGCGAAGATCATATTACACTAATCTTGGAAATGTGACACGCGCGACTCAGATAACAGAGTTTCAAGTTGCTTGGGGAAGGGTAGATGCATTTATGGTGAGTGTTCTCTTTTTGTTTGCGGCTATAGTATTGTTTTTGAAACCATTTACTAAATCAGATGATATGTTTTATCTGATGATAATCGTAGTGATAGGATTTGTTATAACTTTTGCATTAGGTGAAAATCAGCCTCGTTATCGTTATTTGCTGATGCCATACTTGATTATGATAGCATCTGTGAGTTTATTCGAGATAAAGCGGATTTACGAAGAAGCAAAGCCTAAAATCATAAAAAATATTAAAAGGATGGGTGGCAAAAATTATGAATATTTTAGTAACTGGTGGTGCAGGTTTTATAGGCAGTAACTTCATATATTATATGCTAGAAAAATATCCAGAATACAAAATAACTTGCTTGGATGCTTTAACATATGCAGGCAATATAAAAACTTTAGATGAAGCCAACCAAAACGCTAATTTTACATTTGTTAAAGGGGATATAGCAGATAGAGAAGAGGTTTATAGTTTATTTGAAAAATATAACCCAAATGTAGTAGTAAACTTTGCGGCAGAAAGCCATGTAGACCGCTCTATTGTTGACCCCAGTATCTTCCTTCGTACTAATATAATAGGCACTGGAGTTTTAATGGATGCATGTAGAAAGTATGGAATAAATCGCTTCCATCAAGTATCTACTGATGAAGTGTATGGTGATTTGCCTTTGGATAGACCTGATTTATTCTTTACAGAAGAAACTCCACTCCATACTTCTAGCCCATACTCCGCATCTAAAGCCTCTGCTGATCTTCTGGTACAGGCATATCACCGTACCTACAAATTACCAATTACAATTTCAAGATGTAGCAATAACTATGGTCCTTATCACTTCCCAGAAAAACTAATCCCTTTGATGATTACAAATGCATTAAATGATAAATTGTTGCCCGTATATGGCAAAGGGGAAAATGTTAGAGATTGGTTATATGTACAAGACCATTGTGAGGCGATAGCCCTTATATTACACAATGGTTGTGATGGTGAAGTTTACAATATCGGTGGGCATAATGAACGCACAAACATTAGTGTGGTTAAAACCATTTTGGCAGAACTTAATAAACCCGAAACATTAATAAACTTTGTCACAGACCGCCCAGGCCATGACTTACGCTATGCAATAGACCCAACAAAAATTAATAAAGAATTAGGCTGGCTTCCCACAACTACTTTTGAAGATGGTATTAAAAAGACTATCCAATGGTACTTAGATAATGAGGCATGGCTTGCTGATGTCACCAGTGGTGCATATTTGGAATACTACAAAAACATGTATAAATAATTTTAGAAAGGGATAATGTCATGAAAATAAAAATAGCTACTCCAGATGTTGTTATAGATAAAATAAAAGAAATTCCATCAATATATAAAATTACATTTATAGCTTCTGTTATATTTGCTACTGTTGTTCATGGGATGGGTTTTATAAATTTCTTTTTTAATGAAGATTCTATCAATAGATGGAATTTTTTTACACGAGTGGGCTTCAGTGCGCGAGGGGCTTGGTTTATTGATGTCATTAGGATTGCTAGCACTTGGGGATACTCAGTACCTTGGATTCATGGTGTTCAGATAGTTATAGCACTTGGTTTAATGTGTGCATTTATAGTTAAAATATTAGATATAAAAAGCATAATTTTCGCTCTTTTGTCATCTTTTTTAATTATAGCATTTCCAGCAATGGCTTTTACCTTTGTATATAACTTCACTATGCATATTTTTATGTGGGGAATGTTTTTTGCAGTTTTTGCGGTTTATTTGACAGAAAGATATAAATTTGGATTTATAGTTGGAGCGTTAAGCCTAATGCTCTCGTTGGCATTATATCAAGCCTATATTGGTCTTACTATAGGACTGATTTTAATTCTTATAATGAAGCACTTATACAGAGCAGACTCTAGTTATTTAACAACTCTTAAATATTCTGCTAAATTTCTGCTGATGGGAATTTTGGGCGGAATATTCTACTATATTAGCGTAAGAATTTCGTTTGCTGTTTTGAATATTCAAGCTACTGCCTATGCTGGGCTTGATACGATGGGACAAGTACCAATACGAGACCTGCCTAGTTTAATAGTTGGGAGTTTTCAAGGTTATTTTCAATTTTTCTTTTTTGATCGATTTCTTACAAATACCAATACTATACAAAATCTTTATTATATTTTTTTCGCGTTGATAATATTGAATATTTTCATTGCAATTTGGCGTAGAAAAGTAAAACTCAGTAAAATATTTGGTATACTAGGCATTTTAATCATATTGCCTATTGGTTTAAACATAATAGAGATTATAGCGCATCAGGCATTTATTCATCCATTAATGCATCTTCAATTTATCCTTACTTTTCCGCTATTATTCTCTTTAATTGATGATAATTTGAATTCAGATATGATAGAAAAGGAATGTGAAAATTTCAAGAATGTCATCAATTTGAAACGCTGGTTAGTGGTTATTGTTGCTGTAATGTTATGTAGCCAATTCCATGCTCACACAGGTGTATATTACTTGAAACTTTATGTTTACCGCGAAAGAACTACAAGTTTTTACACTAGGCTACTTACTCATATTGAGACTACAGATGGGTATAGGCAAAATATTCCTTTGATTATACATGGCTTTTTTGGTGAGGGTTCATTACTTATAGATGATCATCGTAGAGATCAAAGACTTGGTTTCAGACCTTCTATAGTACAGTTTCCTGAAATAACAGGTGATACTCTTTCGCGAGGACAATTTGTTGGATTTACATCCCCTAGATTTCAACGAGGACACACTTATTTCCCTGTATGGATGGGTGTATATTTCCCTAGCGTGCCTGCTGACCGACGTGCTGAAATATTGTCAAGTGAAGAATTTTTAAATATGCCTGCTTGGCCAATCCCTGGCTCTGTTATGGTAATTGATGATGTGATGGTGGTTAGGCTTTCTCGTTAGGCTACTAGAAAAAACAAGTATAGTAATTTCAATAGAGAACAATTCTCGAATCATGACATTAAAGGAAGGGTGAACTAATAAATGGAGTTGTTTGTTGTTCACGCTAAAAATATTCAATCTCATAAAGACAATGCTGACAAGAAACACTTTCACAACATCACTACAGACTATATAAAAACATATAAGAAAGAATCTGGTGTTTTACAAGTTACTTTTCGACCACTGCCTAATGGAGATTACTTTCTCTACTTTGATTATGAAGGCGCACCAGCACAAGTAGCTATTTTTGGTGGTTGGGGTAATAGGTATAATGCTCTACAGTATGATCATTTATACAAAAAACCTCCTTTTGACAATCGCTATGGCGAAAATAAACTTACTGGTTTTGGTTATTACCTTGATTCCTTTGACAAAGATAGTGCTATATTTTCAAAAATTCATCACTACAAAGAGCTTACTCAAACATATGAAGATGGTAGTAAATCTACATTGTTAGAGCTTATTGAAGAAGTAAATATGCCTTTACCAAATAATGATGGAGCTGTTTGTGTACCCGTAGGAAACCCTGCCTTCCAGTTAAAGGAAGACGGGGGGGGGGCTTCCTTTTTTGTTATATTATCAAATGCAAAATTATTCAATAACACAACAAATTTAGAAAACTACATGAAATATTTTTATGAGGCATTACACAATAACAGCGTTTGGAACTGTTTTTTTGTCTTGCCTTCTGGAACATATACAAAATTACCATATTCAATAGAACCTTTTACAAAACAAGGTTATGGATACTCTCTACACCACTCATCTCGTAAAGATATGATTCCTTTCCTAGAGCAGACTAGGGAACGATTCTTTGAGGATTTTATTTCCAACGCAGTTATTCAAACGTACTTATATCAACCACAAGATAGTGGTACATTTCAAACAACATATACATCAACATGGCTTAAAAAGGATACAGGCGTTACAGCCCCTTTTATGGATAGTCGTTGTAACGAAACTTTTATATTGATGTTAAATGATTTTAAAAAGAGTGTTTCATGGCTCGCTGATATCGACCCAGCAAGAGATTATGCAAATTTCTACTGTACAAAACGTGAACAAAAACATCAGATATACGAATTAGACAGTAAAGGGATATTCTTCCCAGACTATTTTAAAGAGAATCTTCTAACACACGCTTCCTTAAACCATCAATTGGGCATTGCATCAATGTTGCTTAACTCATGGAAAAAGTATGATGATGTAAGGTACTTTAATGTAGCACGTGAAATACTAACTTTTATTGAACATACACAAGATAAATGGATTAAAGAAAATGGAGATTTGTACTATGGTGTGAAATATAATGACAATAAAGAATTTGAATATTTTGGGAATGATTATATTTATGTAACTTTACTAGACTTGCTATTATTTCAGAATGCTTGGATAGATTTTGGTCTTGAAAGGAATGCCAGCATTGACTGCTTAATGGAAGCAAAACTATCATATTTGAAAACCACTGAATACAATATTTTTGCCGACAAGCCCAAAAATGCTCCTGGTGAACGCATTGATTCTGTTGCATTGGCGTTGAAGTTACACAAAAAATTGAGCAGTTATTCTGATGAGAATATTAAAAATTGTAATCCTAGAATTAAAATTGCCGAGATTGAAATGACAAATTACTGCAATCTGAATTGCTCATATTGTAATACACCCAATACCTCATATCCAAAGGGTTTTATCTCTGATGAGACCTTTGATAAAGCACTCAAATATATACTGCCAAAACAATGGATTGGAGTTAATGCTTTTGGAGAACCACTGTTGCACAAAAACCTTGATAAGTACATTGCCAAAGTGATTGAAAAAGATGCTTTTCCATATATGAATACAAATGGTATATTATTATCTCCAGAAAGATTAGATTGCCTAATATCTGCAGGTCTTCGTAAAATGATTGTGAGTGCACACGCGCAACAGAGTATTGATGCATTTCGTATGTGTATTGATAATTTGGTACAACATGGTTTTGTATTGTCTGGGTTTGGGCATGATGAAGTTTTACCAAAAGATACATTCGTAATTGTATTACGTATTGTTCAAGTTATAGGTGTAAATCTCTCTTTGGCGCAAGAAATGGTAAGATATGAATTCCCTAATCTTGTGGATATTACAGTTGCACATAATTGGGGTACACCATTAGAACAACCATTCAGTGCTGAGCATATTAAAGAAAAAATGAAGCGATGCAAATATGTAAATACCCCAACCGCTCTAATGCGTTGGGATGGTGAATTTGTTGTATGTTGTCGTGATACAGAAAATGTAGTCAAGTTGGGTAATATTGATAATTATATAAATATTGCCCAAGATTTGTCTAAGTATCCATTGATATGTCAATATTGCATGGATTAACACTAATAATGGAGATACAAAAATGCAAAATATAATTAAAGAGATTATCCGTAAAACACCAAATGAAATAGAATTTCATCAAGCAATGAGAGAGGTATATGAATCGCTTTCATGCGTGATTGAAAACAACCCAACCTACCAAACCGCAGGAATTTTGGAGAGACTTGCAATACCAGAGCGTGTAATTATGTTCAGAGTACCATGGCAAGATGATAATAACTGCATACAAGTTAATACTGCATATCGTGTGCAATACTCTAGTGTCCTTGGACCATATAAGGGTGGAATGCGCTTTCATCCATCAGTGAATATGAGCATTCTCAAGTTCTTAGGCTTTGAACAAACATTTAAGAACGCCCTAACAGGATTACCAATTGGTGGTGGTAAGGGTGGTGCAGATTTTGACCCTAAAGGGAAGAGCGAAGGGGAAGTTTCACGCTTTTGCCAGAGTCTAATGACAGAACTATATAAATATCTAGGGGCAGATGAGGATGTTCCCGCTGGGGATATTGGAGTTGGTGCGCGTGAAATAGGTCATATGTATGGGCAATACAAGCGTATAACTGGACGATTTGAAGGCGTTTTCACTGGAAAGGGTCTACTCTATGGTGGTTCTCTAGGGCGCACCGAAGCAACTGGTTATGGTTTATTATATCTTCTAAAGGAAATGCTAACCTATGCAAAAACATCCATTGAAGCTAGGACTGTTTCCATATCTGGTTCTGGTAATGTAGCCGTACACGCTGCTGAAAAGGCAACTGAGTTTGGGGGCAAGGTTATTACTATGAGCGACTCTGATGGTTTTATTTATGATGAAAAGGGCATTGACTTAAAAATTATCCGTGAAATAAAACTTGTCCGTCGCCAACGCATAAAAGAATACCTAGAATTCCGACCATCCGCACAATATACTCAAGGGCGTGGTATATGGCACATCCCATGTGATATTGCTCTCCCATGTGCCACCCAAAACGAACTAGATGAGTCCGATGCAAAAGCACTTGTTGCAAATGGCTGTATTGCTGTGGCGGAGGGGGCAAACATGCCCTGTACCAAAGAAGCTGTGGAGGTGTTTCATGCAGGGAATGTGCTTTTTGCACCAGGAAAAGCCGCAAATGCAGGAGGTGTTGCTGTTAGCGCACTGGAAATGAGCCAGAACAGTATGCGCTTGCATTGGTCTTTTGAAGAGGTTGATAAACGATTGCAAGATATAATGACATCTATTTTCCAAACTATGAGCCACACTGCCACCGAGTATGGAATGGGAAATAACTTCGTTGCTGGTGCAAATATCGCCGCATTCAAAAAAGTAGCGGAAGCAATGTTAGCACAGGGGGCAGTATAAGAAGGGACTGATACAAATTGAAACCTATTATAACAGTGAAATTACCCAAAGGAATACAACTATCAGGTTATGAAGGTGAATATATTCTTGAAAAAATATCATCGACTAAAACCTTCTATGAGCAACCATTATTGGACAAATGGTTTTATGGGCTAGAAACAGAAGTAATTTATGATATTGGGGCAAATATCGGTAATCACACAGTATACTTTGCAAAAGCTGCCCCAAATGCACAAATTTTTGCATTTGAACCCATGCCAGATAATTTTGCTATGCTGGAGAAAAACATTACTGACAATGGATTTAGTAAACGTGTTAAAGCCTTCCCTGTCGCTGTTGGTGAGACAAAGGGTTCTGTTTCTATGCGTATAATGACAGAAGGAAATAATGGCACAGCAACTATTGTAGAAATGGATGATAACTCTAATGAATTACACACCACTCACACTGTTGAAGTTATAGCTATTGATGACCTCAATCTTCCATCACCAGATTTTATAAAATTAGATGTCGAAGGCTATGAATTACCTGTATTAAAAGGAATGGAGAAAACCTTACAGAATGCAGGCAAGGTGAGTATTTGGATTGAAGTAGATACAAGCACATCTGAAGAAGTTTATGAATTTATGAGCGGTTTAGGTTTTGATATCATGGATGTATCACTAACACAAAATGGAAACGTACTTTGGTGTAACAAGAAGAGTTTACAGGCAACCCCCAGCACGATTTTTCACAATTTACTTGAACAAGCTGACATAAGTAGGCAACGCTATTTGAGTATTATTAACACAACAGATCAACTAAAGTCCATGACATCCAAATTCAAGTTTGAGCAGGAGAAGGCAACTGATTTACTGGAACAATGCAAATCACTAAGTTCCAAATATGAATTTGAACAGGGTAAAGCAAACGACTTGCTAGAACAATGCAAATCATTAACTTCTAAATATGAATTTGAACAAGATAAAGCAAACAACCTATCAGAGCAACATAAATCTATGACATCCAAATTCAAGTTTGAGCAAAACAAGGCTACTGAATTATTGGAAAAACTTAAATCTACTACTTCCAAATATGAGTATGAGCAAGGCAAAGCAAACGATTTGTTAGAACAAAATAAGTCTATGATTTCAAAATATGAATACGAGCAAAAAAAAGCAAATGATTTATTAGCGCAACTAAAGTCTACAGCTTCAAAGTATGAATATGAACAAGGCAAGGCAAACGACCTGTCAGACCAACTGAAATCTACGACTTCAAAATTTGAGTATGAACAGAAAAAAAGCACAGATTTATTAGAAAAACTAAAATCTACAGCCTCAAAATTTGAGTTTGAACAAAAAAAGGCCACGGATTTATTAGAGCAACTAAAATCTATGGTTTCCAAATATGAGTGTGAGCAAGACAAGGCCACAAACTTAGCCACACAACTTGACTCAATGACATCTAAATTTGAATACGAACAAAACAAAGCTGATGATTTGTTGGTAAATCTAAAATCAATGGCATCTAAGTTTGAATACGAACAAAACAAAGCTACAGACTTGTCAGAAAAACTGAAATCAACAACGTCAAAGTATCTTTACGAGCAAAAAATAGTAAGTGACTTAAAGTCGCAACTGTATGAGACACAAAAGGAACTAAACATGTTCCGCAATTCAAAAATGATTCGCTTTATGCGATTTTGGGTTTGGCGTGTTCCAACTGCAATGCGTCGTGGTGTTAGACGGCGGATAAACCGTACAGGAAAATGGATATATGTAAAACTGCTCCCATTCCCTAGAAGTAGAGCATTTCTTTCAAGAGTAAATGGTAGACTAAGAATATTCAAAAACCCACAAGAAATTGCAGCTGCCAACCCTACCCCACTAATAACCCAGCAACCTGAACAAAATATACAAATAGTCCAGTCTGTAGCGCAACTTGGAAAAACGCAAACGATTCCTAAATCAGCAAAATTGCCATCTAAAATGAACGTAGCTATGATAGTAGACGAATTTACTTACAACAGTTTTCGTTTCGAGTGTAATGCCCTCCCCTTAGAGCCTGAGAATTGGCAGGAAATTTTCAACAACAATGATATTGATTTCTTTTTTTGCGAATCTGCATGGGCGGGTGTGGACAGCTTAAAACGACCATGGCGCGGGAAAATTTATGCTAGTGTCAACTTCACTAATGAAAATAGGGGCATACTTCTCGAAATTTTAGATTACTGTAAAAAAAATAATATCCCAACTATATTTTGGAATAAAGAAGACCCTACACACTATGAAGATAGAATTCACGATTTTGTAAAAACAGCATTAAATTTTGACCATATCTTCACAACAGCAATAGAATGTGTAGAGCATTACAAAAATGACTATGGGCATCCAAGTGTGCATTTGCTCATGTTTGCAACGCAACCTCAATTATTTAATCCAATAGAATCCTTTAATCGCACTAACGAAATTATATTTGCTGGAAGCTGGTATGCGCAGCATCCCTCACGTAGTGAAGAGATGTCAAGTGTTTTCGATAGCATTTTGCAAAGCCAACATGAGCTTAAAATTTTTAACAGACACTCTGAAAATGACGACCCAAATCATGCTTTCCCAGAAAAATATTTACCGTATGTTAATCCTCGTCTTTCGCATGACCAGCTTGAAATAGCATATAAGGGTAGCAAATACGCACTCAATTTTAATACTGTCACAGAATCAAAAACCATGTTTGCTCGTCGTGCATTTGAATTAATGAGTAGCAACACATTAGTTATATCAAATTACTCACAAGGACTGGAATATTTATTTGGGGCTAATATAATATTTACAGATGGAACAAATCCCATTGATCTATCCCAACATGAAAGCAAAAGAGACTATTGTTTATACACTGTTTTGCAGCACCATACCTATAAGCACCGTTTTGAGCAGATTTTAAGAGATGTTGGTATATCCTATTTAGAATCAATTCCCCAAGTCGAATTTAGATATAATGTTTCATGTATTGAAACTGCTTCGCTTGCAGCAAAACATTTTTATTCTATGGACTGGGGAAATAAAAATTGTATATTCTATGTAGATAGATGTTGTTCTCCAAAAGAATTACAAGAAATTGTGTGCCGCTTTAATGCAGGGTTAATTGTTGTACGTTCGCAACATTATGATTCTACCTATCAACACAGTATAAGCAGTGATACAGTTTCTGATTATGTAATCACTGCTAACACTGAATTAAGTCATAATTTTTTAAGAAAAGCATTTGCACACATTGTCTACTTGGATAAGGATGTTGCAATCATGTCAGGTGATGCAAAATACAGTTTTAAGGATTTAACACAAGATATTAACATGTTGTTACCAAAGATATGTTCTAGCAATGAGATTATAAGAGCATATATTATTTGATGTTTAAAAAGTTGCAATAAATGGTGCGCCCACCAATGGGGGTAATTTCCCTGGGCGTGCCATAAGGTCACAAATCACCATAAACGGCAATTAAGGGAATCAACAACTAATATATGGTATTATTCTCCATATTCCTATGAAACCAAACAAAGGCATGAAAAAAAGCGGGTAGTGCAGAAAATAGCACAATCACCGCTCCTAGGTCCCCCCAAAGGAGGGATGTTTACGTTACCTGCTCCAATGGCAACAGTAAACACCCCTTAAGGAAGTAATCAATAACAATACTTTTTTAGTCGAATTTTTCTCCAGTTAAAGCTGCCTGTGCTGCTGCCAATCTTGCAATTGGTACGCGGAATGGTGAACATGAAACATAGTCCAAGCCAATACTTGCACAGAATGTGATACTAGCTGGGTCGCCGCCATGCTCGCCACAAATACCAATTTTAAGGGTTTTGTTAGCTCCGCGCCCTTTCTCTACAGCGATTTTCATGAGTGCGCCAACACCAACTGGGTCAAGTTTAGCAAATGGGTCACCCTCATAGATGTTTTTATCAACATAATCTTTGAGAACCCCACCAGCATCGTCACGAGAAATACCATAAGTCATTTGAGTAAGGTCATTTGTACCGAATGAGAAGAATGCCGCTTCTTTTGCAATTTCATCTGCAATAATACAAGCGCGTGGGATCTCAATCATAGTACCAATGGTGTAATTTAACTCAATACCAGCCGCTGCTACAAGTTCTTTAGCTGTTTTGTCAATAACTTCTTTTACATAACGAGTTTCTTTAATGTCACCAACCAAAGGAATCATGATTTCTGGTTTGATATCATATCCTTTAGATTTTTTAACATCAATAGCCGCTTCGATAATAGCACGAGTTTGCATTTCTGCAATTTCTGGATAACTCACTGCCAAACGGCAACCACGATGCCCCATCATAGGGTTAAACTCGTGAAGTGAAGCCGCTGTATCTTTTACATCTTGAACAGATTTACCCATATCTGCCGCTAATTTTGTAAAATCTTCTTCAGAAGTAGGCATAAACTCATGAAGTGGTGGGTCAAGCAAACGAATTGTTACAGAACGATTTTCCATAACTTCATAAATGCCTGTAAAATCTTTCTTTTGGAAAGGAAGTAGTTCATTTAAAGCCGCGCGACGTTCTTCTTCTGTGTTAGAAAGAATCATTTTGCGTACTTTTGCAATACGGTCAGGCTCGAAGAACATGTGTTCTGTACGTGTTAAGCCAATACCTTCTGCACCAAACTCAAGAGCTTTAAGGGCGTCTTTTGGAGAGTCTGCATTTGTGCGAACGCCCACTTTACCAGGAACTTGGTCAACCCACTCCATAAATACAGAGAAATTCCCAGATATTTCTGCTTCAACAGTTGGAATATCACCAAGGTAAACAGTACCTGTAGAACCATCAAGGGAGATAAAATCACCTTCTTTAATGGTTTCTCCACCAAGAGTAAAAGTACCTTCACCAAATTTGATTTCTTCACAACCAGATACACAACATGTTCCCATACCACGCGCAACAACAGCCGCATGAGATGTCATACCACCACGAGCAGTGAGGATACCTTTAGATACTTCCATACCCATGATATCATCTGGAGATGTTTCCATACGAACAAGAATTACACGTTCTCCTCTTTCGTGAGCAACGGTTGCCTCTTGTGCAGTAAAGTATACTTGCCCAGCCGCCGCACCTGGAGAGGCTGGAAGAGCCGAACCTAATTTTTTAGCTGCTTTAAGAGCTGCTGGGTCAAACATTGGGTGCAATAGTTGGTCAAGAGCTTTGGGGTCTACTTGTTTGATTGCTTCGTTTTTGGTAACAATGCCTTCTTCTACTAGGTCAACTGCCATTTGTAACGCCGCATGAACTGTACATTTACCATTACGAGTTTGCAGAATGTAGAGTTTGCCATTTTCAATTGTCATTTCCATATCTTGCATGTATTTATAATGTTTTTCAAGACGTTTTGCAATCTCTAAAAATTCTTTGTATGCTTCTGGGTTTTCTTGTTCAAGTTCTACAAATGGTCTTGGTGTACGCACCCCTGCAACAACATCTTCACCTTGTGCATTCATCAAGAACTCGCCATAAATTTTGTTTTCGCCAGTGGATGGGTTACGTGTAAATACTACACCAGTACCAGAAGTTTCGCCCATGTTACCATAAACCATTTCTTGAACGTTTACAGCGGTACCCCATTCATAAGGAATATCATGCATACGGCGATATATAAACGCACGCTCGTTATCCCAAGATTGGAATACAGCAGTGATTGCGCCAAACAATTGCTCTTTAGCATCTGTTGGGAAATCCGCGCCTTGATCTTTCCTGTAAATATCTTTGAAAATATCTACAATTGCTTTCCAATCGTCGCCTGTCATTTCGTCATCAGATTTGTAACCTTTATCTGCTTTATACTTATCAAGAGCATGTTCAAAATCATGTTTGCTTACGCCAATTACAACATCTGCAAACATCATGATAAAACGACGGTACGAGTCATAAGCAAAGCGGTCGCCTGCTAATTTAGCAAGCCCTTCTGCAACAGTATCATTAATACCCAAGTTAAGAACAGTATCCATCATACCAGGCATAGAGGCACGCGCGCCAGAACGCACAGATACCAATAATGGATTAGTTGCGTCGCCAAATTTTTTACCGCTTCCAGCTTCCAATTGATTAATACAATCTTCTACTTGTTTTTTGATGTCATCAGACATAACTTTCCCTGAAGAGTTGTATAGAGTACATGCTTCTGTAGTTACGATAAAACCATTTGGTACAGGAATGCCCATATTAGTCATTTCTGCAAGGTTTGCACCTTTTCCGCCAAGAAGGTTGCGCATTGAAGCATTACCTTCTTTGAACATATAAACATATTTGTGACCCATGAAGAAGCTCCTTTATAAAATATTTTTAAAATATAGTGAACTAAATCTTATTTTAAAGTACCTTTAGCTCCAACTTCGGCTAATTTTTTAATAAGTTCTTCGCCTTCTGCTTTAGGCGCAGCTTCTTTTAAAATCTTTGGTGCGCCATCTACCAATTCTTTAGCTTCTTTTAAGCCAAGCCCAGTAATTTCGCGTACAACTTTGATTACTTTGATTTTTTCGCTACCAACTTCAGTAAGTTCTACATCAAATTCTGTTTTCTCTTCTACTTCTGCCGCTGCTGCACCAGGACCAGCCATTACCACGCCAGCCGCCGCACTTACACCAAATTCTTCTTCAGCCGCTTTTACAAGTTCATTTAGCTCTAAGACAGTTAATTCTTTTATTGCCTCTAACAATTCTGGAATACTTAATTTTGCCATGTGTTTTGTTCCTCCTGTAATTTTAGGTAATATATTTAGTTTTCATTAGTTGCGGGAGCTTCCGCCTCAACTGCTGTTTCAGTAACAGCTGCCTCTTCAACAACTGTTGTAGTATTTTCTGCGGGTGCTTCTGTTACCGCTACTGATGGGTCTTTCTCTGCAATGGCATTGATTAGACGTGCAAAACTTGCCATTGGGGATTTGAATGAACCTAACAAGCGTGATAAAAGAACTTCCCTTGGTGGAATTTCTGCAATAGCTTTTGTGGCAACTCCATCATAAATCTCACCATCAATTGCACTTGCTTTAAACTCTAATATAGGCATACCTTTGAGGAGTTTAGAAATCTGCCCCGCCGCCGCTGTTGCATCTTCATAAGAAAACGCTACGGCTGTTGGACCTTCTAAATATTCTTTTAGACCCGCAAAAGCTGTACCCTCAATAGCACGTTCCATCATAGTATTTTTGTAAACTTTGTAATCAATACCACCTGCTTTACGTAATGATTTACGTAATGTGTTGTCTTGACCTACAGAAAGCCCACGAGAGTTAATCAAAACCACAGACTTTGTACGTTCCAATCTGTCTTTGATTTCGTCAACTACCACTTGCTTTGCTACACGGTTTTTTTCCAAATTGCTCATTGTAACTAACCTCCTTTCGTTTCCTAGTTTCATTTGTACTTTTACTTTTGGGCATAAAAACAGCCCTAGACTGATATACCATAGTCTGGGGCTTTATATATATCATAAATGTTTGCACACAACAAAAACACTAAATAAAATGTTATTGCAAAACACTAATATACATATTTAACCGCCTCGGCAGGATTTACAATCACCTACTGTCTATGGCGATTCAAGTATAAGAAAACATTATATTTTTGTCAAGCTAGTTTTTATTTATGGGAGCTTTGCCCCCAAGTCCCCGCCACTTTTTTATCTTTGAATCATGTAAATAACCCCATCGCGAAACTCAAAATCCATATGAATTGCTTCAAGAACATCACGCAACTGGTGAAATATATCATCGTTTACAATATAACTTACAACATTTACTGTGATATATATATCCTCATCCAAGCTGCCACTTGCAGAATTTAATACTAGCATTATTTCACTATTAAGAAAGGCGGCTTCATTTCCTTCTGTAATTGGCATATTCTCATTACCTTCAAAAATATACTGTCCCATATTAATAATGAGTTGATTATCAATCATTTGTACATTAAAAACATCATCTAAAAACAATGCTAAATCACGCAATCTAATATGACGATTCCAATTAATTAAATAGGTTTCAAGTCTGATTACTCTACCCTCAAAAGAAAAATACGTTGGTACAGGCATGGCAACCGTTTCGCGTGGTGGCTTGCTATATACAGCAATTAACCCATAAAAATCTGCCATTGCACGATTAACAAATCCACTTGAATTAATGCTAACTTCAGTGTCCAAGAGTGGGAGAATGCCATCCCACCAAGGAATTAGTGTGAGGGGGGGATTATTAAATGCATTAATTCTCACTATTCCATCTTCTGGATTACTATTTAAAATGGTTTGCCTTTCTCTGTGTTGTTGCACAAATTCAGTTGCACGCCCATCAATAATATCCCGACTTGCCATATAACTAGATGAAGAGGAATAGCCTAAAATTACTATAATTAGCAGAATTGCAGATAAGGCAACTCCAAAAACCTTTTTACTATACTTTAAATTGCTTGTAAAATTTGGCTTGAAGTTAAAAGTTTGTGTAATCCATCCAATGATATAGAATGTATTACCAAATATTAACCATACATATGAAAAGTAAACTATGTTACGCAATCGAGGAGGTCCATTGTCTGACATGCCAAAAAATGGAGGTGCATTTTGACTTGCAAATAATAAAAAAGTAATTATTATAACCAACAAAGGAAAGCGAAATTTAAAACTGCTTTCTTTTATAATTCGCCACATAAAAGGAATTGATAAACAAAGCAACAAAAACAAAGGTAGTGTTGTCCATTGTATAATATCTGTCACTGCTGTATTTAGAGAAACAATAATAGTTGAAATGACATAGCTAAACCCACCAAATCCACCAGAACGTATAACATTACCAGGAGCAATTACATTTAAAAATAATCCCAACACACTGGATATTAAGAATATAAAAGAAACTTTTTTACGTGTTCCAATAACAAGCAATATATTTATTTCTACAAGTAGCAGAGCCGTTACCAAATTCCCACCAGTAATAAAAAAATCCATCAAAGCAATTATAATAATATGAAATTTTTTCGCTGTTCCTGCCATGTAGCACACTTTTAGCCCAATGCTAATTAGCATTAGGCTAAAGAAAAATGTATAAAAAATCGCGCCATTATACCAAAACAACCCTTGCCCAACATGTGGCATGAATTGGATGCAAGCAGTAAGAAGAATTAGAGACGGAACAAGCCATTCCTTGCCTGAAAGTGTTTTCATTAAATACATAGTTGCCACAACCAAGGGCAATAATGTCACCAGCATAACAAGTGGGTAAGCCTCATGCCCAAACAAAACCGCGGGTTGTAATGAAAACAAAGCAATAGCCGAAAAAGTCCCCTGCCATTGGCGATAGTTATCCGCTACGGTTCTAAATACATTTCTTAGAACGTCAAAAATATTACCATTTAATGTTGCATAACGAACACTACGTTCAAAATAATTGTGTTGCATGTCATCCCTACTTGTATCCCACCACTGCATATGATGATAAAAAGAAGAAGAAGCAGTAAAAGAATAATCATCCATTGATGGACGTGCATACATACCAATCCATACAAGCGGGACGAGAGAAAGAATAAATAAAATTACTGCCATAATTTTTACAACCAATGAAACCAACTCTCAAACCATCTTAAATAAGTTGAAATATAATCTATTGACGTAGGTACTCCCGAAAGAACTGGATAAAATAAGACAAATAGTGCTAAAACTAAGGCAGAGTAAACAAATGCTATAGATTTATGAATATAATTCTTGAAAACCCAAGCAATAATAATCACCACAAAAGGCACAGAGGGGAAATAATGATAAATGAATGTAATCCTTGATACAGGAATCCAAGGTATAAACTGTGCGGCATAACCAACAAGCAAGAAAATCAAAGCATAATCAGTTTTTCCTTCATTCCATTTTTTAAACGCCATAAATATAGCAAAAATTGTAATAGGAATGCCAAACCACCACACGGCAGGGCTTCCCATTGTCACCATGATCCCTTGTACAGAACCTAGCACATGATGTGTTACATACAGCCATAAAGGACGAATCAATAAAGGCCATTGCCACCATCTAGATGAACCACTATGTGTTTCAGTAAGCCCATCATGATATCTAAACATCATTTGTTGATTCCGCCAAATACTTGTCCAATCCCAGCCTGTAGCTCTCACAAAAGGAATATATGATAAAACATAAATGGCTAATGGTATAGCAATAAAAAAGGCAAAGCAGGCAAAAAAGATAGTCTTTGCTTGTTTTAAATCACGCAGATATAGTTTATATAATGCAGGAAAAAACAAAATAGGCAATCCCAATGCGCCATAAACCCCTTGCCATTTAGAGGCAATCGCAAAGCCCATCATCACACCACACAAGGCTAGCCATGTAAGCGAACGTTTAAGGGTATTGGCTTCCATTCCAATAATATATCTGTACATGCAAAAATACATTGCTATCACAAAGAATACAACATAGGTATCAATTGTCGCCAAGCGTGTTTGCGCAAAAAGCATAAAATCAAAAGTAAAAATAAATGCTGCAAACAATGCAAAACCATTGGATTTTAATAAATCTCGTGCAAAAAAATACAACAAAGGAATCATAAAAATTCCAAATAAAGTGCCTGGTAATCGCCACGCAAAAGGAGTCATACCAAAAGCAGCTACACTCATAGCGATAAAGTTTTTGCCCATTGGTGGATGAGTCCATTCAAATACTGTTGTGTTTCCACATGCTGCTAAACCATGAACAAACTCATAACCTGTACGAGGGTGATAGATTTCATCAAAATAGGTACTATTCATAAAAGTTCTACGTTCAGGAACTAAATGCTGTTCATCAACAAGAGCTTCAACTGTAGAAGTTACAGGTAGAAGTCTATCATCCACACCACGAAAAGCCACTTCTTGCAAACGTAACCTATTGGTTTCTGGCTGAATTCTAAAGAATTGAGCATACTCATTAACAGAAAATTCATACCATCTAAAAACTTCAATGTTCCTGATAGAATGCACGAGTCGCCAATCATCACCATCATTAGAGGCGTACAAGTTAAATGGTGTGTGATGTCTGCCACCATTCATAAATTGAAAACGTGAAACAAATTCCACTCCATCTAATGCAAAATATGCTGGTTCTGGCTCTAATATAGACTCTTCCATTATCCATGTGGTAACAGGAGAATGGAAATTTCCAAGATTATGAAATGCAATAAGACTATAAATTAAAATCAAAGCACCTAATAAAATCCAGTCACGTTTTTGCATTGGTGGTGGAGGCTCTGGCACTTCAATTGCTGTTCTTTTTCTTTGGTTTTTTCGCTGATGTGGCATTTTGTAAAATCCCCATTCCATTAAATAAAGTACTATAGATTACCCATATAAAAAATAATGCTAAAAGGACATTTGCTACTGATGTTGTTATTGCCCAGATGGAAAGCGCTCTACCCCATACACCACTACGTAATCTACTTAGAACATCAAAACAGTTAAAGAAATAAGTTACAGTAAAAGCAAAATACATTCCTAAAACTCGATTATCACGGTTTTCCCAATAGTGGATTAGCAAAAACAAAAGTGCAGGGAACAAATATCTTTCGTGCATTTTTACAGAGAACACAAAAATGAGTATAAATAAGCCTGCTATAATAAGATACCAGTGCTTACCATTAAACTTTGTATGGTCTACATGCAAAATCCACAGAGAGGCAAGAATAATTACAACAATTATACCAACTCCCCAAACGGTATAGGAAATTCCCCAAAATGTTGTATCAAGGCTAATCCAGTTGCCCCCAACGAATGCCCATAAATTATAGGCATTAACTGTAGCATAATTATATGAATCAATACCCCTTGTAATCTGATAAATAGTATCTTGTAGCCCAAAAGGTATTGAAATTAAAACCATAATAAGAGCCGCACTAATAATACTTAATGGCAAATACCAAGACCTGTTTGGGTTCAGTGGCACAGAATTATTTTCGCGATTTCCATTGTCATATCCAATGGGATTCTGCACAACCGCTTTTTTATCAGATTTATCAAAAAAGTATGAGATTGCAGAATACAAATAAACAGGGGCAATAAATAGTGATTGAGGTTTTGTAAGAATTGCAATACCAAATAAAATATATCCGAAGAACAAATTTTTACGCCTAACCAAAATTAATGACAAAAGCAATATTAAAACAAATACAGACTCCACTTGTCCCCAAACGCTGGACACCAAAATAATAGCAGGGTTAAACAACCACAAAGCTACTATAAAAAGCGCGAATTTATCATTTATTACTGTTTCTGTACGTTTACTTCTTCCTATCCTTATTTTTTGGTGTGGCTTATCAACCATGAAGTACAAAACAAGACCAATCAACAAATCTGCAATAATGGCAGGCAGAAAAATCATAAACCTAAACATCGGGCTTGCTTCAGGATGCAGAATCGTTTGCCAATCGAATATTGAGCGCAAAAAACCAATAATATACAGAACATACATATACATGGGCGGATAGTCTGTAAAGTAATGAGAAGGGTAAAATCCACTCAAACCATCACGGTGTAACACAGTTGCCCAAAATTGAAAGATGTGTACATCATTATCAAAAGCAAAGTCTACAAAATGATAAACCCACAATCGTATGAGCAAACCAAAACCCAACAATATCCATAAGCGATATGTTAGGTTTTGCTGTAGTTTCAATTTCATTTGTTTAACTCCACACTAATCTTTAATCTATCAATAGCCTGTGTTATACGGTCTAATGATTCTTTTTTGCCCAATATAATGCATAGTTCCATTGCACCACAGGGGGTAGTTGCCTTGCCTGAAAGTGCGGTACGCAAAGACCACAATATTTGCCCTTTAGTTAGTTCAGAGGATTCTGTAAGTTTTGTAATGCAATTACTTAATGTTTCGGAATTCCACTCTGTGTTTACTTTATCTGATATTACGTCAAATGTATTAAAAACTCCTATTAAGGCTTTAAGGGCAACTTCCGCATTTGTTTTCATTTTTTTGTGTGTGAATAGGTTTAGGTCATATTCTGGATTAGGTATATTATCAATAAAATCTACCAACTCGGCGCATTCGTTTACAATGCTTACACGTGATTGAGTTATTTCTGCCAAATAGTCATAATCGCCCCCTGCTATCCCTAGTCTTTTTACAGCATCTTTTAAAAAGGGAAGTGCCATATCGCGATACTGTTCAAATGGCATAGCTTTAATATGCTCTCCATTGACCCATTTTAGTTTTACCATATCAAAAGTGGATGGTGATTTACTTATATTCTTTGGCTCGAATATTTTAATAAGCTCGTCCAGTGAAAATATTTCACGGTTGTCTGGTGGACTCCAACCCAACAAGGCAGCATAATTAATTATAGCTTCAGGAAGAAAGCCCATTTCCAGCAGTTGCTTAATGGAAGCATCACCATTACGTTTTGAAATTTTTTGACCCAGTGAATTCTGTAAAAGTGGCAAATGCACATACACAGGAATTTCCCAATCCAGTGCCTCATACAAAAGTTTATATTTGGGGGTTGAGGTAAGGTACTCACTGCCACGCACCACATGAGTAATTGCCATTGCATGGTCATCTACCACATTAGCAAAGTTGTATGTGGGCATTCCATCAGATTTAATTAAAACTTGGTCTTCCATTTCTTTATTGTTCATTGTAATCGTGCCAAAAACTTCATCATAGAAACTTGTTTCACCTTCAGGAATCCATTGACGAATTACATATGGTATTCCCATATTTAGTTTTTCTTGCACTTCCTCAGGGGAAAGGCTTGTACAATAGCGGTCATAACGACGTATTCCATTTTCATCTGCAAGGCTTGCCAATCGGTCTTTATCACAAAAACAATAATATGCTTTTTTTATTTCAACCAGCTTTTTTGCATGGGGAAGATAACCCGCTTTACGTTCGCTCTGAATATATGGACCATATTCCCCACCAACGCCAGGACCCTCATCAAAGGTTAGCCCCGTTAATTGGAGTGTTTCAAATATTGCGTCTGCTGCACCTTCTACATATCTTTCTTGGTCTGTATCTTCAATACGCAAAACAAATATACCATTATCATGTTTTGCTATCAGATATTCAAATAGGGCAGTACGTAAGTTCCCTATATGCATAAAACCTGTTGGACTGGGTGCGTATCTTGTTCTTACCATTTACAATTGCTCCTTTGAGTTTTCAGTTGTACATCAAGATTATACAGCACAGAAATATTAGTAGCAACCATAGGAATGTTTGTAAGCGTCAAATAAACCCACGTCTAGTCGTAGCCGTGGGTTTATTTGACGCTTACGAGGAATCTCCACAACGCATCAGCTATTTTTATGCCCAAATGGGCGGAAAGGAAAACAATCATGTACCTTATTAGGGAGAATTACAGCGAAGGCGAACCGTATTATTGGATTTTGTACTACACTTATTTATCGCCACAGAAACTAAATGGTGTTGATGAAATTGTAGACAGAATCAAAGGGCATGTTCCATTCATCACAAAAGACACCTACTTCAAGCAACACAAAAAAGCCATAAACACATTTGCATCAGTCCTGTGGGGATTTACCACCAAGGGCGATGTAGATATAATTGGATGCTTTTTTCGCTGATGTCGTCACAACAAGAGTATCAAGCAAACACGGCTCAAAATAGCTGCAAATCTAAAACACTTTACCCCTGTGCAGGACATCAAACCTGTAAAAAACGCTAATGGCGTTATTTTTTTATTCCACAACGAGGAAATAAAATGCAAAAAAGCAGTGAAAACAAAAAAACAAGAACCAAGGCTGCCAATATGGTTGAGGCGAAACACACAGCACAAGAAATAGCGTTAATTCCGCTAAATCAGATTATACCCAGCATTTATCAACGTCCAACGCATCCAACCCAAGTAGCGAATATAGTAAAATCATTCGATGAAGCCAAATTGGGTACACTGACGGTTTCGCAACGTGATGGCAACTGGCTTCTGGCCGATGGAGCGCATAGACTCAACGCACTAAGAATCTTGGGATATACCCATACAGCCTGTTTGGTGCTGCAAAATTTGACTTGCGCCGACGAAGCAGAGTTTTTTCGCAAACAGGATGACGACAAGCGTTTCCTATAGCCTGTGGACAAACTAAAAACCCTATGCAATAATAAGAATAAAAACTAAAAGGAAAATACTTTTATGAAATATAAAGCGAAATACTATCCTCTTAACAATAAGAAACCAGAACATAGAAGGCACGATAT
>Ga0123355_10001018_pt1 | contig 38909 bp, 21 predicted proteins | sample TergutEmb28metaG_3_FD_89872 | JGI IMG/M metagenome (GOLD analysis project Ga0123355, IMG submission 89872) | Embiratermes neotenicus P1 segment gut microbial communities from Petit-Saut dam, French Guiana - Emb289 P1 | ecosystem: Host-associated > Arthropoda: Insects > Digestive system > Gut ...
AGCATGTCAGCGGTGATGGTTTCAATGGCGGTTCTGATTCGTACCTTCAGTTCCGGGATACTTGCGGGAAGGGGAGGAACATAAACCTGATCCTTGACGTAACCCCACAGAAAGAACTCACATGGGTTTGCATTGTGTATGACCCCGACAATCATTTTGAATATCCCTGTATATATACTATATATATATATATATTTATTTATTTATATAGACGATGATCGTAGCTTGTCAGCGGTGATGGTTTCAATGGAGGTTCTGATTAGTACCTTCAGTTCCGGGATACACAAGCACCCTGTCTCTTGAAACTGTGCACACCACCTTCGAATGGAATTGTCAGATGATGGTTGTTTCCCGAATTTGGTGCGGAATTGCCGCTGGACAATTGTACCCCGACAATCATTTTCAATAACCCTGTATAAAGGTGAAGGTCACCATATGATCTGCCATGCACAACGGATAAAAGGCCACAAATCAGGTACCTGTACACAAATGAACACGGCGTGTGCCTGTATTCACTACAGCATAAAACGCGAATGTGTTATTCGCTGTGGTGGCGCCCAGACATTGTTTGTGTGAGCTGTGGCCTCTACAGGGCACAACAGTGTCAACACAGAACAGTACCAGGGGAGGGAAACTGCAGGACAAGTATTGCGATACAAGCTGACTGCAGCTTTCCTCTGTCCACCACAAAACTCAAACACTTACACCTGAGCCTGAACCAGGTTCTCCGGCGACAGAAGCTGACGATCAGCCGCCTGAGACGTTCATATTAATTAATTTATAATATTGCTATTAATATTACCGTTACTAAGTTTTGTGTTGCCATGCCCGACCTGAAGATGGCTGATCTGGAGAGTCGAAACACGTAGTGTTGTTAAATAAACCAAATATACAAGATTTATACATGTGTTGGTCGGATAATAAAGACAAATATTTGACCGATAAACACACAAGGTGACGTCACTTAACACCGCGCAAGACATTACGCAGCAATACGCGACTGACCACAGCGGTACAGGCTACCACAATTAACTGCATGTACTGTCCAGTACATCGCTCACAATTTCATTATTAAAGCTAGAGACCTGCACGGTTCATAAAACTCGATAGACAGACAGACAGTCAAACAATAAGGTACAGAAATAACCAGCTCTGCAATACACCGAGTGGAGAGCACAATCAGTACAGGCGTTTGAGCTCCCTTTATGAACCTGGCACAGACAGACAGACAGAGAGACAGACAAAAATCGTGTAAGAATACTCTGGATCGTGAAGTGCAGCAGTGTAGACTGGTAGACGGGAAGAAAGTATTAACCGCCGTTCATGTACCAAACTGAACGGCGGTACACACTACACCACACAACCCTGACAGTGCCAACCATTGCTGTGAAAACCTAATGTCTGAGAAACTTCGTGGTTCTGTTGGTCACAACACTTCAGCTGTATGTCACAGGGCGAGGACAGCGCAAATCCCGTCCCATAAACAACGCGCGTTCTTTGATATTTACTGGTGGCTTTAAAGAGTAACCTGAACTGTGTGTAGAGATACAGTCCGTACCGCGCTGTAAACACTCTCCGTCTCTGTTACAAAAACCAGTCAGTTAATGTTGTATAGGGAAATAATGGCTGTTTGTTCTGAGATCCACTAAAATACAGTGTGTGGGCAGAACGTAGAAATGTTGAATGTTAAACTGGCGGTACCTATAGTGACCACTGGGCTTTAAAGGGTTAAATCTCTGTTATAAAACCAGTCAGTTATTGCTGTAAAAGGAAATAATCGCTGTTTGTTCTCAGATCCACACAAAACACATAACTACACTGTGTGGGCAGAACGTAGAATTGTTGAATGTTAAATTGGCGGTACGTATAGTGACCATTGGGCTTTAAAGGTTTAAATCTCTGTTATAAAAACCAGTCAGTTAATGCTGTATAAGAAAATAATGGGTTTGTTTTTAGATCCACAAAAATACACTGTGTGAGCAGAACGTAGAATTTTTGAATGTTAAACTGGTGGTACATATAGTGACCACTGGGGTTTAAAGGGTTAAATATCTGTTATAAAAACTAGTCAGTTAATGCTGTATAGGGAAATAATCGTTGTTTGTTCTGAGATACACATAAATACACATAAATACACTGTGTGGGCAGAACGTAGAATTGCTGAATGTTAAACTGGCGGTACATATAGTGACCACTGGTCTGTAAAGGTTTAATGACACCGCCAGTGGCTCACATTACATGACATCAAATAACAGAATCGTTAACTGAAACTCATGTAACAGTAACTGAACTCGGCTTGTTCGTATGCACTTGTTAGCCTAGCAGGTCCATTGGAAAACAACATAGAAACACTGAAATTTATATCTGTACAAACGGTGTCACGACCTACACTCGAACCGGGCACCTCCGAAATACAAGTCCGAAGCCGAATTACTAGGCTTTACTACGTGTAATAAATCAACACACGTGGTGACTGAACGAGTTTGAAAGATGCGACGCGACCAGCGTGCCTCACAAGAGACTGAAGCAAACCATGGAGTAATTCAGTCCCTATATCGACTTATCCTATCCAGGTTCGAATTAAGTACCTCACAATTACAAGTTAAAGTGACTACAGTCCACCAAACTTCTTCGCTCGCCAGTCATTTTCATAATCGTCATCTCATTACGCACCTCAATTAACACAACACTTATAAACGAACAGATAATTTGGACGATGCTCAAAAGCGTCGTCAAACACACAATGCAGGCTGCGATCCCACCTAATGTGGACACACAAATGCAAATTTCAAAACTTACATTCACGCGGGCGCGATTCTCGACGCAGCGGCCGTCGGAAAGCTCACAGCCGGCAAGTCTGCGTGGGCGGAGTGGCGCACTGGCAGCCACCAACTTCGCAAGCACAGCGTCCCGACGCTGAATGCGACGCTGTGAGTCGTGACGAAACAAAGGCGCAAAGGTTCAGACCGATAAACTGCGCATGCGCATAGCGTCGTATTAAACAAAGGGCCGACAGCAGAGTTAAATGAGAGCTACAGGTGTTGGGTGTCAGTTGTAGCTGTTCTGGGGCTTAATGAATGAAATTTGTTACAGCAGGACGGCCGAAGTGCTTGAAACTTTGACTGTTTGTGCGGAGCTGTAGCGGGTACAGCCATAAAACTTCATCCATCGTCAGGATAAAACACTAAGCGCCAATAAGAGCCATCTCTGTCCGCAATAAACTGAAAATATCCGGCTGGATTATTGCCTGCAGCTGCACCACACAGATGCCAGCAATAAACGCTGGTGCTGAAACCAGACTAAGCCAGCTTCATCCAACTGTATTCAGTATGAGATTTGCAGCATGAATAATGAGCATTACTTTAAAACGGATGTGGATAAACAGTGGCTAATAAGAGTAGAGCTGTACAATAATATAGCCACCTGCCTGCGGAACTGAAGAAAAACACGAAGAAGGAAACTGAATAAAATAATACATCGTAGTGATATTGGAAGTGTAATGGCTGTGTGTTTTGGGGATTGGCTGTATGTGTTGGAGAAAATTATTCACTAGGACTGATCGCATACACAGGCCCTCTTCACAACGACTGATCTTATACAAGCGTCAATATCACTATGACTGATCTTATACACAGGCCCCCTTCAGTAGGACTGATCATAAACATATGATCACTTCATTACGACTGATATTATACACAGGCCTCTTCACTACGCATGTTCGTATAAACATGTCCTCTTAAATAGGACTAATCTTCTACACATGTCCTCTTAATTACGACTGATCATATACACACGTCCACTTCACTAAGACTGATCTTATACACATGCCCACTTCATTAAGAATGATCCTATAAAAAGGGCTTCTTCACTAAGACAGATCAAATACACATGCCACCTTCACTAGGACTGATCCGAGAGAAATGCCTTCTTCATTACGAATAATCCTATACACATGACACCTTCACTACGACTGATCCTATACACAGTCCCTCTTCCTTATGACTGATTCTACACACAAGCCTTCTTCACTACGACTGATCATATAAACAGACCCTGTTTTATAAAAAGATCATCTTCAATAAAAAGGCCCACTTCATTAGGAATGATATTAAAAATTTACCCTCTTCATTGCGACTGATCCTATAAACAGGCAATCTTAAATACGTCCGATCTTATACACAGGCCTGCTTCACTACGACTGATACTATATACAGGTGCCCTTAAATACGACTGACCATACACACAGGCTTCCTTCACTACGAATGATCCTATAAATATGCCCTCTAAACTGTGACTGAAACTAAACACAGGCCCTCTTCATTATGACTGATCCTATACACAGGCTCTCTTCATTACGACTGATCCTAAACACAAGCATTTTCACTAAGTCTGATTTTATACACAGGCCCTGTTCAATAAAAAGGACCACATCACTACGACTGATCTTATTTTTATATATATATATATACACTCTTCATTGCGACTGATCCTATAAAAAGCCCTCTTCAATACGCCCGATCTTATACACAGGCCTTATTCACTACGACTGATACTATATACAGGCGATCTTAAATATGACTGACCATGTACATAGGCCTCATTCACTACATTTGATTCTATAAATAAGCCCCCTTCACTGTGACTGATCCTGTACACAGGACTTCTTCATTATGACTGATCCTATACACAGGCCCACTTCACTACGTCTGACATTATACTAATGTCCGATTCACTACGACTGATCCTAAACACAGCCCTTCTTCACTACGACTGATCCTATACATCTGCCATCTTCACTGCGACTGATCCTATAAACAGACCCGTTTCAATACGACTGATCCTATAAATAGACACCTCTCACTGCGACTGATCTCATAAACAGGTCCAATTCAACACGACTGATCCAATACACACGATTTCTTCACTATGACTGATCGAAAAACAGGCACTCTTCACTAGGACTGATCCTATAGAAGCGCCAATTTCACTATGAATGATCCTATAAACAGGCCCATTTCAGTACGGCTGATCATATACACATGCTCTCTTCATTAAGACTGATATTATAAACAGGAACTATTCACTACGAATAATCCTATACAAATGCCCTCCTATTTAGGACTGATCTACTAAACATGCCCTACTCATTACGATTGATTATATACACATGTCCACTTCACTACGACTGATCCCTTACACAAGACATCTTCATTACGAATGACCCTATAAACAAGCCTTCGAAACTAAGACAGTTCTTATACACATGCCCTCTTCAATATGACTGATCCGAGAGAAAAGTCAACTATATTACGATTGATGGTATAAACATGCCTTCTTCAGTACGACTTATCCTATACACAGTCCCTCTTCCGTATGACTGATCCTACAAACAAGCCTCTTTCACTACGACTGATTCTATACACAGGCCCTGTTCAATAAAAAAGCCCTCTTTAATAAAAAGGCCCACTTCACTACGACAGATATTATACATACACCCTTTTAATTGCGACTGATCCTATAAACAGGCCCTCTTCAATACGACCGATCTTACACACAGGCCTACTTCACTAAGACTTATATTATATACAGGCGCTCTTAAATACGACTGATCATATACACAGGCCTACTTCACTACGATTGATCCTAAAAATAAGCCCTCGTAACTGTGACTGATCCTATTCACATGCCCTCTTCATTACGACTGATCATACACATATGCCCGCTTCACTACGACTGATCATATACACATAAATTCATCACTATGACTGATCCCATACAAAGGATCGGTTCACTAAGACTAATTCTATAGACAGGCCATCTTCAATAAAAAGGCCCTCTTCAAGAAAAAGACGCCCTAAAGTACGACTGATCATATACAGATGCCCTCTTCATTGCGACAGATACTATACACAGGCCCTCTTCAATAATACTGATCCTATACGCAGTCCTTCTTCACTACGACTGACTCTTTACACAAGCGCACTTCACAAAGACTGATCTTATATACGGGATTTCTTCACTCTGAATAATCCTATACACATGCCGTATTCACTGCGTCTGATCCCATACACAGTCACCCATCATTATGACTGATACTATATCAGGCCCACTTCACTACGACTCATCCTTTACACATGACCACTTCACTATGGACGATCATATACACAGGCCCTCTTCACTACTACTGATCCTATACGCAGGCCCACTTCACTACGACTGATATTATACACATAAATTCTTCGCTACGACTGATCCTATACAAAGGACCTCTTCATTACGATTGATCCTATACACAGGACCAATTAATTATGACTGTTCCTAAACACAGGCCGCCTTCATTACAGCTGAGTCTATATCACACCCACTTCGATACGACTGATCGTATAAGCAGGCCCTCTTCACTGCGACTGATCCTATACACAGGCCCTCTTCTCTATGACTAATCCTATTCACAGGCCCACCTAAATAGTACTAATCCTATACACATGCCCCCTTCACTACGGCTGATCTTATACACAGACTCACTTCATTAAGATTGATCCTATACACAGGCCCTCTTCACTAAAACTGATCCTATACGCATGCCCCCTTTATTACGACTGATCCTATACACAAGCCGTCTTCACTAATACTGATCCTATAATTATGCCCTCTTCAATGCGACTGATCCTATACACAGACAATCTTTACTACGACTGATCCAATACAAGGGCTTTCTTCACCACAACTGGTGCTATACAGATGCCTTCTTCACTACGGCTGATCCTACAAAAGGACTTCTTCACTTATACTGAACCTATACATATGCCAATTTCACTACGACTGATCCTATACACATGCCGACTTAACTACGCCCAATCCTATACACATGCCCACTTCACTAGGACTGCTCCTATAAACAGTCCTTCTTCACTATGACTGATCCTATGCACAGGCCCACTTCACCACTACTGATCTTATACACATGCCCTCTTCACTAGGGCTGATCCAATACACAAACTTGCTTCCCTACGACTGATCCTATACACAGGCCCTCTTCATTAATATTGTTCCTATACACATGACCCCTACACGAAGCCTGATCCTATACACATGCCCTCATCACTACTACGGATCCTATACAAATTCATTATTCTCTGCGATTGATCCTACACAGAGGCCCTGTTCACTAAGACTAATGCTATACGCAGGCCCGCTTCACTATTACTGATTCTAAACACATTCCCACTTCACTACGACTGATCATACACACAGGCCACCTTCACTTCTACTGATCTTATACACATGCCCTTTTCAATACTAATGATCATATACACAGACCCTCTTCAGTAAGACTAATCCTGTACACATGCCATCATCACTAAGAATGATTCTATGCACTTGCCCTCTTCAATAGTACTGATCCTATACACATGCCCTTTTCATTCCGACTGATCCTATACAAATAACCCCTTCGCTACGACTAATTCTGTACACAGGCCCAATTCAATACGACTGATCTTATACACAGGCCATCTTTAATAGAAAAATGCCTTCTTCAATAGAAAGGTCCTCTTCACTACGACTGATCGTATACATTTGCCCCCTTCATTGCGACTGATACCATACGCAGGCCCTCTTCAGTACGAATGATCCTATAAACAGTCCTAATTCATTGCGACTGGGCTTATAATCATTCCTACTTCACTACGACTGATTCCATACACATTCCTTCTTCATTAAGAATGATCATTTACACATGCATCCTTATCTACGACTGATACTATACATATGCCCTCTTAACTATGGCTAATCCTATACACAGGCCTTCTCACTAAGAATGATCCTAAACACCGTCCATCTTCACTACGTCCGATTCCATACAGAGGCCCTCTTCACCACGACTGATTCTATAGACAGACCCTCTTCAATAAAATGGACTCTTCACTACGAATTTTCTTATACATATGCCCACTTCATTGAGACTGATCCTATACACAGGCCCTCTTCAATAAAACTGATTCTATACACACGTCTCCTTCACTACAAAAGATTCTATACAAAGGCTCTCGTCTCTACGACTGATCCCATAAACCACCCTCTTCATTACAACTGATCTTATACGCATGCCCTCTTCACTGCGACTGATCCTATACACAGGACCACTTCACTATGACTGATCCTATACACAGGCCAACTTCAATACTAATGATCCAATAAACATGTCCTATTCACTAAGGCCGATCCTATACACAGACACACTTCCCTACGAATGATCCTATACACAGGCGTTCTTCATTATTACTGATCCTATAAACATTCCATCTTCATTAATATTGATCGTATAAACAGGCCCTCTTCACTACGACTAATCCTATACACATGCCCCCTTCACTATGACTGATCATATAAACAGGCCAACTTCACTACTACTGATCCTACACATAGGCCCTCTTCACTTCTACTGATCCTATACACATGCCCTCTTCACTAAAGTTGATCGTAAACACAGGCCACGTTCACTACGAATAATCTTATACACATGCCCTCTTCACTACGACTGATCCTATACACTTGCCCCCTTCACTAGTACAGATCCTATACACATTCCTTCTTCAATACGAATTATCCTATACACAAGTTCCCTTCACTACGACTAATACTGAACTAAGGCCCTTTTCACTAAGACGGATCCTATACACAGGCCCTCTTCAATACAAATGGCCCTCTTCAATAAAAAGGCCCTCTTCACTACGACAGATCGTATGTATTTTCCCCCTTCATTGCGACTGATCCCATACATAATTCCTATACATTACGACTGACACTATACACAATCCTAATTCACTACGACTGGGCTTATAAACAGGCACTCTTCACAACGACTGACAATATATACATGCCTTCTTCATTACGATTGATCCAATAAACATGCCCCTTACTTACGACTGATACTATACACGTGCCCTCTTCACTATGGCTGATACTATACACAGGACCTCTTCACTATGACTGATTCTATTCGCAGTCCCTCTTCACTACGTCTGATAACATACACAGGCCCTCTTCACCACGACTGATCCTATACACAGAAACTCTTTAATACAATGGCCTCTTCTCTAAGTTTGATCTTATACATATAACTTCTTCATTGAGACTGATCCTATTCACGGGCCGTCCTTAATACGACTGATTTTATACACAACCCCCATTCACTACAACTGATCTTACACATAGGCACTCTTCACTAGGACTGATCATATACAACGGTCTACTTCACTACGACTGACCTATTCGCATGCCCTCTTCAATGCGACTCTTTCTATACACAGACCCTCTTCACTACGACTGATCCTCTACACAATCCCTCTTCACTACGACTTATCTTATACGCAAAAACTCTTCAATATAACAGCCCCCTTCACTACTACTGATCTCGTACATATGCCCTCTTCATCGAGGCTGATCCTATAAACAGGCCTTCTTAAATCCAACTGATTTTATGCACAGGCCCCATTCCCTACAACTAATCTTATACGCAGGCACTCTTCAATAGAACTGATCCTATATACCGGCCTAATTCACTACGACTGATCCAATACGCCTGCCCACTTCGGTGCGACTGATTCCATACACAGACCCTCTTCAATACGACTGATTCTATACACAGGGCCTCTCCACCACGACTGATCCTATAAACAGACCCTCATCAATACAAAGCCCTTTTTTTACTACGACTGATCTTATATACAGGATGTCCAAGGAAAAATGTGCCAGACTTCGGGAGAGTGTACCCAGAGAAGTTTTAAATTTTGACAGCTATTATTCAATTATAGTTTACCAAATACATATTGAAACTGGAGGGAATATATGGTTTCTGTAATATTAATATCTGTACATAGCCATCAAACTAACTTGTGAGTGACATAAAGCCATTAAATAGAACTACAAAAACACTCGCACACTTGTCATAGTCGTCCACTGGTTTCCAACCAATATACACTACGAACAACTGTTCCGAAGCCAAGGTCTTCGCTGTGAGCTGCAGGCTATTGCAGAATTGTCGCGGTGAAGGTCAAGCGGATCACGTCACTGGCAGAGTATAATACGCAGACACCAAGGTAGTCCACACTTTTCACTGGCCAATATCTCAGTAAACATTGAAATTAGGATATAGGTGTTTTGCATTATATCTTTAAAGTTTGACCTAAGGCACACTCTCCCGAAGCCTGGCACATTCCTCCTGGGACACTCTGTATATGCTTTTCATTGAGGCTGATCTTATACAAAGGCACTCTTCATTACGATTGATCATATACACAGTCCACCTTCACTAAAACTGAACCTATTAGCAGGCGCTCTTTACTACATCTGACATTATTCACCGACCTTCTTCACTCGACTGATCCAATACTTATTACTTCTTCACTGCGACTGATCCTATACACAGATCAACTTCATTACGAATGGTCCTATACACATGCCCTATTCACTACGACTGATTCTATAAACAGAAACTCTAAAATTCAAAGGCCCAATTCCCTACGACTAATCTTTTACATATGTCTTCTTCATTGAGACTGATCCCATAAACTTGCCCCCTTCACTACGACTGATCTTATAACCAGGCCCTCTTTACTAGGACTAATCCTATACATTTGTATTCTTCAATACGACCGAACCTATACACAGGCAAACTTCACTAAGGCTGATCCTATAAACAGAACCACTTCACTGCGACTGATCCTATACACAGGCCTTCTTTAATACGACTGATCCTATAAACACGCCCTATTCACTACGACAGATCTTACAACCAGGCCCTCTTTACTAGGACTAATCCTATACATTTGTATCCTTCAATACGTTTGAATATATACACAGGCAAATTTCACTAAGACTGATCCTATAAACAGAACCACTTCACTGCGACTGATCCTATACACAGGCCTTCTTCAATACGACTGATCCTATACACACGCTCTCTTCACTACAACATATCCTATAACAGGTCATTCTTCACTAAGATTGATAATATACACAAGCCCTTTTCACTGTGACTAATCTTTTACACAGGCCCTCATAAGTTCGACTGATCCTATAATCATGCCCACTTCATTGCAACTCATCCTATACACAGGCCCTCTTCAGTACGACTGATCCTATACACATGCCGTCTTCACTAGGACTGATCTAACCATGCCCCCTTTATTAGGACTTATTACATACATATTTATAATTCACTGCGACTGATCCCATGAACAGGTCCTCTTCACTATGACTGATCACATACACAGGCCCACTTAACTTCTACTTTTCCTATACACATGCCTACTTCACTACGGCTCATCATATTCACAGACCTACTTCATTACGATTGATCCTATACACAGGCACTCTTCACTACAACTGATTTTATACACGTGCCCCCATCACTACGGCTGATCCTATACAAAGGCCCTCTTCAATGCTACTGATCTTTTACAAATTCCCTCTTCACTACGACTTATCCTATACATAGACACTCTTCACAGCGACTGTCCTATACAAGGGCCTTCGTCACAACAACTGATCCTATATAGATGCCTTCCACACTACGGCTGATCTACACACAGGCCTTCTTCAATTCTACTGATCCTATACATATGCACTTTTCAGTACGAGTGATCTTATAAAGAGACCACTTTAACTAAGACTAATCTTATACACATGCCCAGTTCACAACGACTGTTTCTATATACAGGCCTTCTTCACTAAGACTGATACTATACACAGGACCAATTCACCACCACTGAATTTATACACATGCCCTCTTCACTAGGGCTGATCCAATACACAGACCTGCTACACTACGACTGATCCTATAAACAGGCCCTCTTCACTACTACTGGTCCAATACACATGACCAATTTACTGCGGCTGATACTATACACATGCTCACTTCACTACTACTGATCTTATACACATGCACTCTTCACTGCGAACGATCCTATAGACATACCCCCTTCACTACGACTGATATTACAAGCAGGCCCACTTCACTACTACTGAACCTAAACACAATCCCTCTTCACTACGGCTGATCCTACACACAAAACCTCTTCACTTCTACTGATCTTATACTCATGCCCTCTTAACTACTACTGATCCTATACACTGTCCCTCTTCACTAATACTAGTTCTGTACACATGCCCTCATCACAACGAATGATTCTATGCACTTTTTCTCTTCACTATTACTGATTCTATACTCATGCCTTCTTAATTACATTGATTTACTACACATATCCCCTTTACTGCGAAAAATCCTGTACACAGGACCACTTCACTACGACTGATCCTATACACAGGCCCTCTTTAATACAAAACGCCCTCTTCAATAAAAAGGCCCCCTTCACTACGATTGATCTTATACATTAGGCCACTTCATTGCGACTGATCCCAAACACAGGCCCTCTTCAATACGACTGATCATATACACAGGCCTAATTCAGTACGACTGGGCTTATACACAGGCCTACTTCTATACGACTGATTCTATACACATGCCTTCTTCATTTCGACTGATGCTTTACACATGCCTCCTTAACTTCGACTGATATTATAAATATGCCTTCTTAACTATGGCTAATCCTATACAAAGGCCCCCTTCCCTAAGACTGATCCTAAACACAGCCCCAATACACTACGTCTGACTCCATACAGAGGCCCTCTTCACCACGACTGAAACTATACAAAGAACCTCTTCATTAAAATGGCCTTTTCATTTCGACTGTTCTATTACATATGCCTTCTTCATTTCGACTGATCATATTCACAGGCCGTATTCAATACGACTGATCCTATACTCAGGTCAACTTCGCTACATTTGTTTCTATACACAGGCTCTCTTTACTATGATTAACTCATACACCGGGCGTCTTCACTCCTACTGATCCTATAAGCATGCCATCTTCACTGAGACTGATCTTATACACTGGCTCTCTTCACTACGACTGATCCTATACACAGGCAAATTCACTACTAATTATCCTATACACATTTCAACTTAACTTCGGTCGATCCTATAGACAGAAATTCTTCACAACGACTGATCCTATATACAGGTATTCTTCACTATTACTGATCCTATAAACATGCCCCCATCACCAATATTGATCGTATACACAGGCCTTCTTCACTACGACTAATCCTATTGACAGGCCGTATCTACTACGACTGATCATATACAAGGCCAAATTCACTACTACTGATCCTAAACAAATGTCTTCTTCACTACGGCTAATAATACACACAGAACCTCTTCACTTCAACTGATTCTATAAACATGCCCTCTTCACTAATACTGATTTATACGCAGGCCCCTTTCACCACAACTAATCTTATACACATACCCACTTCACTACGACTGATCCTATACACTTGCCCTCTTCACTAATACCTATCCTATACACGTACCCCCTTCATTACGACTGATCCTTTACACAGACACTCTTCAAAAAAATTGACCCTTCACTTCTAATTATCTTATACATATGACCTCTTCATTGAGACTAATCCTATAAACAGGCCCCTTTCAATACGACTGATCCTATACACAGGTCCCCTTCACTACAACTGATTCTATACACAGGGCCCCTTCACTACGACTGTTCCTATACACCGGTCTTCTTCACTACGACTGTTCTTATACGTATGCCTTCTTCTCTACGACTGATCATATAACCAGACCCTCTTCACCACGACTGTTACTTTTCACAGGCCCTCTTCACTACGACTGATCATATACACAGACACTCCTCAATACAAAAGTCCCTTTCATTTCTAATGAAATTACACATATGCCCTCTTCATTGAGACTGATACTATCACAGGCCCACTTCAAAACGACTGTTCCTATAAAAAGGCCCCCTTCACCACAACTGATTTAAAACACAGGCCCTTTTCACTACGAATGATCAATAAACACTGGCCTTCTTCATTACGACTGATCCTATACGCATGCCCACTTCACTGCGACTGATCCTATACACAGTCCCTCTTAACTGCGACTAATCTTATACACAGGCCCTGTTCACTACGAATGATCTTATATATATTCTTCTTCATTGAGACTGATCTTATACAAAAGACCTCTTCATTACGACTGATCCCATAAACAGGCTCCCTTCACTACAACTGATCCAATTCGCAGGCACTCTTTACTACGAATGATCCTATTCACCTTCCTCCTTCACTACGACTGATCCTATACACATGACTCCTTCTTTGTGGCTGATCGTATACACAGACCCTCTTCACTATGACTGATCCTATACACAGGCCTTCTTCACTAAGACTTATTCTATACGAAGACACTCTTCAATACAAAGGCCCTCATCGTTACGACTAATCTTATACATATTTCCTCTTCATTGACCCTGCACCAATACACTTGCCCTCTTCTCTATGACTGATCCTATAACCAGGCCCTTTTCCCTAGGACTATTCCTATACACATGCCCTCTTCACCACTACTGATCCTATACACAGGCCATCTTCACTACAACTGATCTATTAACAGACAACTTCACTGCTAATGTTCCTATACACTGGCTTTCTTCAATACGACTGATCCGATACACACGTCCTATTCACTATGACAGATTATATACCAGGTCCCTCTTCACTATGACTGATCATATAAACACGCCCTTTTCAATTTGACTGATCTTATACACAGGCCCACTTCACTTCGAATGATCCTTTACTCATTCCCTCTTCAGTACGCCTGATCCTATACACAGGCCCTCTTCAGTACAACTGATCCTGTACACATGCCTTCTTCACTAGAACTGATTTTATAACCATGCCCTCTTCATTACGACTTATGCTATACATATATATCCTTCACTATGACTGATCTTTTACGCCTGCCTTCTTCATTATGACTGATCCTATACACAGGCCTTCTTCACCACGACTGATCCTATACACATGCCCCATCACTGTGACTAATCCTATAAACACGCCCTGTTCATTACGATTGATCATATTCACATGCCCTCTTCACTGTAACTGATCATATACACTGTCCCTCTTCACTACGACTGATCCTATACACAGGAACCGTTGACTACGACTGATCCTTTACCCAGGCCATCATCAATACAAAAGCCCTCTTCAATTAAAAGACCATCCTTTGTTCGACTGTTCTTATAACAAAGCCCTCTTAATTTCGATCGATCCTATAATTAGGCCATCTTCAATAATACTGATCCGATACACAGTCCTACTTCAATACGTCCGACTCTTTACACAATCGTTCTTCACTACGTCTGATCTTATGTACGGAGCTTCTTCATTATGACTGATCCAATACACAGGATTTCTTCACCACGACTGATGATATAAAAATGCTTCCTTCTCTGTGACTAATCCAATACACATGCCCTCTTCATTACGACTGATCATATACACATGCCCTCTTCACTATGACTGATCATATACACATTCCCTCTTCACTACGACTGATCCTATACACAGGACTCGTTCACTACGACTGATCCTTTACACAGGGCATTTCCAATACAAAAGCCCTCTTCAATTGAAAGCCCAAATTCAGTTCGTCTGTTCTTATAACAAAGCCTTCTTCATAGTGACTGATCATATACTCAGGCCCTCTAAAATAATACTGATCGCACACACAGTCCTCCTTCAATACGTCCGAAATTTTACTCAGGCGCTCTTCACTAAGTCTGATCTTATACACGGGGCTTCTTCACTCTGAATAATCCTATACACGTGCCCTCTTCACTGCGACTGATCCTATACACCCCCTTCATTACGACTGGTCCCATTACAGGCCCTCTTCACTACGACTGGTCATATATAGAAGCCCGCTTCATTACCGTTGATAATATACACAGGACGTCTTCACTACGAATGATCCTATACACGGGTCTACTTCACTACGCCTGATCCTATACACATGCCTTCTTCGCTACGACAGATCCTATACACAGGCCCTGTTCAGTTCGGCTGGTCCAATACACAGGCCATCTTCACTACGACTGTTCCTATACACAGTACCCCATCATTACGACTGATCCTATATTACGCCTACTTCACTACGACTAATCCTATATGTATACCCAATTCTCTACGACTGATCCTATACACAGGACCCATTCACTACGGCTGACCCTATACACAGGCCCTCTTCAATATAACTGATCATATACACATGCCCCCTTCTCTACGGCTGATCTTATAAACGGACCCGCTTCGACTGATCCTCTACACAGGCTCTCTTCACTACTACTGATCTTATACACGTGCCCCATTCACTACGGCTGAACTTATACATAGGCCCGCTTCACTACTACTAATCCTACACTCTTGCCCGCTTCATTGCGACTGATCCTATACACAGACACCCTTCACTAAGACTGATCTTATACACAGGCCTTCTTCACTACTACTGAACCTATAAACATGCCATATTCACTACGGCTGATCCTACACACGGCCCTCTTCACTTCTACTGTTCCTATACACTTGCCCTCTTCACTACGACTGATCCTATACACAGGCTTTCTTCACTAGGACTGATCCTATTCAGAGGCCCACTTCAACCCTACTGATCCTATACGCAGGCCCTCTTCACTACGAATGATCATATACACAGACCCTCTTCACTACGACTGATCCTATACACAGGCCCTCTTCTCTACTACTTGTCCTATACACATGCCTCCTTCACTACGGCTGATCCTATACACAGGCCCTCTTCACTACTACTGATCCTATAACTATTCCCTTTCACTGCGACTGATCCTATACACAGAACCTCTTCACTGCGCCTGATCCTATACGCAAGACCTCTTCACTACTACTGATCCTAAACACATGCCCTCTTTACTACGGCTGATCCTACACACAGGCCCTCTTCACTTCTACTGATCCTATACACATTCCTCTTCACTACTTTTGTTCCTATACACAGGCCCTTTACACTACGACTAATCCTATACACATGCCTACTTCACTACGAACGATCCTATACACAGGCACTCTTCATTACATCTGATCCTATAAACAGGCCTCCTTCACTAAGGTTGATCTTATAACAGACACACTTCACTACGATTGATCCTATACACAGGAAGTCTTCACTACTACTGATCCTATACACATGCCCCCTTCATTACGACTGATCCTTTACAAAAGCCCTCTTCACCACTACTGATCCTATACACAAGCCCTCTTCAATGGACTGTTCCTCTACACAGACACCCTTCACTACGACTGATCCTATACAAGGGCATTCTTCACCACAAATGGTCCTATAAAATGCCTTCTTCACTACCGCTGATCCTACACAAGGACTTCTTCACTTATACTGATTATATACTTATGCCCTTTTCACTACGACTGATCCTATACACATGCCCACTTCACTACGCCTAATCCTATACACATGCCTACTTCACTAGGACTGCTCCAATACACAGTCCCACTTCATTACGACTGATCCTATAGACAGGCACCCTTCACCACTAATGATTTTATTCACATGCTCTCTTCACTAGTGCTGATCCAATACGCAGACCTGCTTCACCACGACTGATCCTATACACAGGCCATCTTCGTTACTATTTGTCCCATACACATGACCCCTACACTAAGTCTGATCCTATAAACATGCTCTCATTACTACTACTGATACTATACAAATTCAATTTTCACTGCCATTGATCCTACACAGAGACTCTCTTCACTAAGACTGATACTATACGCAGGCCCGCTTCACTATTACTGATTCTAAATATATGCCCACTTCACTACGGCTGATCATACACACATGCCCCCTTCATTTCTACTGATTTTATACACATGCCTTTTCACTACTATTGATCCTATACACATGCCTTCTTCACTACGTCTAATCCTTTACATACGCCCTCATCACTAAGAATGATCCTATGCACTTGCCCTCTACAATAGTACTGATCGTATACTCATGCCCACTTCATTCCGACTGATCCTGTACAAATATCCACTTCGCTACGACTAATTCTGTACACAGGCCCAATTCAATACGTCTGATCTTATACACAGGTCCTCTTTAATACAAAATGCCCTCTTCAATAAAAAGGCCCTCTTCACTACGACTGATCTTATATATATTTCCCTCTTCATTGCGACTAATACAATACGCAGGCCCTCTTCAATAGGAATGATCCTATAAACAGTCCAAATTCACTACCACTGGGCTTGTACACTCTCCTAATTCACTACGACTGATCCTATACACATTCCTTCTTCATTACGACTGATCATTTACACATGCATTCTTATCTACGACTGATACCATAAATATGCCCTGTTCACTATGGCTAATCCTATACACAGGCCCTCTTCACTAAGACCAATCCTAAACACAGTCCTTCTTCACTACGTCTGATTCCATACAGAGTCCCTCTTCACCCCGACTGATCCTATAGACAGACCCTCTTCCATAAAATGGCCTCTTCACTACGACTGTCCCTATACAATTGCCTACATGAATGAGACTGATCCTATACACAGGCCCTCTTCAATACAACTGATCTTCTACGCATGCCATCTTCACTGCGACTGATCTTATACACAGGCCTACTTCACTACGACTGATCCTATACACAGGCCAACTTCACTCCTACTGATCCTATACACATGTCCTCTCCTTTACGGCGATCCTATACACAGACACTCTTCACTACGACTGATCATATACACTGGTTTTCTTCATTATTACTGATCCTATACACATGCCTTCTTCATTAATATTGATTGTATACACTGGCCCTCCTCACTACGACTAATCCTATTCACAGGCACCCTTCACTACGACTGATCCTATACACAGCCAAACTTGAATACTACTGATCCTACACACAGGCCCTCTTCAATTCTACTGATCGTATACACACGCCCTCTTCACTAAAATTGATCGTATACACAGGCCATTTTCACTACGAATAATCCTATACACATGCCCCTTTCACTACGACTGATCCTATACACTTGCCCTCTTCACTAGGACTGTTCCTATACGCATTCCCTCTTCAGTACGACTTATCCTATACACATTTTATCTTCCCTACGACTAATCCTGTACTCAGGCCCTTTCACTACGACTGATCCTATACACAGGCCCTCTTCAATACAAAAGGCCCTCTTCAATAAATGGGCTCTCTTCACTACGACTGATCGTATACATTTGCACCCTTCATAGCGACTGATCCCATACACAGTTCCTATTCAATACGACTGATACTATACACAATCCTAATTCACTACGACTGGGCTTATATACAGTCCTCCTTCACAACGACTGGTAATATATACATGCCTTCTCCATTACGACTGATCCTATACACATGCCCCTTACTTACGACTGATATTGTACACCTGCAATCTTCACTTTGGCTAATCTTATACACAGGACTTCTTCACTATGACTTATTCCATTCGCAGTTCCTCTTCACTACGTCTGATAACATACACAGGCCCTCTTCACCACGACTGATCCTATACACAGAACCTCTTTAATACAATGGACCCTTCACTACGATTGATCTTATACATATGACCTCCTCATTGAGACTGATCCTATTCACAGTCCGTCTTTAATACGACTGATTTTATTCAAAGGCCCCATTCACTTCAACTGATCGTACACACAGGCGCTCTTCACTAGGACTGATCCTATCCACCAGCCTACTTCACTACGACTGACCTATTCGCATACCCTCTTCAATGCGACTGATCCTATAAACAGATCCTCTTCCCTACGACTGATCCTATACACAGGCCCTCTTCATTACGACTTATCTTATACACAGAAACGGATCAATATAACGGCCCAATTCACTACTACTGATCTCGTACATATGACCTCTACATCGAGGCTGATCCTATAAACAGGTCGTCTTAAATCCGAATGATTTTATGCACAGGCCCCATTCCCCAACAACTAATCTTGTACGCAGGCGCTCTTCAATAGGTCTGATCCTATATACCGGCCTAATTCATTACGACTGATCCAATACGCCTGCCCACTTCAGTGCGACTGATTCCATACACAGTCTATCTTCAATACAAATGATCCTATACACAGGGCCTCTTCACCACGACTGATCCTATAAACAGACCCTCATCAATACAAAGCCCTCTTCACTACGACTGATCTCATATGCAGGGTGTTCCAGGAGAAATGTGCCAGACTTCGGGAGAGTGTTCCGAGAGAATTTTGAAATTTTGACAGCTATTATTCAATTATAGATTACCAAATACATATTGAAACTGGCAGGAATATATGGTTTTGTAATATTAATATCTGTACATAACCATCAAAGTAACTTGTGAGTGACATAAAGCCATTAAATAGAACTACAAAAACACTCGCACACGTGTCATAGTCGTCCACTGACTTCCAACCAATATACACAACGAAAACCTGTTCCGGAACCAAGGTCGTCGTTGTGAGCTGCAGGCTACTGCAGCATTGTCGCGGTGAAGGTCAAGCGGATCACGTCACGGACAGAGTAGTGTACGCAGACACCAAAGAATTCCACATATTTCACTGGCCCTTATCTCCGTAAAACTTGTACTTTGGATATAGTTGTTTTGAGTTATATCGGTATAGTTTGACCTAAGGAACACTCTCCCGAAGCCTGGCACATTCCTCCTGGGACACCCTGTATATGCTTTCCATTGAGGCTATTCATATATACAGGAACTCTTCATTACAACTGATCATATACACAGTCCCGCTTCACTACAACTGATTTTATCCGCAGGCGCTCTTTACTACGACGGATATTATTCACCGAACTTCTTCACTCGACTGATCCTATACATATTACTTCTTCACTGCGGCTGAAACTATACACAGTTCAACTTCATTACGAATGGTCCTATACACAGGCCCTCTTCACTACGACGGATTCTATACACAAAAACTCTAAAATTCAAAGGCCCACTTCCCTACGACTAATCACATACATATGTCTTCTTCATTGAGAATGATCCCTTAAACATGCCCTCTTCACTACGTCCGATCTTATAACCAGGCCCTCTTTACTAGAACTATTCCTATACATTTGTATTCTTCACTACGACTTAACCTATACACAGGCAAACTTCACTACGACTGATCCTATAAACAGACCCACTTCTCTGCGACCGATCCTCTTCAGTCCGACTGATCCTATACACATGCTGTCTTCACTAGGACTGATCTTATAAAAATGCCCTCTTCATTACGACTTATTAAAAACATATGTCCCATTCACTATGACTGATCTTTTACACATGCCTTCTTCATTACGACTGGTCCTATACACAGGCCTTATTCACTACGTCTAATCCTATACACATGCCCTCTTCACTACGACTGATTCTATACACTTGCCCTGTTCACTAGTACTGTTCCTATACACATGCCCTCTTCATTACGACTGATCCTATACACATATCCTCCTTACTGCGACTAATACTTTACACAGGCCCACTTCACTACAACTGATCCTATTCAAAGGCCCTCTTCGTTACAAAAGGCCCTCGTAATTACGACTGATCGTATATATCTTCCCCTCTTCATTGCGTCTGAACCCATACACAGGCCCTCTTTAATACGACTGATCTTGTACACGGTCCTAATTCACTGTGACTGCTCTTATAGACAGGCCTTTTTCACTAAGACTGAATCTATACACATGCCTTCTTCATTACGACTGATCCTATAAACAAGACCTCTTAGTTACGACTGATAATATACATAAGCTCTCTTCACTATGCTTGATCCTATAAACAGGCCCTCTTCACTAAGACTGATCCTATACGCAGTCCCTCTTCACTACGTCTGATCCCATACACAGGCCCTTCTCACCACGACTGATCTTATACACAGAACCTCTTCAATACAATGGCCTCTTAACAACGAATGATCTTATACATATGCCTCCTTCATTGAGACTGATCCAATAAACAGGCCGAATTAATAAAACTGATTTTATACACAGTCTGCATTCACTACAACTGATCCTATACACAGGCGCTCTTCACTTGGACTGATAGTATACACCGGCCTTCTTCTTCTCACCCGTAGTGAAAACCATGAAGCACACAAAACAAAGTGAACACAGCTAAGACAACAGTCTGCAAAACACATAAAGATTCTAGGCACAGATTCATATGTAGAACAGAAGCAAATAATTTTGTCGAACAAACATGGCCTATTAAGTACTAAAACACTTCAACTGAACAAAGTATCACACTATTGAAAGTAGGAACAAAGAAGATCATTATGATAGAACACTACAACAGCATATGGTGCTCGAATTTCCCGCTAAACGACAATCATGAACTAGAAACAACTCCAACCCCATCGGCAGAAAAAGATTAAATCTCCGATGAAGAACTGCAACAGAGCTTGAAATGTATAAAAACAAACGAAAAGCAGCTGGACCAGATGGATTAAACTCTGAGCTCTTCAAATACGGGGGACCCGTCCTCTCACACCGCTTACTAAGTTAATAAACAAGTGCTGGCGAGCAAGATCGAGTCCAGAATAGTGGGGACAAGCAAGAGTAAAATCCCTATTCAAAAACGGAAAACGTGACAACTGTTCGATTTACAGAGGTATAAGTCTTTTGAATGGTGGTTACAAGATAGCTATCTGCCAACACAATGACACGACGGTTCAGAACGCTATCAGAAGTAATATTACTTGAGGAGCAAAACGGATTCAGAATAGGTATATCATCTTAGCAACTGACCAACTTAATGCACAAATTCTTGAAGAATAAAAGACCAACTTGATGTCACTTGTTAATTTTTTCACTTCGTATGAGCTCAACATGTTTCGGACATTAATATATCCATCATCAGTAGCTTGCCGCTATTATGTTGAATTACCACATTGGGCGTATTGTTCTTGGGTCGATGCGTGTTGGAGTTTCGGTGCGGTTGGGTTGGAGTGGTATCCGTGTTGCAGGCTTCCCTGCTCAACATGTTTCGGACATTAATATATCCATCATCAGGAGCTTGCGACTATTCTGTTGAATTACCACATGGGTCGTATTGTTCTTGGTTCGATGTTTGTTGGCGTTTCAGTGTCGTTGGTTTGGAGTGGTATCCGTGTTGCAGGCTGAAGCAGCTGGTAGCACCTGATAGCTTTCAAACTAAGGAAAAAGGAAACTTTGTAATGGAATTGGCTGTAGGGTTTTTCGTATTCTATCACAGTGTGTCATGGCTGTAGGGCTGTTCATATTCTGTCACAGTGTGTCATGGCTGTAGGGCTGTTCATATTCTGTCACGGAGTGTCATGGCTGTAGGGTTGTTTATATTCTGTCACAGTTTGTCATGGTTTTAGGGCTGTTCATATTTTGTCACGGTGTGTCATGACTGTAGGGCTGTTCATATTCTGTCACAGTGTTTCACGGCTGTAGGGCTGTTCATATTCTGTCACAGTGTTTCATGGCTGTAGGGCTGTTCATATTCTGTCACAGAGTGTCATGGCTGTAGGGCTGTTCATATTCTGTCACGGAGTGTCATGGCTGTAGGGTTGTTTATATTCTGTCACAATGTGTCATGGTTTTAGGGCTGTCCATATTTTGTCACGGTGTGTCATGACTGTAGGGCTGTTCATATTCTGTCACAGTGTTTCATGGCTGTAGGGCTGTTCATATTCTGTCACAGTGTGTCATGGCTGTAGGGCTGTTCATATTCTGTCACAGTGTGTCATGGCTGTAGGGCTGTTCATATTCCGTCACAGTGTGTCTTGGCTGTAGGGCTGTTCATATTCTGTCGCAGTGTGTCATGGCTGTATGGCTGTTCATATTCCTTTGAAATGTGTCATGGCTGTATGGCTGTTCATATTCTGTCACATTGTGTCTCGGCTGTAGGGCTGTCCATATTCTGTCGCAGTGTGTCATGGCTGTAGGGCTGTTCATATTCTGTCACAGTGTGTCTTGGCTGTAGGGCTGTTCATATTCTGACACAGTGTTTCATGGCTGTAGGGCTGTTCATATTCCGTCACAGTGTGTCATGGCTGTATGTCTGTTCATATTCTGTCACAGTGTGTCATGGCTGTAGGGCTGTTCATATTCTGTCACAGTGTGTCATGGCTGTAGGGCTGTTCATATTCTGTCACAGTGTCACAAATTGCGCTGTAGACAGTCAACAGTGCTGCCTGGCCGCATAAAGCAGTTTGTCACAAAACGTATTACATCACATCGCCGTCCGAATTTAAGGGATTTGTTTGCACGACAAAGGGGCTTGGTTGCTACGACGATGGGTGAGGGGGAGGGAGAGGGGGAGGTCGTCAGCGGGAATCTTCCTTGAAAGATATGAGCTACTTCCATATTGGAGATGGCAAGTGAATATGAAAATGCAGATTAAACAATGTGATCTCCTTTCTATGTTAACGGTACCATACTTTGGGTTGCGTAGCGTCACATCAGGCCTGCTTAGTTTGTTTCGAAGCCACTATGCTTAACGTACAGGTACGGTTGGTTGTCTCTGGGCACCAATGGAGCTACAGGGTCACCAGACCTTGGTCTGACATTAGATGGAAACTATAGGCCAGCTTCAACCCTCGGCCGTATTAACCCAGGGAAAGAGCCCTCGATAACCATTTACAGCCAGTTAATTATATAGAACGACATTAGTGATCTGGGGACCGCAGTGGAGTAGCATAGTGGTTAAGGTACTGTGCTACAAATCGGAAGGTCGCTGGTTCGATCCCAGCTGGTGTCATTGAAATTTTTCATTGACATAAAATCCTTCCGATCGCACTATGGCCCTGGGGTCGACTCAACTTCTTACAGAAATGAGTACCAGGGGCATTTCCAGGGGGTTAAGGTGGCCGGTGTGTAGGGCTGACAACCTTACCACCATCCAGTGCGGTTGTCATGAAATCTGGGAAGCTTAATTTCCTGGAACTCTCTGGACCACTCCAGGCCTGTAACTGGACTGCATTTACATTAATGATCTCCTGTGACAAGCGTCTTTTACTTCAAGATAAATCTACAGCCCACAGGCAGCAGTACAAACTCAGTGCGCTACAATGGACGTAACGGGTGTTCATCGTAGTCCACTCAGTCAAAAGTCTACAGTCGTGGTGGAGTGGCAACAAGAAGTGAGACAATATAGTTGCCAAATAAAATAAACTTGTTTAAACATCACAAACACGAAATTTGTGGACAGTATAACAATTTGCACATTCTCACTGTCACATTGGCGCAACTGGACATGACACTGGGAACGTGCAAGTGCAGTGGAACAATATAGAGGGATGTGTGTTAGATACTGTCAGCGATTGGTTGGGAAAGTAGAGGGGAGAGCAAGAAAACGCTGGATCACACAGTAAAATGGGTGAAAGGAGGAAATGGAAGAATGTTGTTACCGATGATCCTGGTTCGAAGTCAGATCGAAAATATGTTCGACGGAGAGACAGGCAAAATTGCGTGGAACGAATAAAGTAAAACTTCGGACTTCCAGCAAAATAATTTCGCTTGTGTACAGTACAATATACTGGTACATTATGAGGGTGTGGATTGCAAGGTTCCTGGTATTATGTTTAGGACTTTGTTTATCACGCGAAGGGATGCGGCGTGCTTTTAGCTACGGTTACAACCATATCGCCGCTTTGTCTCCCTGGGAACAGTACATTATATGTCCCTTTCGGCATGCATCAATCAGACAGCTGTTATGCTTGATGACAGTAGATGCCATGAAGCTAGCACAGGCTGGGTTTAGGGACTTCTTAGTGGACACTGGGGTGAGCAGGTTGAAGGGGACACGTTACGATAATAAAGTGGTTTATTTTGTTTGTAAAATTTGTAACAGTGCCGGACACAAATAAATTGATTGTGAATATTAAAGTATAAAAATTGAAGTGACTGTGAGAATAAAACTAAAGAGGCCTAACCACAAATATCCTTCACGTCATCCAGTCGGTAGACACTTAACGTTTCCTTTGACCAATACGCGTTATATTCCCTGAGTGGAGTTCGTGTTCCCGTCTTTGAGATTTGGCCGGTTATGATGTCAACACTGAATAAGGCAGGAATAACTACAGAAGGCTGAGAAACGAATTGAAAAGAGCCACAGATAATGCCAAAAAGGAATATCTTGAGTACATATGTAACGGGATTATGGACTCTCAAAGAACAGGACGTTATGATTTCAGTACATGAAGAAAAAAGAATTAGGCTTGAAGGAGATCCAAGGGATTCAAAATATTGGCATCGAAGACTTCCAAGGGAATAAAATAGCAGATAAAAGTCAAGTGTTGAAAATTTGGGAGAATTATATTACAGAACTATATGATCGACCTAATCTACCGGAAAACCTAGAAGTGGAACCTGAAGAGGAAGTAGATACAGACGGGAGAGGCTCATATATTTTGCAAAGTGAAGTGGAGAAAGCTATCAAGGAAATGAGGAATAAGAAGGCTACAGGATGTGATGTACCGTGAGATGTGCTAATATTACTGGAAGAGTTTATTTATTATTTTACTATTGGCAGGTACAGTGAGTGTTTATCATTGACATATACGACCGATAAAAGTAAAACATAAAAAAATACACTTAAAAAAGGAAAAGAAAAAGAAACCAAGTAAATATAAAGTCCTAATGCTAAAGAGTAGTCACAAAAATAGTAAAATAAAAAAGTCAATTTTCCATCATCTTTGTCCTGGCCTGGCTCATATTCTGTCTTATTAGATAATGCTGTACAATGTCCTAGATGGTTTCTATCCATGGGTTCGTGGAGGTTGCATAGCGTGCAGTAGGGGTCAGGGCGGATTGCAATGCGGTGGAGGTGTGTACCCAGGCAATAATGCCCAACGCACAGTCGGAATTCTGCAACTGCCCTTTTTCTAGGCCAGTCTGTTACCTTGGATATTTCTTGCGTCCACGGTTTATGGGATAGTCTTGTCTCTAATTCGTGTCTGTGTGCACTTCGGAACACCTGCTTTAAATGTAGTTTAATAGAGTGGTAGGATGTTTCTCTGATATAGGTTTGTGTAATTTTGGCGCCCTTTTTGGCCAATAAGTCTGCTTGTTTATTCCCTGTAATTTGGCAGTGTCCTGGTATCCACTGCAGTGCAATCTGTTTGTGTTTTCCCTTAAGTTGTCGTATTAGGTCCTGGCAGTCTCTGGCTTCTGTTGATGTCTTAGTTTCTGTTGATGCCGCATTACTGGGAGAAGGTGGTTTGAAAGTAAAGACAAAATTGATAAACACCATATATGGAACTGGACAGTGGCCCAAGGACTTCACAGACGTTACAATGATTGCCTTAAAGAGGAAGTCACAAGCTAAAAAATGCAGCGAAAATCGCACAATCCGCCTTATTGCACATACAACAAAGACAGTAGCAAAGATGTTTAGAAGAAGGATTGAGAGGAAAATTGAGGATGTACTGGGGGAAGATCAGTTTGGATTTAGAAGAGGAAAAGGAACTAGAGATGCAATTGGGATGCTGAGAATAATGCCAGAACGGAACTTGGAGATAGACGGGAACTGTGTGTTTGCTTCATAGACTGGCAGAAGGCGTTTGACCGAGTCAACTGGACCAAATTAATGCAGATCCTAAAGGGAACTGGTATTTACTGGCGTGAAAGAAGATTGATTGGCAACTTGTACATGGCTCAGGGTGTTAAAGTATGACTGAACCGAGGTGATACAAGAAGTGTGGAGACTGGAAGAGGAGTTAGACAAGGATGCTGTTTGTCACCGATTCTGTTCAACTTGTGCAGCGAATGCCTTACCAAGGAAGCTCTGGAAGGGTTTGGAGACTTCAAAATAAGTGGGCAAAACATTCACAGTGTGAAATATACAGATGACCTTGTGTTACTGGCTAAGGAAGAAAAGGTGCTACAGGACATGATTGATAAACTAACTGAAATTGGAGGATGCTATGGAATGGAAATGAATGTGGAAAAAGAAAAATTAATGAGAATTTCAAGACAACCATTCGCAGTAAAAATTATGATAGACCAAAAACGACTGGAGAATGTGGAATATTTTGAATATTTGGGTAGCATGTTAACAAATGATGGAAGATATACTGGTGAAATTAAACGTAATATTGCTATGGCAAAAGCTGCATTCAACAAGAATAGGGCTCTTTTTACTGGCACATTGGACTTGGAATTGAGGAAGAAACTAGTAAAATGCTACATTTGGAGCATAGCTTTATATGGTGTTGAAAGTGGGACGATTCGGGCAGTAGATCAGAAACAGCTGGAAAGTTTTGAAATGTGGTGATGAAGAAGGATGGAGAAGATCGGTTGGGCCGATCATGTGAGAAGTGAAGAAGTATTACTTAGAGTCAAGGAGCAGAGGAATATCCTACATGAAATAAGCAAACGGAAGGCTAACTGGATTGGTCACACTTTGAGTAGAAACTGCCTTCCACAGCGGGTTATTGAAGGAAAGATAAAAGGGGGGAAGAAGTGACAGGAAGACGAGGAAGAAGGCGTTGGGAGCCACTGGATGACCTTAGGAAAAGGAGAGGATACTCTCATTTGAAGGAGGGAGCTCTAGATGTGGAGAGCTGGCTTTGGAAGAGGCTTTGGACCTGTCGTGGACTGCTGAATGAATGGATGAAAACAAATAACTAACAAGTGCCAAACTGACAGTGTAGCATTACTTGTAAAGGTAACAGGCGGCACAGTGTTGTGGACAGCAGTTAGCAACAGACTGCTGCAATACGGGAGAATGTAGCACTCTTGCGGGCAAATTAGACTAAGACGGACATTTATCCCGACAGGATGCGCTTGACAAATTGCGCAGTGACTTCTCTAATGGGTCAGTAGAGTAAACGATGGAAAACTGCCAGAGACTGAAAGGGCAAGTTCAAAACTGTGTGTATACTTTATGGGATGTCTTGTTAACAGAGACTGTGAGGCTAGCTACATATCATGCTCAGCTTTGTGTGACGTAACCACTCTTTGTTGTGCACTGAGATGCTCTAAATTTATTTGGTTATTTTAAATACGAAAAACAGTATTTCGTATTTCATTTTATTGTACCTAAAAGATATTTTCGCGGAATTCAGATTTGTGCAAAAGGTGGAGGAAATAATAATGACCTTGGCGAAGGAAGGAACAGCAGATTAACTCGGAAAAACGTGTGATGTAGTTCAGTTCAGTTCAGTTCAGTCTTGTCCAGTACAGTACAGTCCAGTCCAGTCCAGTCCAGTTCAGAATGCTGTAATGTCACTTCTTCCCACCAGCACATGAATTTTCTGTTATATAGAATTCTGACTGTATTGGAGTTTCGCACGGGCGTCCAACATGGCCTCGTGCGCTACGGCAAGAACATAAATGTGCCTTAATATAAAGCTAAGGGCCTGGAAAACATTTCTATATCAGACAGACAAAATAAGGAAATGGAAAATGTAACACAGCGAAGAGCGATATAATTTGACCTGTTCACCGGACTTTACTGTGGTAACCGAACATTGTAGGTATAACTTAATATTACTGCGGTAACCAAATACTATCGGTATAACTAAATTTTACTATGGTAACCAAACATTATTATGGTACCCAATATTACTTGGGTAGCCAAATATTACCAAGGTAAACAAATATTACTAGGGTAAACGAGTATTACTTGCGGAAACAAATATTAATATGGTACCCAAATATTACTAGGGTAACCGAATATTACTAGGGCAACCAAATATCACCAGGGTAAATGCATATTAATATGGTAACCAAGTGTTACTGTGGTAACCAAATATTACTAGGGTAAACAAATATTACTAGAGTAACCAAATATTACTAGAGTAACCAAATAGTCCTACTGTAAAAACTGTATGCGGTGTCACGACCACATTCCATTCAGTTCGCCACTTCTACAGCGCAAAATATAAATATACTGCAGGGTGTTGAGGTGGGAAGGTGTGGGGGGAGGTGAGGTGGGGAGGTCCTGGGCCGTCACTGAGAGAGAGAGAGAGAGAGAGAGACAGAGAGACAGAGAGAGAGAGAGACAGAGAGAGAGACAGAGACTGGGTGAGTTCTGTGGACTGTTGTGGGTGTGCCAGCGGTAGTCCGCATTTGGAAGACGAGAATTAGTAATTAGTGACAGAGCAGTCATTGGGGTTTGTGGGACTGTAGTGGGACATGGGTTGAAGAGTGCAATGTGGCGACACGACACTGCACTCGTGTACAAAACATTGACCCAACCAACCAACCAACCAGCTCGCTCCTTGTAACAAAGTTCAGTTTCAGAAACTTGCCACCAAATCCCCAAATTCCACGGACGCCGAAAATTTACTACCGTGTATATAACCCGCCACTTCTCCCTATCCTAATCTCATGAGTACGCCACGCTATAACAAACCTACTTTTAAAATCAATTTTAATATTATCCTCCTAGCTATGATCCCCTTTTCCAAGGGGTCTATTTCCTTCTGGTTTCTGCACCGAAACTCCGTGCGCATCGACATGCATGCCACACGCCGTGCCCATCTAATGACATTCACCTTAATACTGCAGGTCATGCAGTCCCTCTCGCTACAACTTGCTTCCTCTGTACTGCTGGTGTGGTGCATCCAATGACGGGATCCCTGAAGCATGATGGACCTTCACAAGTAAGGGCTGTTCGTTACAAAAGTCAACGTTCGTCCAGAAGAAAGCAAATATCTTAACAACTCTGATATGCGATGCGTGATTTCCACCAGGATAAACCGCGCAGCTGAGATATGCCATCGCATGAGGCAGACAAAGTGTCTCAGAGCACAACTGGCCACGCAGTACTGCAGCACGTGGCTCACATCGCTTTGTGACCTTGCGCGGTCCTCAGTAAATGGGTCATGTATGGTGCAGCCGCAATGCCTGAACAAATCAGGTCACAGCAATCCACATAATGCTATATGAAGCACTGCGAGATTTGTCACTAATGCTCTGCTATTAGACACCGAAATTTAAACGTCACTAGCTACCGGAACAGACGCTGACCATGAATTTGGGTTACGTACTGCCATTCGGCTAGCTTCCCATCAAAGCAGTTGAAGATGCGGTTCAATATCTTCCCACATTCTTCTCCACATCAAAATATCAGTTTCGTTTCCTCACATAAACTGTATCGCCCTTCGTAATTCTGATCATATTCGAGGTCAACAGTACAGCTGGAAGCAGGTAGCAGTGCGTCCTGTAGACCGGAGAACGCATTTACTGGCTAAAGAAACGAGATTGCTGGGAGCAAACAAGATGCGTGCCTTGGATGATGAGATACAAAGCGTACTGCAGCGTGGGAGTTAGATATGCTCTGAGTTTACATTAAAGTAGAGATATTAGATACATCTGGAAGAAACACACCAAACAGACGGAAAAAAAAAACTCCTGAAGGTCACCCTAGACTACCACCCTACGGGGAGAAGAGAACCGGGTAGAACGCGTGGAAATGGAGATAAATCAGGAGAACGACGGAAGGAATAGGTGTTGATTATTATTATTGGGCGCCAACAAATACCAATTCGCACGGTGCCTGTACCTGTCACTGAAGGTAACCCGGGAGTTACTTTCAAGGTCACTGACACCCAGTGACACCTGCAGGTTACTGTACCAACAACATGAGTGCGGTCATTGCTACAGTGTCAGTGGTCTTCCTCAGTACCCACAGCAGCGTTCATGGATTAGGTCATAGTCGCTCACTTCCAATTCCTTTACACACATCGTCCATAAAATATTCTGACGTCGACTCTGCATTGACTACGCCACTGACATCGTCGCAAACCAATCCTCAGGCGATACAATCCCTTCGAACTGACTGACAGCCTTTCCGGAAGGACCAGGTATCGGCAGAAGGGCCAAAATGCGAGAACTGCCAGGTACAACCGCTCTGAAGCCAAACCCGCTCGACAATAACATTATGATTCCTGTTCAACACTTCCAAGCATCCCAACTCCGTCACGTCAATCGACGATACGACTGATTGTACACACAATTCTTAATGAATGTTCTCCTCAACTGTGCTGCCATTACGCCTGCAACGCGCGGATTGACTTCCAGTTTTGCCAGCAAAAAACGGAAATATTCTTCAAGCAGTTCCGACAACAAAACATACACACAGCACAGGTCAGACAAGCAACAAAACATACGCACAACACAGGTCAGACACGCAACAAAACATACGCACAGCAAACGTCAGACATGCAACAAACATACGCACAGCACAGGTCAGACACGCAACAAAACATACGCACAGCAAAGGTCAGACACACAACAAACCATACACACAGCGCAGGTCAGACACGCAACAAAAGATACACACAGCACAGGTCAGACACGCAACAAAACATACGTACAGCACAAGTCAGACACGCAACAAAACATACGCACAACACAGGTCAGACACGCAACAAAACATAGGCACAGCACAGGTCAGACACACAAAAAACATAGGCACAGCACAGGTCAGACACGCAATAAAACTTACGCACAGCACAGGTCAGACACACAACAAAACATAGGCACAGCGTAGGTCAGACAAGCAACAAAATATACGCACAGCACAGGTCAGACAAGCAACAAAACATACGCACAGCAAAGGTCAGACACGCAACAAAATATACGCACATCACAGGTTAGACACGCAACAATACATATACACAGCAAAGGTCAGACACGCAAGAAAACATACGCACAGTACAGGTCAGACACGCAACAAAACAAAAGTACAGCGCAGGTCAGACACGCAACAAAACATACGCATAGCACAGGTCAGACACACAACAAAACCTACACACATCGCAGGTCAGACACGCAACAAACATATGAACAGCACAGGTCAGACACGCAACAAATCATATACACAGCGCAGGTCAGACACGCAACAAAACATACAACACAGGTCAGACACGCAACGAAACATAGGCACAGCACAGGTCAGACACACAAAAAAACATAGGCACAGCACTGGTCAGACAGGCAACAAAACATACGCACAGCACAGGCCAGACACGCAACAAAACATACGCACAGCACAGATCAGACACACAACAAAACATAGGCACATCACAGGTCAGACACGCAACGAAACATACGCACAGCACAGGTCAGACACACAAAAAACATACGCACAGCACAGGTCAGAAAAGCAACAAAACAGAGGCTCAGCACAGGTCAGACACACAACAAAACATAGATACAGCACAGGTAAGACACACAAAAAACATACGCACAGCACAGGTCAGAAAAGCAACAAAACATAGGCACAGCACAGATCAGACACGCATCACAGCCACGTTCCATTTCACGCGTTTCACTCCGTCTCTGAACGGTTAGCTCAGCGGTATAAGAATTATGTCCAAACATTCTGCAGGTTTCGACGCTACTATTGCCACTGCACAGCGGGTTTCAGAGTTCTTTGTTGAAGACCAAAGGGCACACAGAAATGTAGAATTAACACAGAACATGACGTAACGTTAAACTGATGCAGCTGTCACATCATATGTCACGTGTAATTACACGCGACAGCACAATGTGTTATGGAGAACAACCGGAAATTTAATACACCGTGTCCACATATTTCCTCAAGCGCTTCCAGCCAGAAACATGCATTTTGTTGCGGTTTGTAGACAAACTCGAACACTTCTTACCGTATCTTGGCACAACCCAGTGTGGTCACCCTTGCAAGCACGGACAGTGCACAGTCCACATTCAGGTCTTTTCGTGTTGATGAACATGTCAGCATGGCACCGTGTCAGCATGTCAGCATGGCACCATGTCAACATTTAAGCATATCAACATGTCAGCATGGCACCATGTCAGCATATAAGCATGTCAACATGTCAGCATGTCAGTATGTCAGCATGTCAACAGTCAGCGTGGCACCATGTCAGCATGTAAGCATGGCACCATGTCAGCATGTAAGCATGTCAACGTGTCAGCATGGCACCATGTCAGCATGTCAAAATGTTAGCATGATCGCACGATACACTTCTCTTTGTCGTCAAATTCGGTAATTAGTTACTGGTAAACAAGGCTCCGGATAAAACCCCACGTGACCAAGTCCAGTTGTGTTAAGTCCGGAGAACGAGGAGGCCAATGCAGTAGGCCATTTCTGTCAATCCACCTTCACGAATATTTCTGGTCCAGGTGTGTCCGTGCTGGTGTACCGCAGTGAGGAGGAGCGCCGTCTTGTCTGCTTGGAGGGGCTCAAACTGTGGTACTGCACAGAGGTGCAGCGTGTCAGGTGTTGAGTGTTGCTGGTTGAAGGGAGCATGGGCTAGTCATGCATTGCAGTTACAGGACAGGTTAACTGTTGGACTGCAACACATGTGGTCCGTAGCAATGTGCGGACTTTCAGTGCCTCAGATCCTGACACCGTGTGTGTGTGTGTGTGTGTGTGTGTGTGTGTGTGTGTGTGTGAACTGTACCTGAGAAATGGAATGTAGCCTGGTAGGAGAACGTGATTATTGTCACAAAGTCCTCATCATGATTAGTGTGATCGAGCTTCTCGTCCCTGACGCTCTACGCCGACAAAAGGAACTCCTATTCCGCGCAAAGCCTGTCGTGTGGATTTTGCAGGGCTTAGTGTGGACGATTCGTGCAGCCGGCCGGTCCCCTGCACCATCACTCACCCATGGCCTAACACGTCCAGGACACTCCGTGGTCGGTCTCCCGTCGTGGTATCACTTGCAGTGCTTCACTGCAAAACGTCCGGTTAATTTCGTTGTCCGAAACACCGAATTTGTTTCGAAAAGCCAGGTTATACAGCGGGCACGTTGCTGAAGGTCCGCCATTTTATGCACAACTAAATGAAAAACGGAGCAAGGTGCACTAACACCATCTGGCGATGAACGCATAAACTTTGACAGTTGTACTGTAAGCACTCCAAAATGCAATGTCTGCCTCAGTGTTCGAACTGCTTGACTTGAAACCCCGCAAGAATTTTGCGGACACGTTGTATGTTTTGGCCGGCCGGCCGGCCGGACTGCACACGAATCGGGGAGAGCGTGTAAACAAGCGAGCAGACATTACGTCACGTGATACTGAAAACACTTGCTTTGAAGTCAGCGGACCAACCAACTACACAATCACAATATTTTGTATCAATGAACTGCCAAATATATATACAACTCGGCGCACTTTCCCAGTTGTCTCTGCTTTGTTGTTGCGTGCCGACAGCAGGATGATTACAGTGTATAATCATTATAACATTAAACTTGAATTAAAATAATGTATGAAATACAGGATGCGGCAGAAACAACTCCCCTATTTGAGAAGCGAATAAATTCAAAATCAAAGAAGATACAGCAAATATTTTTCTATTCATGGAAAGAACATAGAATACCGTTTTACATCAATGTGATTTGAACAAAACATCACTCAAGTGGCGGCCTTGAATATTGATAAACTGATGTAGCCTCTCTCGGTAGTTGTCCATAACTTTGAGAATCATTTCAGGTGTAATGGCAGCAACGTCCTGTCATATCGCCTCCTTCAGAGCTTCCAAAGTTTGTCCTGTTTGTCTAAAGTTTGATACCCAACGGTAATCGTTTTGTTATCAGGAACAGCCTCCCGTCGACCAAAGCGCAAAGTGGATGCGAAATGCACGCTGTGTTGCTACCGGCGACCCGCCATTTTTTATAAACTCCTCAATAATAAAGGCTTGGTGTTCTTCCAACCACGTTATTGTATACACTAAAAAGGGCATGTACACTGCTGTTCGACGACGTGCTCCTCACCACTGTACGCACTCCTCACCCGAAGCTATGCCCCTCCCAAATCGGGGTGTTCTTTCTGCCGCATCCTGTATAAACAAGTGCCCTGTACTTACTTACTTACTTTATTACTTACTTACTTACTTACTTACTCCATGGTGCAGAGTCCTTCTTGAGAAGCTAACTGGTTTGCAGCTAGTCAAGAAATTCCCCGTATTTCAGGGAACTTGAACGTTCATTACCGCATTCACAAGCGTCCCCCACCTGTCTCTATCCTGGGTCAGCCCAATCCAGTCCATATACCCACATCCCAACTATTGGAGATCCATCATAATATTATCCACCCATCTATGCCTAGGTCTCCCCAGTGGTCACCTTCCCTCCGGTTTCCCCACCAAGACCCTATACACCCCCCTCTCCCCACCCATACGCGCCACATGCCCAAGTGCCCTGTATTTACCTCCAGTAATTTACGCTACTTTTGGCATATTTTGATACCTTGCGAAATGGAACAGTGGGAGGTTCTAGATTGATTTTGGCTACGTAAATTGTGAAACTGATAGGGACAGGTGGCAGGCACTTGTGAATGCGGTAATGAACCTTCAGGTTCCATAAAATGTGGAGAATTTCTTGGCTATGTGAGAACTGGCTAGCTTCTCAAGAAGGGCTGTGCTCCATGACGTGAGAGAGTAAGTAAATTTTATTTACAAACGCTGTTTTAACGTTCCAAAGGATAATGCAAGGAACTACAGAAGTGTGCTGTGTGTTCTGTCACCGTAACAGAACAACCTGGCTGCAACATGCATGGGGCAAAAAGCGTATGTTTGATGTAACAGTCCACAGTCGATGTTACCGTCTGTCGGACAGACCGCCCAGCTCTCACGAGTGTCTCTGTCTCGGATAACATGTTTTGTGTTTCGTACTTGCTAGTGACGGACTGCAGTAGAGCTCGATACGACCACAAGGCAAGCTGCTATCGATGTGCGCCTAAAACAAGTGGCAAGTCCCAGTTCAATAATCAAATTTCCGAACACAATTTATAAATTTAAAATTATTACAAATAGAATAAATTAATAAAGGTAACTGTACTAAATTATTTTATTTTAATTCAAATAAACGTGGACAGCTATTATGTTCAGCACAGCCCAAATAAGCAAACTATTTCTGGGATTTTGACGTTCAGCTGACGGTGCATCGTGATAAATTCTTATAATAAAACCAACCTGATCCACTAATTCCTCGAATTTATTTTTGGAATAAAACTCTACATGTTTCGGGAGGTTCCTCTGTCTACCATCAGGAGTTTTTCACTGTACACACAACAATGGTATATGTCATACAGGTTTGCTGATCGCAAGCTGTATGACATATACTATTTCTGTGTGTACAGTGAAAAACTGCTGATGATGGAAAGAGGAACTGTCCGAAACATGTAGAGTTTTATTCCAAACATAAATTTGAGAAATTAGTGCATCTGGTTGGTTTTATTGTAAGAATGATGATGGACAGAGGAACTGTCCGAAACATGTAGAGTTTTATTCCAAAAGTAAATTTGAGAAATTAGTGCATTTGGTTGGTTTTATTGTAAGAATGATGATGGACAGAGGAACTGTCCGAAACATGTAGAGTTTTATTCCAAAAGTAAATTTGAGAAATTAGTGCATCTGGTTGGTTTTACTGTAAGAATTTATTTCTGCGCTTCAAACTGCCACGTTTCAATTAACACAATTTATACCAACAGTCATTCAATTACTTCGCACCAACATTCGCGTTTTAATTAATATTGTTACATTTTATACTGAAATGTTAATAATCATTCAAAATCGTGTCGGGTTTATTTACTTGGTCACTTTCAGTGTTTTGATGCATAAAGCCTTTTTGTATGGACAGACGTCATACCGCAAAATATATCATCCGCTGCATTTAGAATGTGTCAGGTGAATGAGGTACAAGCACTTTACTGGCATGGCCAACAAAAGATACAGTTCACAATACTCTATCGCGTAATATTATCCCTACTGAAATCATTTATCTGCATTAAAATAGCTTATGTGAATGCTGTGAACCAGATTTTGAACCACAGAATACACTACGACAAATCTTGTTTAAAGATGGCTGCATTATATAAAATAGTGTACAGCTAAAGTAAGAAATTAATGGACTTCCCCAACACGTGGAGGAATTTTTTCCCGCCATAAATGTTTATGAAAAATGAAAGTTGCTTCCGACTGTCGGTTAGAAAATAAATAATGAGAGGCTTCATGAGACGCGTTGTGCTGGTAACGTGACCCCGGACACCAGTGGGGCGCGAGGAGTTCACAGAGCGTGACGGGGATATGGTGCCAAAGGAAACCTGACGCTCTGCAGGAGACACTGTGTGCCCAGTTCACGTTTTGTACCTCGTAAAAGTTTTGTTATTTGAGTTATGAACTTTTGTCAGTAGAAAGCAGCAAATTTGTGATTTTGTATTTTTGTCTTACAGCACTTGCTGTTCGTGTCACAAATAATATCTGACCGTTATGTTTGCTGTCATTTGTTAACACAATCATTCTGAATGCAAACCTTCAAAATTCCCCACCGTCTGTTTTAGCGCAGACTCTGGTACAGCGCTGCCCTTTGCAACCGGCAGCCACATTCACCATGTACAGTTCAAGTGGCACACAGTTCAGTTAACCACAGTACGTTCTGCGCCTACAGCTGCACACAGTACACTTACCACAGTACGTTCTGTGCCTGCAGCTGCACGCAGTACAGTTAATAACAACGTTCTGTGCCTACAGCTGCACGCAGTCCAGTTAATAACAACGTTCTGTGCCTACAGCTGCACGCAGTACAGTTAATAACAACGTTCTGTGCCTACAGCTGCACGCAGTACAGTTAATAACAACGTTCTGTGCCTACAGCTGCACGCAGTACAGTTAATAAAGTTCTGTGCCTACAGCTGTACACAGTACAGTTAATAACAACGTTCTGTGCCTACAGCTGCACACAATACAGTTAATAAAGTTCTGTGCCTACAGCTGCACACAGTACAGTTAATAACAACGTTCTGTGCCTACAGCTGCACACAGTACAGTTAATAACAACGTTCTGTGCCTGCAGCTGCACACAGTACAGTTAATAACAACGTTCTGTGCCTACAGCTGCACACAGTACAGTTAATAACAACGTTCTGTGCCTACAGCTGCACACAGTACAGTTAATAACAACGTTC
>Ga0123355_10001019_pt1 | contig 38907 bp, 32 predicted proteins | sample TergutEmb28metaG_3_FD_89872 | JGI IMG/M metagenome (GOLD analysis project Ga0123355, IMG submission 89872) | Embiratermes neotenicus P1 segment gut microbial communities from Petit-Saut dam, French Guiana - Emb289 P1 | ecosystem: Host-associated > Arthropoda: Insects > Digestive system > Gut ...
GGCTTGATGGAAAACTAAAGAATCACAAACTGGTCCATATTCCACCCACAAAAAATGATAAAACGCCAACACGAAAATGTCGAGTGTGTGTGCAAAAAAATATCAAGAAAGAAACTAGATTTCTCTGTGCTCAGTGTGGTGTTCCTCTGCATCCAGAAGGCTGCTACAAACGATATCACACGCTGAAACTTTACTGAAGGTATGTTCTAAATTTCAAGTCTTCATCTCATATAGTTTTCATGTAATTATTTTTTTACTGAAATCATGAAAGATGGGGCTGTGGACCCTTTAAATGGCTGGCATTTTAATGCCCCTGGGTATTTAAATAGCTGGCAGCGAATGTGTTAATAAAGTAATGCTTAGGTCTGATAAACAGCAACAAAAATTCATCCATTACAATTTCATTACTGCAACCATATTCTCAACTGCCCATCACTGACTTTTATTATATAATGACAATTAAATTGTAAAATAAGTATCTGTAGGCACGAGAATGAATTCCAGAAATTAGTTCACTTTAGCTCTGCATAAAATATGCACAGTGTTTCCTACAGACAGCATTTTTCAACAGACCAGTGAAAAAGGATTTAAATGGGAAAACTTCTTATAAGCGATATGTAAAAATTTGTGGATCCGCTTCTGTACTTTTGAACTTTTAATCCCAAGCAATTACTTCATAATATTTCAATTACAAAGATCAAAAATATGTAACTACTATCAGCACAGTTTTGATGTAAAGTTACTTGTTCCAAAACAATTCATGAAACACTCGTCATTAACAGTCACTTAAGTCACAAGTCATTTGTTGGTGGCAGAGATGCACTTTCTTCACTTACATCACTTCGTTCTCAACCTCAGGGCTCACATTCCACAGGTCTTTGACACTCATTAAGTCACAATTCATTATCATCTATTGTAATACAATCTTTCTAACCATGTGTGATGTTAAAACCCTGATGGCACATCTCTATCATATGTTTCAGTGATTAAAAAATGTATAACAAAAACAGTGGAACCAGAAACAGTCAATAGGTCATACACAAGTGATAAAGTGGTCTGCAATTGATTATCAACTACAATATAACTGAATGAATTTTTCTTCAATATAATGCAGTTCAAACATCAAGAAATGAAGAATAATGGTTATAATAGTTACATTCAATGGAAAACTTAGTACCAAAAAAAACATGAAAAAAAAAAGAACTTGTAAAGTGGGAAAACGTTTTACACAAGAACTTAACATGCATGAAAATTTACCTTCATTCTTACAGGACTTGCGCAAGGAAACTCACCATCAGGTACTTCTCAACCAGGAAACAACATACACGTAAGCAAATTTTAGTGTTATGTCTTCAGGATTAAAGAGACAAGCATGTGAATAACCACAGACACAAGTTCTCTGTTTCCTTAATTTATATTGTAGTGCTGCATAAACTGTTGCATTATTACACACAGCCACACACAGTCTGGACAACCTGACACATTTACAATGAATATTGACACATTTTGCATCTGCATGATTTCAGGCTTCCAACACGAAGTATATGAGATATCCACTCTCATGGGTTATTACGCAGTGTATCACGGTAATTCCTTAACAACATTTAAGGACAAACTATCAATCTCCTCATTACAGATAAAAAATCCAAGAAAAAAGCCACTTTGTGGATTTCTTGACCCGTGAAGATGGGACCAATAGGTTCTCGCAAAACATCGATAAGGAATTACCACCACACTCTGTAAAATAACCCAGAAGAGTGCACATCACATTTTGCATTGTGGATTTAAACTGGTATCAATAAAGGAGCCTGAATAATAATAATACCTCAGCCATACGTGGGTTCCAACCTCCATGACCCTCCTGCATCTGCTTCAGAGTCTCGACATCCATCAGTACCTTCACTTTGTCCCCCACATTGAACGTAAGGTGGCGCGGTGATAAGCCAGGCAGACGGGCTGCCCCTCCCTGCAACTCTGAGCTGATACCTGTCAAATTTACACCAGATATCAGGTAGAAGCATCACCCAAAACAAAAAACTGAATGCCAGAATGTCACTGCCCAATCTTAAATCTCACCAAGGACAGGCAGGTGCTCACGATAATAGTAGCCTCCAACAGCATCTTGCACGTACTTCAGATCCACCTTCCCCTTATGGCCAAGCCTGTACACATTAGTGGAACCTGATGTCCACGTGACATTGGCAACTGAGCGACCAGATTCGTTGTCCCAGCCTCGGATGTCAATCACACGTCCTGTCTTGCCTGATAACAACCAATATCTATTCCTTAACATTCAGTTTTCACAATTTTCACAACAACAAAGCAACTCTCTGGCTGCAGCATCTGAATAACTGATGCCAAAAATACCTAAGTCCACCCCTGTACACAATCCAAATCCCCTCCCTGAGAGTCATCCAAATATTCTTCTCCAACCATCTTCTTGGTGTTCCAAGGACACTTGCTATGAGGTATCCAGCTTGAAATGCATTTTTCTCACCAGTTTGAGATATGTCTGGCACAGTGTTAACATCCATGATTTCACAACCCCCAGCAATAGTAGACATCAAGTGTAAGTCATCATGGTCCTCAGTATGGGTACTTTCTCACAGTGTTCACTTCCTTCACATCTCTTAGGCTCAAAGTCATTTAACAGTTATATAAAGATCCTATGTCAACAAATTCAGTATCAAGAACCATCAAACAGATTTTCATTAAACATGATATGGTGGAACTTCAATAAAATGTGTCAACATGCTCAAATCTTGGTAAAAATAAACAAAAGTAATGGCCAGTTTACAAAAAAAAGCATAAATACACTTCTGTATCAAGTATAACACAGTAAATATTTAAAAGGTAAATTTTGCCCTGTGACAGACAATGAAGGCCCAAAGGGTGACAGCTCTTCTTTAACCTCAGTGCTAGATTTGGGTGGGTGGTTAACGTCAAGCCCCAGTCGCTTTACCACCAATAAAAAAACCTGGTATAGTCTCATCCTCACTGTGATTCATACTCTGGACCACTCAGCCTGTAGGAGTCTCTATTCCAACTACACTATCCTGGCTACCACATTAAATATTTATGGCAGCAAAAAGTGTTTCAAACCAAATGTGAAGAGTAAAATTAAACTTTTTCTCCAAGCCTTGCAGTTTATAAGACAATTAAATGTGAAATGTGAGTTCCTGGGCTTCCACTGCAGTAGAGTTGAGGTCCCAATTCTTATAGGATGTGATGCCATGTCACTTGGTACATAGTGTGCTGCCCAGTGACCCATCACCACACCCCTGAAGAACAAAGACCTAAACCAGAAATTAACATTTCTCATTATGCACACATTTCCTGACTTGTATATTCCACAATCAACAGTGGTCTACTAAACACACACAAAAATTACCATACAACCAATTATGGTTTTCAACTTGTAAACATTACCAATGTCTCTTATTCTCATTAATAATTGAACAAAGATTTCCCTCACCTGAATTTGTATTATTTACATAGACAGGATCCCAGGAATTAGAATCAATACCATAAAATCTAATACCATGTGTAATTCTGAGTCACAAACATCACATACATATGTGCCCAATTTGCAATGGTTACTGAGTTAGTAGCAGATGCAGCATATGGGAAATGCACAGATATGGACACATTCATGTAATCACAACCATGCCAGCAGTACATAAGATAGCGAACAGAACAGTCAGTTCATCCTGTGACAAGTGTACAGTAAGCAGTAACTGTGAAGATACTGTTTTCCCAAGAACACACCAATATGCATTCTGTGTATGGGTTTTGCAACAGTAATGCCACTCTTGCTGTGGAAGAACAATGGCAACAATATCCTTGATAACAAATCCCTGATCAACATACTTTATGTTCATGAATACCTGTGAGAAAACAGCTACTTGCCAAGTGTAAACTGCAATGCTGAATGTCAAGTACAATGAAATTTGGAGGAAAAGGAAAGCATTATTGGCATGGTGCAGTGAAGTGCATACAATAGTACATGAAGAACTTTCACCCATCTCAATGTTCCACACATGTGTATCTGGAGAACAGTACACAAAGAAAGAGTTTCCATACCACACACAAGGTAGTCAGCAATTTTAACCTGCAGGTATGGGTAGCTGGTTCAAAATCTGCCATTGGATTAATGCTAATCCCCAAAAGATTCGTAACATTTTGTTTGCCAACAAGTCCCATTTTACCCATTATGGAGTCAACAATACCAAAATCTCCAATTTAAGGGACCATAATAATCCATGTGGAACAGTCGAAAGTAACTACCACCACGTTTACATAAATGTGTGGTGTGGTATCACTGGTGACCAGCTCACTGGACCAATCATCTGCAACATCTGACTGGTGATAATAATGCCACCTTTTTGCAACATAAACTACCAGCCTTCAGCCTTCAAACAGAACGTTCCCCTATGAGAACAAGATCAGCTGTACTACCAGCATCATTGAATACCCTCTCATTTCAGTTTCATCAGGTAGTACCTGCATCAGCAATTCTGTAACTGATGGATCAGGTCATAGCAGTGTGCAGAGCTGGCTACTACGATCACTGGATCTGAACCCATTACATTACCATATATAGGGGCACATAAAAGCTGTGGTATATGCACACAAGAGGAACATAAGAATTACTTCAGCAACTTCTCAGCATTGCACGATGCATAAATCACATCCCAGTGCTTTGTAAAGTTAAATGTTCCCTCGTCACACAGGTCATAAAATATATCCAAGCAGATGCAGGCCACTTTGAATAACCTGCACTTAGTAACAAACTATGTAACTGTAACTGTACATTCAACAACCAATCTCAATAAATGTGCAATGTACTTCTTTCTTTTCTAATTTATTCAGTTTACTACAAATACTCATAGCTTCATAATTGTTGTGGATCAAACCCATGTGTACATGGGACTTCTGACTCAGAATTACTTCTGGAATTAGATCCTGCAATACTGACCCTAAGTCCTGAGACACTGTATATGCAAGTCTAAATTTAAGTAAAACAATATTTTACATAATACTCTTCTAAGCTTATCTACATATATATTCAAAATATTTAAGACAGACACTTGAGCATGAATGCTAGCATGTAATTTGTAATTCCCTCTGCTAAATGCTGCTGCTACTAAGTACAAGCTGGATTGCATACCCCTACAATCTTGTGAAGAAATTATATACACACACTTTCATTTGGATTAAGCCTGAATCACATTTCTGATTATTGCATTCACCTGAATGCAAGAAGACTCTAATCTAAGATGACCATGCCCCCTCTCAAAAAAAAAAAAAATCTGCCAAGAGAGAATGTATTAATTCAATTCTAAGATGACACCCCAAAAATCAAGCATCTGCCAAGATAACATATTTTAAAATTAATTTCATACACTTAATACACAAAGCTTGTCAGATTCTATCTACCTCTACCAATCAGTGTCATTGTTTCCATCTTCACAGTATCTTCATCTTCCTCACACTGACTCCTAACATGTGCATCCTCCCCACTGCCATTCCAAAACATGTCATCATCAGTCTCATCCATTGCACTGGACATAGTGTACTTCTTAAAACCCATCAGAATCATTACTGGTGAGATACACTGCCATGCAGTTATGACCCACCTTGACTAAATAATACATTTATATTTCTTGGTCTATTCTTACTTGAACCTTGAAGTTTCACATTTTTCTCTGCATATGGTTTTAATGGTGTTATGAATTTAAATGTGTTCTGGATTTTTGCGTCGTGGATTGGTCCAGGTTTCATTATTTAGCCACACAGTAAATTTTTCATTTTTCAAAAGTCATTCTCCTGTTACTACCCTTGGACTAAATCAGTTCGCAGGTACATTTCTTAACAAGTTACTGTTTCTATGGTACCCAGTGGTTAAAAATAACTCAATCCAAGAGGTCCATCAGATTAGGTGCTTCTTTCCCTACAAAATGGAAACAGAGCTGGCTTCTGAAACGTTGTGCTTCTTTAAAAAATTAGACGATGGACGAGTCCCAAAAAAAGAAGATTGTGTCGGTTAACTTCAGTCATGCTCTGTTTTCCTCTTCTGGATTTCTTGTTTCTTGAAGATGGGATTTAATAAGGTGACCCAAAATGTTGATACGGAATTACCACTCTACACTACAAAATATCTCAGAAGAGCACAGATCTCCCGTGACAATTTGACACTGCAGGCCTTGGTTTGGCTCCATGTGGTCAAGTTCTGAGCAATCCAGTTTGGCAAGGTCCCGTTCAGCATTTCATATGCCAATTTAAGATGACCTCACATAATGAAGTGCCTAATTTAAGTAAAAGACCTTGTCTTACATTCAGGTAACTAAGGTAATTTTCTGACATGTGGTACTGTAACAGCCTTATCAAGTGATATTAGAATAGCAGTATCATAATATAACTTATGCCAGCATAACTCTACTTGCTGGGTACCTGTGTAGTCTATCTGCTGAAAAGTTTGTACATGTGTAATTGTGAATATTACTACAGCACTGAACTGATTCACCATGCACCTGTACAAGTAATTCTACACTGAAGACCAACACAGTACACAATATGTTACAAACAGCAAATGTAAAAGAGGAATATTAATGTTACATTTGCTCTCCATAGCATATTGTGCACTATATTGGTCTTCACTTTACAGAGTTACTACAGAAATGTTTAAGATGTTACATAATGTTACTAATGGCTAAGAAACCGCCAACTCAACCAAGTACATTACAAACAAAAAATACAGCTTCAGTAGTTCTCTGTTTTTCTGCACTGCATCTCAACTCTACTACCATGCACAATATTTAAGAGTCTACTCATTACCTTCCCCTCCATCCTGATTGCTCCAGTCCCAGTCTGGACCACGCACAACTTTTGCACCCACAAAAATTCCCTTCATCTGCACTTTGGTACAACCTTTTCTAGGCCCCATCTCTACCCTACAATGAAAACATTGTCAATACACATAAGATAAAAAATTTAAACCAATAAATCACTCTGTACAATTTGTTGCATATAAAAGTATGACAGGAATGACATCATGGGGACCGCATAACACACTAACTCTCATGTGTATCGATAGATATGCACCAATACTTTGAAGAAACCTATTGCCTCTATCTTCAAGGTAGAAGAGCAAACCAAAAATAAATACATGATATATGATACAGACAAGGTCAAACAAGGGCTGACACTATAGGAGAATCAATGAAAACCACCAGCCCTTAAATGTACCATTTATCACTAGGAATAAAGGAAGAAGTGTGAGTGGCACTTATCACTGCTTCCCCGCTTGGCTCATTTCCTATCCTCATCCCTTTTATAAGCCATTCATGCCTCTTCTTCTGCCCTCTGACAACACAGTTCTTCCAGGGCCTACTGATTCCCACTGATTCATTACCAGCCATGGCCCCGTTTCTCCCTTCTCTATATCACGCACTTCCTCTACCCCACTCAGCTCACCATGAAGAGAGAGGCAGCAGGTACCAAACCACACAGCACTGCATGCCACAAGACAGTAATGTTAATTCACACCATCATGATAACCACCTAATTTATATATGTTTCCACTCTATACAGAACAGCACAGCTGTTGTTACTTACCCAATGGATGAAGCAGTCTCAAACCTCTGAAATACATGGACTAGGTCATGTTTGTCAGACATGTAGCAGTGTGTACACAAATCATAGTCATAGCAGCGAGCACACTTCCAGCGCATCCCTGCAATGCCATGTTTCTTACACCCATCACAAATAATATTGGGGTGCTTCACACCTGATAACACAAAAATGTTGGATTTTTTACTGAACAGTATCACCATTCATCAACAAATCAATACACGATGCTGACAAGAGAGTTAACAACACTGTCATAAAATATTGTCTGCAAATGAGCAAGAGTAGTTTTTGTACAGCAGGAAGCCACATACCAAGATGTAATGACTGTGAACAAATGAAAATTTTCACATTCATATGTAAAGTGTTCAACATAAATAAGCAATAATTCTCTCTCTCTCTCTCCTCTTTAACAAAAATGCATGTGTCATGTACATGACGGACACATAAAAGAAGTACAAGACACTCCCACAGCTTTTCAGCACACCACACAGAAGCAACCCATACTACCAACATGGACAGAGAGGATGGCCTGGTCTTAAGCATAGTACAGAAACCTCTCATTCACTCCCTGAAAGAACAGAGGGCACCTTACCACTAAGGTACACAACTCTAACACTACAGCTCTTTTCAGGGTCAAGAGACTGAAGCTCTCCATTCTACAACCTTCTTTAAACTTTTAGCACCAAACGTCAACTAAAGTGGACGCACAGTGGGCCCTTTAAATAGCCGAACAGCCACTAAAGTGGCCGCGCAGTGAGCCCTTTAAATAGCCGAATGGCCACTAAATTCCGGCGTCAAAAGGTTAATTTGGTTCTTCTGCCACCTTTCTATCTTCAGTTGGCTCTGCTTCTTCCCATGGGCATTTTCCCTCTCCTTTCCCCTGAAATATTCTACACACTGCTCTGTCTATTGCACAGCACCACTCCCCCTATTAAATGACTGTGCCACTCACCTAACCCACTTTGTACCTACATAATACAACCATTTCCTGCATTAGCCTACTCTTCTTAGACTACCAAAAAACAGAGATAACAAGCTCCTTCAAATGTTGGCAACTATCTACCTGTCAACATGGCATCATGTCCCAGAGAATTTCAGTATTCAAAAATTGTTGCTACCACCACAAAACCTTAGACAGCTACCATGTCTGAATGTATTAAGAAATAAATTCTGAAGATCTTCAGGTGCACAACTTTCCTACGAAATGTCCCAAAGGAAAGGGCCCATCATCCAAAAGTTATTGGAATTCTGAAGCAATTAATCAAAACAGCATCTAAAATTTCAAGTCCTTCCTGAAGAAAAACACACTGTGCCTCCTTTTCAATAATAAACCAGTGAAGGAAATAATCACTGTCTGTTATAATCATACAAACATCACATCATACAAAACACCATAATACAGTGTATGCGCAAAATGCAGAGTATTGTAATGCTGAATCATCTGACACATAGTTATCACTATGCTATACAGCAGGCCCACTCAACTGATAGCTCTTGGACAACACGTTACCCACGGCAGTGTTACAATGCCCACAGAGACTTGGCAATAAGACATCTTTAACCCTGACCCTAGCCAAGCTGAGACAGAACATCACAGTCATACTGAAAACTTAGGAGCTGTATATTTATGGTGAAGTACCATTACACTACTAATTCAATTTTGTAAAAATTCACTAAAGGTAGCAAAGTTCATTACACTTTTTTTTATAAAGTTTTGCTATTTTTATCAATACATTTTTAGTGCACATGATGTATAGTAAAACACACAGGTAAAATTATACATATAATTATGTATACACTTATTTATTCCTCATTCCGGGTATTGAATTACCTGTCATCTACGTGCATACCAAAACTTTCCTAAGTTGCCCACATAGTGAATTTTTAGTTTACAACACTGAGCAAGTTGGCTTATATGCCAACACTTGATTTTGTACTTAGGAGGTGACCAGTTCGACTCTCAGCTGGGACACTTTCCATCCTGAGAATGTCCATGGTCTTCCTCAGGCCTCCAAGCAAGTTCAGGATAGTATAGCACATTAGGCCATGGCCATTTCGTTCTATGTCATTTCCAATTTATTATTCTCAAATCATCCTCAGATTCAGCGTTATATATTCTGAGTTAATGAATGTTGCATCATATTGACCAGTAAATGTGTAACACTGTAGAAGATTTGAATTTTCATCAATACCACTATGAGAACTGCTCTCTCACAAGACAATTTCAGATCCACCAGAATGGAATACCATCTTGAGGCAAAGACATTACTGGTCACAATGCTATGGAATGTCCACTGATTTATGCTACAAAATATCCAACAAACAGCTAATAATATTACCATGTACTCCTTCATGATGCAGTGTTTTGGAAAAATCTACAGTTTCGAGCATCAACAGAGTTCAATTCCTGACAGGGAGAGAGATTATTTTTTACCATCATGTCCAGACTGGCTCTGAGGTCTACAACCATACTATCCAATGGTTATGGGGCTCTCTTCTAAGTAGATAAAGTAACCACAGCATGAGGCTAACCACCTGCCTCCACCATGTGGCAAGGTTAAGAAAGCATACAGCTATACCTCCACTCCCCCATGCAGGGCCCAATTAAGAGGCACGCAAGGTGGGAAGCTAACCAGGGCACCAACCCTGAAGAAGCACTAAGACATCACTGGACAAATTGGAAATATGGGGCTAATAAACTCAGGTTTCCACACACAAAAGGATTTCTCCAAAAAGTATCCACAATTTGGGCAAATGCTTTGAAGATGAAGACATCTAACATTCTCAAAATGTCCCGAAACCAGTCCTTTACCCACAAAAAGCAACAGGACTGGCTTCAAAATGCCATGATGCCCTGAGGACTTCTTGCAGCTGACAACAGTAGGTTATTTTTTAAGGCTATTTGTTTGAACTTTGTCCATAAGCCAAGCCACAACATTCTGGAATTTTGTTCTATTTTTGTCTCATGTTTTACCCCACCTCTTATACCTAAGCCTATAAATCAGGATTCTCTTAAAATCACGTCCATCTGATGATGGAAACAGAACTCAGATGGCAGACAAAGTCCAAATATACATTCTTAAACAGTACATCACACCATCATCAAATAACTTTAATGTCTGCTTAACAGGTTAAGGATTTCATTCATGACAATAAAGACCATATTTATATCCCTTACGTGTATTTAATATTAGTGATTCTGTAAGTCTCGCAATGCAATTTAAGAAACACAACTGTCAATGCCAATACACACACAAACCAGCACATAAGTCACACTTTAACTGTAACTACCATGTGATGGTCACTACATAAAACGTGAGCTTCTGTAATAACTGTACAAGAGGTGTCTCCTCACAACCTTCGAATGCTATACATCTGTCTCTCCTCCAAAACTCAGCCACATTAAAACACCTCACCACAGTTCCTGTAACCTTTGATACCTCCATTTTAAGCTATTCTTTTGTATTTCGTCCATTACTCAAGTATTTACATGAAAAACACAATGTTCAATAAATCGGATTAATTTCCGTCTTCAAGTAGACAACTTACACACACAATCTTTTGTTGGGACCATATGCAGTGCTACTGCCATAGCCGGGATATTGCTGTCACAAGACTTCTAAGTTTCCATCCCAAATTTCCACATTATGCAGTAAGTATCGTTTAGCAAGATTAATAATTTTCCAAAAACCGGATATTTGAGTGGGGCTTACCTGCCGGAGCATTGTCCACGACCCGCAGATCGTAGGCCCCTTGGTAGCCAACACGGTAGTTCGTCCGTGAACCAGAATCCCACTGTACTACCACAGTCTTGTCCGGAGACGTCGAACTTCCAGGCTTTCCAATTTCAACCACAGTCCCAACGTGACCCTCCCCGTCATCTTGTTGGCCCCACTTCCAATCTGGTCCTCTCGCCACGCGCACACCAACTTCCAACATTCTAGGATGATCACAGTACCAAACACTAATCACTCAATCGACATGTTACAATATGAGGAAAATGCTTTCAAAACATTTAACACGCGACTTTTCCTTGTGCTTTACTTGCATACTTTGCACCCACCCTTAGTTTGGGTCAGTAACTACATTGAGATCTTCGATTTACCATTACGATTACTCTATGAACGTAAAAATTTTTCAAAAACTAATACACAAGATTCCATCACACACTCACGCTTTACTTCACCCACTCGATGTTGCTCTCACTGCTACACTTTACATTTGACGGTATAATCACGTACTCTTGTACTGCCATCTATTAATAACTGCACTCTTAATTCCTGTTGAGCTGCTCGAACTCAATTGCAGTGGGCGAATCAAGTGTTATATTCGTATGTTATTCGGCAGGGTAGATAACGTAGGCAAGATTATGCAAAGTACAGAGCACAGATCAGGTATAGACGCACATGAGCTCGTGACAAAATATTTTATTACACAAACAGTACACTTGCCACCCACCATTCGGGCAAAGTCGAGTCTATTCGCCCGAACTCAACTTCGCGCGAATAAGCATTGTAGTTGCCAATAATTTCATTCATACATGCAGACGAATATGAAAATGTAAAAAAACCAGTGGGGGGCAATGAGCAAAACTTCAGCAACAGGAAGAGAGAAGAATCACATAGTTTCCAACACTTGATCTGCTTATTACAATTCTTTATACTGAACATTTTCATTTTTCAGTTACCGGACCAGGCAGGTACAGTTTGGTTGGCTTCACTGGTTTAATACAGAACTGTCAAGGATCAGAGTTCAGTGCACCAGTAACACAAATCTGTGAAAGATAAATACAGGAGGGGTTAGTTGTTATCAATAGTAGTTATCGTTTTTTTTATATATAATTCCACGCTAACATTTCGTTGTTCAAGAGACACCAACTACTGTAAATAACGAAATTAATTTTATATGCACTATGAAAATAATTACATATTGCAGTTTCAGTTTTCAGATAACATAAATATGCGAATGATGAGGTTATGTTACTCGAGTCATGTGTGCTGCATTATGAATCAAGAATACAGATCCAGATGACATATTTGGACATATGTTTGCAATGCATCACAGAATTTGGTGAGTTACGACGATATGCAGTTGCTTCTTGTATTAACGGCATATTATTTGGATACATCAACGTACATTTATTTGCAGCATGGTTTCTGATTTTTTCTATCCCAATATGGGTGGAGTTGAAGAGCACATATTTAATTTATCCCAATGCCTTATCAGTCGTGGATGCAAAGTGATTGTTCTGACGCATTCCTATGGAGAACGAGTTGGAGTTCGATATATGACAAATGGCATAAAGGTATGAACTGTCAAACTCATCCTGCCGTTTTAAATATTTATATCGATGAAATTGCTCCGAATATTATGCTGATATTTCATGTTTTTCAGGTGTTTTATCTTCCAGTGAAAGTATTTTATAATCAGTGTGTGCTTCCAACGTTGGTGTGCTCTCTTCCATTAATTCGCTACATTTTTATTAGAGAGAGAATAACAATTATACATGGACATTCAGCATTTTCAGCATTAGCCCATGAAGCAATGGTTATTGGAAAATTAATGGGTTTAAAGGTAAGGTGAAAGAAAAACTAGTATTTGAATTGGAATATTTGGATACACTAGATGAAGACGGCCTAGTTTCCAGCAGTTCTGCATTCTGAAAAGTAGTTCCTGAATAAAAAAGGTTTAAGAATGACGAATATAAGGAATTTTATTTTAGTGGCATCTGTGCTGCTTGAAGAAATAAGCCTTATTTTCTTACATACAAACCGTGTCTTCAACATGAAGGTAAAGGGCAACATATCAATCAGTAGACAGAGTTATTAGTTGATGTTGACATTATTTGTATATAGAATGAAAAGTGAGATAATCTTAATTTATTCAGCTTTCAACTGATAATTAACCTCTTTGTTGAGCAGTGGTGAGAGGAAATTGTATTTGCCAGGTTCATGAATTATCCAGCTAGTCATAGTATTGGTAGTTATATGATTCTGTCCTGGAATAGGTTACAAGCCACATTCATGTACTTGGTTCCTCCCATAGTAAGACATACAAAAGCAAGTAAATATTTCCAAGACATTTTGCATCAAAAAGTGCGGCCAACATAAACGCAGGAAATACTATGCTATGTGGGTTCCATATCAGCGGTTAGCCTATTAGGCTGCATATGGCCCATTGCTGTTAGTTTGATCCCCATATGTTCCCTTACAGAGCATCAGCAACAAGTTTATTGATACCTGTCAACAAGAATTAAGAACAGTCCATTTTCACACACCCCAGAAATAAATTGTATGTGATTATGAAGTACAATCAACCCCTGATATATTGCCACTGTCTTTTCACCACAGTTTGTGGCCTTGTATCAAGGGCAGCAGTAAATCAAAATACTATAAATTTTGAGTCTCATAAAAATACTTAAAATGATAAATATATGTTAATTACAAGATAGTGTAAAAGCTATCCTCTTACAGGCCTGGACAGGCCCTTAGGGCTCCAGAAGGTTGAGGATCCCAGAATTTCTAGACATTCGGTACATGAAGGTGGTAAGGTTGTCAGTCCTCTGCACCGGCTGCCTCTACCCCCAAGGAGATATCCCTGGTACTCATTTCTATTAGAGGCTTAGTCATCCCCAGGGCCATAGTTCAGCCAGAATGATTAGGTCAACAAAAAATCCCAGTAACCCCACCAGTAATCAAACCCATGCCCTTTTGGGTTGTATTGCATTGCCTCAACCAACTTTGCCGCTGTGTGCCCAACAGGATAATGTATTAGAACATTTAATACAGCAGTAGTGTGTAGTACTGGCATATCATCTTCCCTCTTTCCTTAATAACCCCCATCTGTTGCTGTACCCTTTTTAGCATTTAACTGCCCTATCCATATTGTTGATTCTTCCTCCAGTTTTTCCTATTTTGCACCTTGTTATCATGTGCTAGATTTTCCCACATATTCTTTTCACTGAGTATGCCACCAATACAGCATCAACCATTGGGTTTTTCCCATAATAAGGAAAAATGGTGTACTATGTATTGCTAAGGAGCAAAAGGAAACTGGTCTCTCTAAGCACAGAACTTTTTTTTGCACAAACATAAATACTGCCATTTCTGCCTGCTTCGCCAGTAAAATAAATAGTTTGGATAATTAGAAACTGCACCTTAATGTTAGGCCCAAGACTGGTATCCTCTGTGACATTGAAATTCTTCAGATAATCATCTATACAGTCCAAGTCTGATAACATGAAACTTGCAAGGGTGAGAAAGTGGGGCAAAGAGGAGGCAAAAGGAAGTTGGTGTTATAAGGTCTAGTTATTTGAATGTATCCTGCAGCTACAAAAAGAAGGCACAGTTTCCCATGCCTAATCATGATGTATGAAGGAAGGAACATAAGTCTCACACAAGGAAGCACAAATCCTGGGCCCCAGGTCATCCTGGCAAATAAATTTGTTATGGTCACACCTAATGTTTGTAGGTACTCATTACACAAGTTGCTGTATGTAAGCCTTTTAGTGCCTAGAAATTTGAGGTGGCAGCTAGATTTTTAGAAAGTTTGTGGACCCCTGCCTCCACACACACACACACACAGTTACGTGAAACACTACTTAGAAACAAGTAATCAGCTTCATGCACCAGCCAGAAGGAAATAATCCCCAAGTGCCCATTGGATTGAAAGCTGTGTGAAGATGAAAGTCTCCACCCCATACTTGGCCATTTAGTCTGCAATAAGTCACTTTACTGATATGAAACAAGAGGCAAGATATCATATTGCTCTGTGTCATTTTTCAGACAGTGTTTACAGATCATTCTCTGTTTGGTTTTGCTGATGCATCAGCTATTATCACAAACAAGCTCCTGGAGATGTCCCTAGCAGACTGTAACCATTGCATCTGTGTGTCACATACAGGGTGAGTCAGAAGTAGGATATTTTGCAAATATCAGATTTTTAAGTTCCTCATAGCATGTTTCGTCAGCTGAACATGAAAAATTAATTTATTATTCCCTATGTATAATGTACATAAAAAATTATGCCTAATTTTCCTTATAGCTTTTTTTGGTATGTTAAACTAGCTTCATCACTAGGTAAAACATGGTGCATTACAATCAAATGAACCTTTCCATGAAATGACAGCGGTCTCTAGATGTTTGTGTTTCTCCTCCAGATGCTATATCTGATGTCTGATGAACATTAATATACTTATAGTTTTATTAGTCCATATTTAAAGTAGAATTACCTAAATATTATACAGAAAGTTTTTAACACTGAACCAGACACTGCAGCGTAGGCATTCTCATCATTCTGCAGCAATTCATAGAAACTGCTCTATGACACACAATCCTGCATTAACACAGAACTGAGCACTGCAGAGCAGTGGCTGTCATCAGTCATTGTGCAGCAGTTCAAGCTTATATTTTGCTAAGAACTCAGTCCAGATACTTCTGGATATGCCCTCATGGAAGCGTGTAGAGTAAATTTTGTCTTTTGGCAACAGGAAACTGTAACCAACAAAAAATTGTCTAATTGAGAAGTGGATTCAAAAAAGTGCATTAGAGTTCAAACATGCCATCATTTTATTAATTTAAAGCTTCATGTTATAAAATCTATTCTTTTTACATAGGAAGGAAAACACAGTGCTCAGAGCCAGGGTCCATTGTGATCGTGTGTCAGTTATACCTAATGCTGTTGATACAGCCGCATTTACTCCAGATCCTAGTAGACGAAGCACAGATGCAAGTAAGTACTTGGCGCATTTGTATATGTCAGTGCGATTACAAATTATACTTGCAGTTAACGTCAGCCACATGATGCTGCTATTAGTGTTCGTAATGAAAATGCTGTTATTTACTGAATAAATCTGCTGTGTAAACAGTTATAATAAAACTGTGTACACATATATGCATTAATAAATGTAAAAAACACATACCTCCAGGTAAGGAGATGAACAGAGGGACTAGCAAGAGAGACATGTTGTTCATGCTTTCTGCATTCCCACAAAATGCATAACTCAACCTGCAAGAAGACAATTTCATAGTCATGAATATAGGAGTACAGAGGTGTCAAGAAACGTTTTAATAATAAAAACCATAACAACTTGAAACATTAAAACATGCCACCAGAAGTTGGGGTTTAGCTCCTCGATAGCTGAAAGTGGTGACAACTTTTTGTTTGGGAATACCCATATGGCCCAGCCCCAGGACTAGTCGTCGAAGCTATACAGACAAGAATTTATTCCAACTTTTTACGCTGCTATATAGCCATGTAAATGTTTTGTTATGGCTGATATATGTAGCTATCACCAGGAATGGCTACACGCATCAGCGGAAAGGAATAACTTTTATTTAGGTCCATACCAGTGCAGTAAGTTGGTATAAGTCCTTATCTGCATATTGGTCATTGAAGCTGGATCAGTGAACTTTAAAACATTAAAGACAAGCTCATTTGTCAGCCTAACCAGTCAGATTAAATACAGTGTAACTCCACTTAACGGGGTTGATTGGGACAATGAGCCATCTGGATATGTGGAAAATTCAGATAATTGGTTTTTTCTTTGATAATAGACTACATTGGCAGTTGGAAGTTTGGGTATTACTATTTACAGTATGTATCAGTGTCTAAAACTTTCACCGGCACCTGATTTAAAGTTCTGCAAGCCTTAACACTGTACTGTACTTGATCTGATAGCCAGTAATTTCAAGGTAAGTTAGTTTTGTAGAATTCTTGATAAATTTACCCAAAGGGCCAAGCTGATACAGATAATTGGTGATCTGGCTAACTAGTGTCTAGAGAAGTGGAGTTCTACTGTATGTTAAGTCTCAGACAGACCATTCAGATGGTAGAAAAATTATCACTGTTGGTGCAGATACAGTTTTGTAATGCAGACACTCAATTTTAAGCAGTGTGAGAAAACTGTGCTTGCTTTGTTCTCTGGATATGTAACAATTATGAATTATGTAACACAGGGACTGAGAAATTTACGTCACCTAATGAAAGAATTACCTAAAGATGTAATGAAAATGAATAAAGAAATAGAACTAGTGATCAGGTGATTCTCAAACTAATAATTATTGCCGTTTAATAAATTTTGAAGAATGAAGTCATATTGCAATAAATGTCATTCTCATAGCCCAACTGATGGCATTTGTCTGCAAGCCATCAGTGTAATCTTTGTGAATTTATAATGTGAGAATGTACAATTTGTCATCAAATAATCAAGACTTAGAGTAAACAACATAAAAGGATTTACAGAATGGTCTATCCAGTTCTTGTTGCCAAAGCTTGCTACTACCTTCTGTTGCCACACTTCTCGGAACATCAACCTAGAATTCCACTGTGTGGTGACCATCTTTACCACTGGTCCAATGAACCACATCCAGCAGTACACCCATCCTGCAAATCCCACTACTTGCTGTTCATTGCAGTGTCAGTTAACATAGGTATTTCCTACTGGCACCATCAGTGCATCAACTATGGATGTCAAGGAGAAGAGCGCAAGATACAGGACAGTTAAATCCTTCTTTGTCACTCAGAAACTCTTCATTTTGCTCACACAGTTTACTTATGTGTTCCATAGAGTTGTCAGAGAAAACAGCAATTATTCCCCTAAATACTGGTAACTATTTGGTCATTGTAAAAGAGGCATCGTGTTCTCTGTTTCATGGGAACTGAAGCTTTGTATAGCATTTAGTTTAGTTTTGTGCTTTAAAATTTCTAAGTAGCATCTACTGTGCATACATTCATATACAGTCATTTAATGAAAAAAATCTGTCTCCTGAAAGTGTTATGTTTTCTATTTCAGTCACAGTTGTGGTGATAAGTCGACTGGTTTACAGGAAAGGTGTTGATCTAATGGCTCAAGTAATTGCTGATATCTGTCCACGATACCCACAGGTAAGCTTATTGCATATACTCAAACTTGTAACTTAGCATGTTTTCTGAAATGAATTAAGTATGTATCAGTGATATTTATTACCATCTAAAAACACAACACATATAATCAACAACTTGACAAAAGTTTGTCAACTTTTAGGCAACATGTTTCAGCTATAGAACAGCCAACATGTATGTACATTGAAAGTGTGCACTCTGTGGGGTAATAAATATGTATCAACTTAAAATATTCCCCCCAGTATTGATGATCCATTACATACCAAGGTACAGGGCAAAATTCTGAAAGTGTATTCGTTGAAGATGTTAAAATACTAATTCAGCAGTCATGTCATTTCAAAGTTAAATAAATTTGTTAGGATGAAATTATTTACTCTTAGAATTTAAGCCATATGGCATATGGTAAACATTCCAGATGAACATGCTGCTTCAGCTTGCAGTGTCAGAGTTCCTCCAGAATGTTGGTGTTGGTACCTATAAGACTGCATGAAGTTACATCCCCGAAGACAGTAATATTAACCTTTCAACAATCTGCGTATATGCAAACATACACAGAAAACAATACCCCTAGAAATTCATTGTATGTGTTAACACAACAAGGAAATTTCCTGTACTTTTAAGACTGCTGCACAGTCTCTGTTTTCTTTTCCAAAAAATGTTGTGTATTTCACAATTTTATCTTTTTCTATACAAATAACATGTTTTTTCATACACCAATGTACTAAAATGTAAACACCAACCTGATGGTTTAAAGGTTAATACTCACCACCATAAGAACATCAACTCTAATGAACTCCATTTATTGTTGGTGTTAGACAAATTACTGCATAATTATGACAGTTAATTCCGTGTGTTGTTACATGAGGATACTTTCCACAGGTGCATTTTCTGATTGGTGGAGATGGACCTAAGCGCTGGCTCCTCGAAGAAGTACGAGAGCGTTGTGGACTGCAAGATCGTGTGACTCTACTTGGGAGCCTAGAGCACTCACAAGTGCACAGCGTTCTCACACGTGGACACATCTTCCTCAATACATCTCTCACCGAGGCATACTGCATGGCCATAGTAGAGGCAGCAGCTTGTGGGTCAGTACCAGTGTGGCAGACGTCACAATAGCCCTCTCTCACTGAAGACACTGACATGTCCTAATATTCTATGTTGTGTTGCAGTCTTCAAGTAGTCAGCACCAAGGTTGGGGGCATTCCAGAGGTTCTTCCCTCAGATTTGATCTACCTCACTGAGCCGAATGTTCCATGTAAGTGGTTCAGCAAACAGGCTGAAGTTTCTCTTAACTAGAATGTCAATGTACCAAAAGTAATAACTAGCAAGAAGATCCCATCTTGTGCGGTCTAACATTGTGTAAATTTGTATATTCGTACCATTGTTTCAAAGGAACCTGCTGCCTCTGTCTTCAGAGTAGGTTTCATGGTCATCACCATCAAAACCTCATATCTCACATGCATATTGTATTTATCTGAATATAAGACCAGAATTTTGTCCTACTTCATCATCTGAAAAATGGTGGATCACCTCATAATTGTGCATAAAGTTAAACATGTTCTCTCAATACAGATAATGTTTTTTTATCTACCATAGCTAGGTAAATAAAGAAAATAACGCAGCTATTACAGTAATTATGCACATTACTTCATGCCCCTTATTTCATTACTAATATGCTGACAGCTGACTTCAAGTCACATGATTGAAGTGAGAAATTGTTCTAAGTTTTGTGTAGAAATCATGAGCAATTTTGTCAAGAGGAGAGGTATCACGGCATCTAAAATACCAAAATTAGTGTATTACAGTTACAACACTAATTTTAAATGACTGGAAATTATACATGCAAAAGAAACCAACACCTGCGATGTGGCATAGAAATTTTGTGTCATGGTACAGAATGTATGACACTGGAACAAGAAAATAAATATTATTAAAGGGAGCAAATTCAACATGAAAAACATCTGGTGGGCAAAATCAGGGGAGGTTTATGCCACTGATGAAAGGTTTCTGGAGTTCGTGCTGGAACTATGTAAAAATGGCCTTCCCATTTACCATGGGGAAAATATAAAAGAAGGCATTGGAAGCCACCACATCCCTGAAAATCCCACAGCCAGATTTCAAAGCCAGTGGTGGTGAGGAAGTAAGGTTCATGCATCATATAGGATTGTAACCATTCTAGTATTATGGTTGCAAACATCCCCAGTTCAGATCTTGGGATGCAACTCGTATATAACTGTTTGACATTGAGCAGGACAACATGCACTTCCATTGCAAGATGTCTGTGCAGTATGAACTCACTTGAGCTACCAGGCTGCTGAGTGAATACAAAAGGTTGACAGGGCAGTGACAGAGCTGAATGGGGTTTTACTGGTGTTTAAAACTGATACAGTGTAGCCAGCAGAATTAAGATAAACAGTGATAGCTGTATGGGCTAAACAGTAACCACAGTGTGCCTCTCACTTTGTCACTGGTAAAACTGTAACTGGAAGCATTTTTAGAATCATTAAATTGTTGCCTTCTTTTGTCATTGTTTTTCTACCCTTTTAATGTGTCATTTTAAGGACCCTGTCAATTATATTAAATTTGACAGTGAAGTTAACCACCTCCCTGCCATATGTTTGATCCAACACTTAAACAGTGCACTACTTTGTTTGTTAATCAGAATCTTGTCTTTGTCTACATTAGTCATCAATTTATTGGGCCAGTTGAGATGCCAACTCAGCAGTGCTTCACAGGGAAAGGAGCAAGAAACATGTTAAGAAACTCTGTGGATGTTTGTGTAGTATACCATTGTTGTTAAGCCAGGTAACCTGAAGACACTGTTGCAGATGACATTGTTAGCATCAGCTGAATAACTCCAGCAGCACAGCAGAATAACAACCTACACAGAGTTCACCTGTGTGGAAATAAGCAAATATAATTACCATATGAGAGCTACACCATTCACATAGGAAACCCAACTGAACTCATATCACACAGCCAACCAAACTAAACCTCATACTGGTGCCTTTGATCATCTCATGAAGTAATGTTCTGCACCAACCACAAAAATCTCATCTCACAGTACCACAAAGCAAAATGCATACATCCATCTTGGCAATCCTGCTTTAAATCCTGCTGAATATGAGTGAATGTAGAGTCACTGGTGCCCAACATCGACATCAAACCTGTTAGGCACTCAGAAAGAAGAGAAGTTAGCCCAAAACACATCACACAAGTGAGGCAATGTACAGTTTACAAGGTTAGCTCTGTGTCAGAGAGCTACATTAGTGCAAAGCCTTCTCACAGGCTACCTTGAAACATAGCATACCTGTGCCTTATAATGAAATGGCACCAAAAACATCATCCCATACGATAGATGGGTAATGCAGATGAGCCTGTCTTTTTCCATGTGCCGAACAGCATTACAATTGATACAAATTGATCAAAACCAGTAACTGTCAAAATAATAGTACATGAGAAACTGATAATAACTGTGATGTTTTCAGTACTGGCAGATGGGAGAAAACTGACATTTAGAGGTTCTGTTGCATAGATAAATTAAATTGCCTGAGACCTTTTGTATAAACCACCAGTACTAAATTTTGAATAGTCTCACATATGAAAATCTGGACATACAACATCCCCATTATTCATTAATTTCTTTCATTAGATATGTATAATTTACTTCACAAAGCAGATTTGTAACCATCTGAACAGAATGAGTTTCATCAATCATGTATTTGCATGTGATCCCTGGACTGTCACAGCTCTGTTGCTGGGTCTAGAGACGGCACTCGCCAATCTGCGTTCAGGTAATGTAGTACCTCCAAGGGATTGCCATCATCGTGTAGCATCACTGTACAACTGGATGGATGTGGCACATCGCACAGAGGCAGTTTATCATCGGGTAGCTGGTGAAAAGAGCACAACACTAGGGTCACAGCTTCGCAGCTACATGGCAAGTGGAGTGCTTCCCTTCCTCCTCGTTATTACTCTGGCTCATTTGATGCTGCGCTTCCTTGATTGGATGGTACCTCAACAAGTGAGTATAAGCTTTATCACTGCAGTAGATAGTAAATCCAGACATTCTGCTCAGCTACAAAAGACTGCCATAAATCCTATTTATCATTTCATCTTCATCCACTGACATTTCTACAGGAGTTGGTTCTCTAACAAAGCCTTCTCTTGTCTTCTGTGTCTTCCTGTAAGTACTTCCCTTGTATCTGTGTCCATTATTTCCTGCATATAACAAGACCTTCTCCTCTCTTCTGTACCCTCCCATATGTACTCTTGTAGAGTGTCCACTCTTTCCTGGTTATAACAAAGCCTCCTTCAGTCTCTGTCTGCCCATAAGTACTTCTCTTGTGTCTGTCCACTTTTTCCCATTCTTTTGAGTCAGTGTTGTTACAATACAAATCAGCTCACACTTACACATGTAAATGAAATAAAATATTCCTATCACATTACCATTACCAGATAATTGGTAAGTCCAAAAAGGGGACCAGTTTGGAATACAACACACTGCTGTCAAAGCCCTATAGAATTAAACCACGCACTTCACCATTTTGCAGAATGTGTGCCTGAGATAAGACATGGAGGTCAAGAAGCAGAACTACTCCCAACTATGATACATGACCAAAAATGGTTCATGACTCCATGTTCTTTGCTGTTTTCACTGCCCACTTTAATGAACCAAACCCAGTCTTCAGCATCATGCATTGCCAGAAGACCACACTAGATGATGGAAATGCCTTGAAATAAACCAAATTTTTAAATGTTATCTGTATTCATACACGCATTTTCATGTGACAGTACAGCACTGGGAGAGTAGCCAATTTGACAATGATGTTTCTGCATAAAATGGAGAAATGTGACAATTTTTTAATATAATTGCTCTTCTGATAGGGGAATTTCAGGGCAGATCTAAATCAGTTTGGAAATCTATAGCAATCATTCCAATTTATGACAAATCCTGACAAAAATGAATATGAAGTACCAGAATTTCAATGGTTTACTTAGTTGGCTGTAGATAACTTTCAGATCCATACACCTGAAACTTCAAGAAAATTAAGTATGGACAGCTAAATTTATTGAGTTCAGAAGAGAACAGGAAATGTTCGAGCATATTGCAAAACTAGAAACCAAGAAAAGTGCTGAAAACCTGATTTTTAATGTCAAAAATTCATTGCCACATTATTTTCAGTAATATTGGCATTAGTAGTGATGTCATTCTTTGGATCAACATATTTATGTGCACATTTATGCTGAAGAATGGAATATATCAAATCAAACCTGAGGACCCGCCTTAGTGATGAATATAGTGATACGTTGTACACAGTACCTCAGTCTGTCAGAAGCACCACTGTTGTCTGGCACAGTTGCACACTGGTAAGTAACTGTGGTGAAAATTTGACACCAGGTGGAAAAAAGGTTCATTAAATATGCTGTGTACAGAATACATCATAGCTTGTCGCTGTAGACAGTTTTGAAACAGAAAATGAATGGTGGTGAATGTGCCGAACTTCCATTTCTAGTAGCTTGCCTCGTCATGCCAACAACTATCAAATACTGTCACTACTATACTGCTTGCATCATAGCTCACATAAACAGTCCTGTTTCATGTATATACCTATAACATAGGGTCACAGATCTTAACTTACAAATCCATTAAATCTAAAAGAAATCCCTTACATCATTTTTATACTACATACAATATTTCATAAAATATTCCTACATGCTCATTCTGTTTACTTAGACATACTCTGTTTGTATTTCAGAACATTGATATTGCTAAAGATTACAACTTAACTAGTCACATCACAGATTTCCGCCACTTCAACGGAGAAGTTCACAGCCAAACTTACCAGGACAGACAGAAGCTATCCTGATATCAGCCAGCTTTTAGCCAACAGCAAATGAACAACAAAAAAGTATTTTGATTTTAATGTTGTACAAAAGAAATTTTTTATAAAAAGTATGTTGAAACCAAATACATGTGGTGTACTGTTTTTTACCATCAGTTAAGTAAACATTACTCTCAGTAAATGAACTTGGTTCTACAGCAATGGATTTTTTCTTTCTTTCCCCTTACAAGTTTCTGTTCCAAATTCATAAAACCCCCAAATTCAAATATACCTCGAAACCTACTATCCCAACTAAGTATTCATGTGGCTTACCTTAGACCCTCCAGGTAAATTGCCAAGACAGTATCTCAAAACAGGACACAACTGCTTCTTTCACATGCTGTCCAATTTGTCATTCACTAATTACACTACCATTTGAAATTTCAGTATAATCAGATACTGAAAGCATCATGAAATTAAGCAATAATAGAGCAGTGGTCCTAGAAACACTCATCTATTTTCCAGAATTTATTTCCACAGGTTGTAGTTCCATCACATTTATGAAGGTAATCACAGAAGAAGATTGTGAAGTGTTAATCTGCATATATGTTTACTCAGTGATGCTGATTAAAATGTGAAGTTCTCTAAAATGTGGCAATGAATAAGAAACACCTCTTCAGCTGTTACATTCTATTGCATACATATAAATATGTAACTGATGCCATGCCTTACGATGATTGTGTTTTCGCTGACATATGTACCAGTGAACACCAAAATAAAATATATAATTGTGATGACTGGGCAATTTTACATTTATATACCTGATGGGCTGTAAGTCACTGTACCCTGAATGTCTATGGATAAAATGTATGTGTGTGAGCACCATGCTTCAGTAGGATGCTGCTCCAGATCCTTGGAGACATTTGTGGTGTTACAAGCATGGTGGTAACTTCCACAGCAGATAGTAGTTTTGTCTGTATTGTAATGATGTGCTGCAACTTTCCATTTTAAGAATTCCTGCAGACTGTTGTCAGGTGTAATCAAATCAGGGCTGTGTGCAGGCTATGGAATGGTGATGCTGGCAATCCACAGCCTAGCCACTCCTCCAGGAAAGTCATTCAGAAAGTCACAAACAGCACAGTGCAGACCGATGCACCACTGCATTGAAAACATACCTTTTCCTTAAGTCCTTCATTACTGTGGTATCAAGCAGTTCTGTAGCATTTCCAGATACATATGAGCATTAATACAACCTTTAAAAATCATCGCTCAGTCACTCATTTGAAGTAACAGCCATCCACAACAAAACACGATGTGGACTACATTACAGTTTGAGTGTGAAGTGATGGTCCATTTTTTTCCATTGCTTGCATATCTTATTTTTGTATTCCCCTATTTCATCAACCATTTTCATTGTCTTCATGTTTGTTTTTATCTTTAGATTGTGAATGTTCTTTGTTGTAGCCATTGTTCTCCAGGAAGCACATGGTGATAATGCATTACCAAACATCACACAGTGGGTGAAAGCCTTTTAACATGACTGGAACACTATCAAGGAAAATCCATATGCAGGATGACACACTATCCTGGACATGCTGTTTCAGCTTGTAAAGTTGATGCTGGAAGTGGTCAGGTGTTCAGTGATGTGCCCATTGGCTGTGGAAGTTAAAATAAATGATTCCAGCATTTGTCACAGCATGAACATCATTGGAATGAGAGAAACTGCATCATGTTAGGAACTGCACCACCCAACCAAAGTGCAAAGGTGGCACAGGTACACTATTGCTAACCTCAACTTGTACAGTACCCCAACAAAAGTGATGCTTTCCTGCACCACATCATAGCCCCTGATTAAGCTAAAGCATGGACTGACAAGCCCAAACTGAAATGGCAGTAAAACAAATGTCATTATCCAAAGAAATTTCACCAGGAACCTAGCAGGCAAAGTGATGCTGATTATCACTTATGCTGCTGAAAGTGTGTAGTTTCTGCTGTGGTTGTGGTTGGTATGTAATTCCTAACACAATACACACACGTAAGCACCACTTTTCCACGTGCACCCACTGCGCGTCGCACTCACACACTCACTGGTATTTTTCCACTAGCCACTTCACTCACGAGGCTGACTCAGTGTTTATAAGAATGTGCCATGTGGGCAAGAAACTATTCTAGCTACGTAGGTGGGCTAACCCGCGGTGTCCACCACACCACCCCCCTGCTGAGACCGCTGCATCCCCAGGTAATCCGGAAAGCGTACCCGTCGTCCAAAGCGAGTCGTGAGGCCAGAGGGAATGGCCGGCTGTGAAGCTGATTCTGTGTCAACATGGAGGACGTACGCCGGCTTGAGGTGGTCACATTAAAGTCCTCGGCGGAAGCTCTCGCTATCACGCACTGCTGCAGGATTTTCCGGATGTAATCCGTCCTGCTGGTATTCTCTGGGAACCCCGGCATTCTACGGTCCATCATGTCGGGGTCACCAATGTGGTTTCGGCTGTGGTTGTGGTTGGTATGTAATTCCTAACACAATACACACACGTAAGCACCACTTTTCCGCGTGCACCCACTGCGTGTCGCACTCACACACTCACTGGTATTTTTCCTCTAGCCACTTCACTCGCGAGGTTGACTCATTGTTTATAAGAATGTGCCGTGTGGGCAAGAAACTATTCTAGCTACGTGGGTGGGCTAACCCACGGTGTCCACCACAAGTGTTATCCACCACCATAAGGTATCAGATGGCTAAACTGTAATAGCAGAGTACTGGCAGTGTATTATTGAAAGTTTCTGGAGAATCGCCTGCATCTGAGTGCAACTGAACCATCCACATTTCATCACAGCTGCTCCACCACTTGCACTGCATGGCAATGCACACTGCCATGTGGCAACACCTGTGGAGGACCCTTTCACACAGTAGCAGTGAGAAACTGGAACATCCTGCTCTTTGCACATGAGTCTTTGTGACCTTGATCTGTTCCCAAAGATGAAGAAACCCCTCTGAGGCAAGTTGTTTTAAAGTCCGGTGGAGGTGAGGCAAGCAGCAGCGCAGTCCATTGCAGATCTCAAAAGGAACTTCTTCTGCTGATAGCATCTATCATCTATCACATTTGGCGCGAGGTTACTTGCATGACAGGAGACTACACTGAAGGCAAGTTATGGTACTTTAAAATGAAATAAAGCCTTTCTTCAAGTATCAGACAAGTTGCTGCTACCTTTTATTCAACCCACTTACCAAAACTGTCATATTTTTATTCTTTAGGCATCGATTTTTTTTTTTCCAAGAAGTCAAAAGAAATATTAACATATCAGATTCCAGAAATCTTTAACTTATATAGAGTAGTCTACTTGTGTCCAAATTGCCATATTTGCCCATAGTATGTTACTGATCAGCGATATATGCCAATGTAATTTGTTCCTTTTTGGGTAATTCCCCGGCGTCTGAGTTCTAATTGCCGACGTTTCGGAACTCACTGTCGGTTCCATCTTTATAGGCAGGTGAATGAAGTATACTTCATTCACCTGCCAATGAAGATGGAACCGAAACGTCGGCAATTAGAACTCAGACGCCGGGGAATTACCCAAAAAGGAACAAATTACATATGGTGTAAAATATATTTCAGTTTTCTCCACATTTTTAGAAATATTCCCTCTGATAAATATTTAGTATGCTATGTACTAGTCACATATGAGAGGTGCTCACTGACACATGCAGACTGTCATGTAAAGTACCTATTATCGTCTGTTAACCAAAACTGCAACAGCCTGGCAAATATTATTAAACTCCCAAATTTCATGAAAATTCAGTCAGCAGTTCTTGCTTCTTGCTGTGAATTTGCCAGAATAAAAGCAACAGTTTCAGAACAAAACATTTGTATTGTCTGAGTGATGCCATATTCATGCCATGGACAGAGATCAAATACTTGATATGACAGCACATACAATTATCTTACAAAACGTCTTCTACTCTGTCTCCTTACTACCAACTGTCTGTTCCATATTCTTCTGGTAACCTTGTAGAGTCTCTCAGTTACATGTTTCTATGTGTGACCATGTGCTCTGAGGATTCCTGCCTCTGTCTCAGCCCTTTGTTTGTGTAGCTCTTCATTTGCCTGCAGGGCTAACTCCAGTACATTCCTCTTTTTAGAGTCTGATTTAACATATGCCTGCAATAAAAGATTAAAAAATAAACTCAAAAGTCTCACAGGAATAGATGCCATGAAAGTGATATGAAATCCTGCCCATGACACAGCAATTTCAAAATTTGGATGTGTGTACATTTCACACAAATACATCATTCATAAGTGTAACCACACCTACATTATTACACTGAAAGAAATACTACTTCGTCCATATACACCAATATATCCTTCATTTCAACAACTCTTCTTATTGTGCTGCCCTGGTTTTGAATTCTCTTCCTTCATCCAAATTTTATTTAACACTCATAAAACTTGCATATCCAAGATTAAATCTGCCTCATCCTTCTCTTATCACTGAACATGTTCATGTTACATGTGTCACAATATACAAGTACCTTCCAGTCTCAATTCTCCAAGTCCCATTTGTTCTGGGTTCTGTTTTGTCCCAGTCCCAAGCCTTAAATTTCCTTGCATCTTCAAAGAGAGGAAAGGTTCTGATATTCTTACAGCATAACTTAATGATATATATAACATTGTATATTCTGCCGTTATTCTACTGTTGTACTATTATTTACATTCACACTGTAATACGGTGTTATAAACACAGTACATATTAATACCATGTGTATATCATATATGCAATCATGTTCTAAATGTCATAATCTGTATAGTCCAGTCTTTGCAGTAATTCAAGGCATCCTCAGTCCCATTCACCTTGAACTATCAAGATTCTACTGTAAATAACTAACAACTAACTTTTATGGCATTATGAAAGTATTATTGATCCATCTAAAAAATGATAAGATTTTTTCTATATATGTTCCACTTGGATGTTTCCTACTGATTAAATTACACTGTGGAATAAATTTATATTATTATTATGACCACCCTCACAAGAGCAGAGTGATGATAACAGTGACAAACAATAACAACAACAGATTCAAATTTTGATCTTTACATTACGAGAACATGTAGACAGTCTCACACAAACCACATTTGAAAACTGAAACCCAACACTCAACATTTTAAGTATACCACAAATAACATTACCTGTATGAACTTATGCTCCTGTCCAGTCTCATACTTGGCAGTCACAGATTTTGCATCAGGGTTGACAATGTGGTACAGCTGGATGAGAGCTACAGCTTCATCAAGCCTAGAAAGAGGTGCCAAACACATGACAAACATTTGTAACTTCCCCCAGTCAGAGAACAACATGAAATGAGAAAATGCATTTCTCTTGTTAGAAAATGTACAACAAACTTAAAAAACAACACATAAGAACTATACAAAATAGTTGCACAATGCAATATGGCTCCTCGAAGGAAACTGACATTTCACAATGCAATATGACTCATAGCAGGAAACTGACATGGCCACAATGTGAATTTTTTGGCAATAAGACTATGAAATCTACCACACAACGAAAATAACCCTAGTCTACTTCACTCTCACCCATTACACCTCTTACAGCATATCTATCCATCCTGAATCCAACCTCCACTGTGTGCAGATGAAGGACAGGCTGCCAAATGAACTGTTCTGAAATCAGTGCTGTATTTTGTAGCCACAGTAAATGAGACATCTTTTATAGTAATCACAAAGATACTGCATTTCATAAAGTAGTAAAGTTTCATACAATGTGAGCTGTTTACAAATGACAGTGCATCCAGCCAGGGTCTAGAGTTTGAACTGAAAACAGTATTGCCAGAGATGGTAGCACACACTGGAGATTTAGGCCATTAATCTGGTTTACTTTACAATAAGAGGAAGGTGCAGCTGGAGCCTTTCATTACATTGAATCTCTCTTCATTCATCATTATTAACTGAAAATGTGTTACTTCGTATTGAGACTGAGGACAAAATGTCAGAATGTTCAATCCTAAATAAACTACACTTATTCTGTGAAACACAACGCAGGTTTATTTTGATTCAAATTGTACCTTGACATGTGTGCTACATGTTTTGGCCTGTATTTAGCCCATCTTCATGCACGTCCATACAAAAATCTTACAAAGGAAGATATAATAAAGTCTCAGGGGCCCCTTGTTTACAGTCACTATTTTTTATAATGTTAAAATACAGAATATAATATATAAAAGTAAAAGACCTACATAATTTAAAAAAAATGTATGTACAAAGACTGTTATTAGATTTAGGTCCTCATGTACTGAAGTGAGAGTTCATACTAAAATTCTTCTATGATTTTGTGTATTTTACTTGGCACAGCATGATATTCTTTCATAAAGTTTTTCTTTATATTCTATATGCAAATTGTAATCCCTGTAACACATTAACAAAATTAGAAGATTCATACGTTGCATGCTCTGTTGATATTGTATTATTATTACTATTGTTATTATAAAAGAATACCATGTCCTGCCTAGAAAATACACAAATTCATACAAGAATTATAGTATGAACCCTCACTATAACACACGAGGACCTAAATCTAATAAAAGAATATATATACCTTTTGAAAAATTGTTTAGGTCTTATAATTTTATATTTTATATTCTGTATTTGAACATTATAAATAAGTAGGGACTGTAAATGAGGGGCCCCGACTTTATTATATCTTCCTTTATAAGGATTTTGTATTGACATGTCAGAAAACATGAGCATTTAGCATAACATAGCATCTGGGCCATCAGGTCCAGAGATTGTGGAGGCCAAAAATATCTCCAAATCGAGAAATGAGTCATCCTGGATAACTGTTTTGCAGCATATCCATGGAAATGCTAGCTGTGTGACACATGGCAACCTTCTTGCTGGAACTATGCATGTGCATGCATAAATGGCCCATTGCAGGAGTCCGAAACTTCTCAAGCAATCCCTCTTGACCTTGAGATAGGTGGGGACACTAAAATTTAAGTCATAAAAATTACAGTAATTTAAAATGTGTCAGCACTTTGTGCTACATGTCCAGCAATGACTGAGGAACTGAACACAAGAATTCAGGAAGAGACTGCTACTATTTCAGAAGAAAAGCTATGGAACACAATGCCTAACCCACTTTTTCTGGGAATAAATGTACTGTTTATGAAGAATGTCAGCTGACAGACGATACTTTCAAGATATAGGACATTGATGTACCTCTACTAAATATCCAAAGTTTTGTTAATATTCTCATATACAAGGTGGTTCAAATATGACCGGGACTGATGTCGCCAGATTTACACACAAATCAGTCCCGGTCATATTTGAACCACCTTGTAATTATGACAATGCCTATGTCACTACTTTAAGTGTTACTAAATACAGTGTGTCAACATTTTCTGCCATACCCTATACAACTTACAGGCAGGGGACAGGAAAACAAAGATGTCACCAGCAATCATGAACACAAAAGGTTAAGACTGTCAGCACATGTGTCTATGTTAATGAGAGCTAGGATCATAATGCTTATAGAAAAGTCTGTTTGCCAGAAGTCTTGGCAGACTGCACCAAGTTTGCCACGTTTGCCTCAAGTTTTCACAACCGTGACACTGTTGAAATATATCACATGTGGAATAGAGCTTGCTTCAAGTTTCTTTAGAGTGTGTACCTGTCTGTATGAATCAAGTCGAGCAGCAGATTGTCAACGGATCTGTTCCAGGCCAAGTGAAAAGCAAATGGACCAAAGTGGCGTGTGGACCGCAAAACACTGTAGTGCTGGGCCATGTCAACAGCTTCATATGTTGTTGCTGTGATGTCCTGGTATGTTGGGTCATCTGGCTCAAACTGCATACACGCTCGGTCCAGCACAAACTCGTAACAGCCTTGATCTAGCAGTCGCTGGGCAGACACGCATCAAATTAGGGTAATAAAACCTATTTATTTAGAATCAGTGTAAATTAAAAATCAAAGAGTTTTTAAATAGATCAACTTCAATTGCATAATAAAAATTTTATCTCCTCATATTTTACATTTTAAGTCACTTCATACCAAGTTTTTAGAAATATTTTTATAAGCTAATAACATAAATATATTTCACATACTAGCTGCTACTGCACCATAATAAACAGATGTCCTGTTTCTGAAGGCATCAAGAGGGATCTTTCCATTTCAAATACATGCACTGCCTGTATCCCACTACCACTGACACAGGGGAATTTTCCAGTTACCTAGCAACATGAGTTCCACTTCCACCACTGAATTAACCTACAAGTTGTAATGGACTGTTCCCATAAACAAATTTTCCTTTTAAGCTGGAAGATCAGATGGGACTCAGTGTAATTTACTATTTATTTCAAAAACATAACCTTAAAACATTTCACCATTGCCATGGTGATAGTCTCAAATATAGTAATACTATTTTGTACCAGACATGTAGATGTATTAATAAGGTATCATTAAACTCAATTTCAATTGTAAATTTACGGTCACATTTAACATCCAGCAACAAGGACTTTCAATCTCTATAGGGTTGGCAGCCATACCCGTATGCATTGGAGGGAGAGGTCAGATCATCCAGAAACGGGAGATTTTAAATCTTCCAATTCAAAAGGTCTGGTGGCCATACTTCACTCCAAGCTAACAGTATTACTACTAAAAAAACACTGCACTCAGCCACTTGGCTTGCATGCAGTTGCTGTCACAGTAACACAGGACATGGCTGATAACATGCAGTTTAGCAGATTTTTAGAGCAAATTAAAATTATTAACTCTATTAAATGAAGGACTTACCTTTAAGTATTCCTTTTCAAACATGTGAGGCATTCGTATACTTCTTCCTTGTTGGGGAAAATACGTCTCATTTATGCGATTCCTCTCCTCACGCGTTGCTTTCCGCAGCACACCATTTAGATCACGAACTACTATCATTCGTTCCTTCAAAGAAATAATTAAATGTACCACACTGCCCTTCGACCCTGTTACCCATTACAGACTCTCTGATTCACTGGCAATTAAACACAAATTCCACTACTTCAGAAATGATGTCAAACAAATGTGCAAAGGGCAGGTAGCAAGGAAGAAAGGGTGCTAATAAGATCACACAGACAGATAAAAACTGATAAAATTCAGCAACACTCATTTATATCACTATATAACACACACACACACACACATATGGCAACAGAATTGCAACACTGTGCATGAAAGTATGCTTGCAAATACAGACTATACCAAAAAGTACAGATATGAGTGGGTAATGTATGTGAGAAAGATCAACAAGAAGCACACTTGTGCATCGTGTTGATATTTCTCACGTATATGTATCATGATGCACGGTTTAGAAAATGTACAAATGAGTGGGTAACTTTAATCCTTTATGAACAAAGTGCACACAGATGCATAAAGCATCCCATGATAAGGAGAGTATTTTAATTCAAGTTTACCATCATTTTTTACAAATTAACCAAACTTGTAGCAGACATAAGAAGCATGTGGTTAACCACCAACAGTAAGCTATACTTACGTTAGACAACTTATTATGAAGTTAAGAGATACCAGTATTTTACTTTAAAACTTAAACATGTTCAAAATAGGTTAAAACTGAAGCCACTGTATTGTGGTTTCAGTATTTACTGATCATGTCCCCAACAAAAGTCTAACATCTTACCCTATCAGAAGAACCAAATGTGATATCTGTGAAGACCAACTTTGCCTCTGAATTTCCTTGGAGTTCATAATCAGTTGACAGTACTTCAGGTTCATCAGTTCGTGCCATAATCACTGGTGGCATCTGTAGTTTCTTTTCTGCCTTTTCTTCTGCTTCCTTCATAGCCTATGTACAAACAAACAAAGCACATCAGCTCTAGCAGAATTATCTTTCAGTGACTAAGTACTGTTTAACATTATGTTGGTATAACTCACTCATCTGACATTGCTAATGCCAAAGTCCAACACTTGAGCTACATCGATCCACTTCTCATCCTCACAACCGACATCCCTAAGGAAATAAAGCTGTCCCTACGGTATCGAGAAAGCATATAGTGGGGTGAAAGTAAAGATTCACTCCTTCTTAACTTTCACGCTGATGGACGTGATTGGTCAGCTTCACAACCCATCCACTTTGTCCCCAGAAAAAAGAGACACCAATATGCACTGAATAGAAGATGGGATGAGCCCCAGTGCCAGTTTTGACACTCTGACAGAGACAGTAATTTACTGCTCTTACCAGGAACCAAACCACGGTTCCTTGGTCACCCCACCCATAGCCTGGTCACTCTACCTAGTATATTCTCATGACTCCCAGCTTAATGATATCTTCCTAACTACTTGGTCTTCCAATTGAAAATTTTCCAACAGGGTTTTCCTTCAGAATTTTAGGTATGTTCCTTGTCTCCCACCATTGCAATTACATGTCAGGACCATCACAATTTCCTAACTTGACTACCCTGTTATTAAAATATAAAAAAGTAGATTGATTCTTCTGGCTCTTCTGCCAATCATGTTTGTTAACATTCTCTGCAGCTGCTTATATCTTCTCAAATAATTTACTTGAAATACATTACACATTATAACTGTGCTGCTAAATTTCACTACCCCTTATGAATCAAAATTCAGAACTAGAATTAAAATTTGTTTACAATCCAAGCATCCCTTACAGTGATAGGATATAGAACATGTCAGTGTATGAAAACAGTATAACATGAATGTTAAATATGTGGTCTGTATAGGTGTATATCATCATCTTGTAAGAAAACTATATTACACAGACAAAACATACAGCATGGAATTTATGTCAAAAATTACTCCATAATATGTAAACAACTTATAAGCTTTTGGTTGAAATAAAAAAAACCCTTCCACTGAGAAAAACATGACGAACTATATAATAACCTCCATGCTGGTTTAAAAACTTCTGTATCATGGTTGAAAGTTTAATGTCGAATAGAAGAGCACTGTACACTTAGTTCCGCAAAGTACATATCTTTCTGGTAACTACTAAAGTCAGCTTTTAGCATATACAGGTAATGTTTATGTCTTGATTTATATAATGTGTATTTTTTAATCTGCCTGAAATGTTTCCGTGTTGCCCACAACAAAAGCCAGTAATGAAAATCAGAATTCACTAGCAAGGGAAAACATATAGAACTTTATTCATAATTCCCTATAAGGGACTCTTTTCATTATTCCTGCCACTTCTTAATGACTTTAAATACTTTTTTCTTTGCTGTTTACATGTATATTTCTTTACATACATTGTATTTCATATTTTCATCTGTGCATATACTTACTTATGTCTAATGAAAATAAAACTGCATACAAATTAATGCAGAAGACACCTAAATCAATTTTTTGCTGGAAGAAGATATACATTTTTTCCTAAGTTTAGCTTCATGTCTCACTGTCATTAAAGATGCACCCTGGTTACATCCTTTCGAGAGGCCAGATATCCCATCTCAGGCGTCTCGTGGTTCACACAACAGTATAATCTTAATGCAACTTATTGAATTAATTACCATGTCTAATTCTTCTGTTGTCATGAACTTGTATTCCGGTGCCTTTAATGGTGCTCCATATCGTTTTGTACGGAAAACTGTTCTCAGATCCACGCGTGTCAATTTCTTAAGGAGGTGCTGAATATTTGAGTTGAAAAATAAAGGTGCAGGATCTCGTTCGCCTGAAAACAAACGAATAAGTCAGCAACAAGAAGCCAGCAATTATCATAATTTGTAGCAGGCAACGGGAACATATTTTGAGGTTAAGACAGACTCGACAGACTTAATTAACAAATTACTTCAGACTGAAGGACAGAGTGATGGTTAAATTCAGTCAAGGTGAATAAGCCACGATCGCCATACAAACATAATTAATATTTGTCACATGTAAGGGAAATGGGAAAACATCAGGAAAAATGCACTAATTAAATTCGCATGCAAACCATTTCCACGGGTAAATTTGTAACAATTACCGGCTGCAGTTTGGTTTGCTAAACGTCTTGCTATGTTTATTTCTGATGTAAACTTCACTCTGAACAACATATTACAGCTTCGACAAAACATGTTTACGAAACTGTACTCGGATAACACCATGGATAACACTTTCCGTGCCGCCATGAAAAATATCGATACTTCGATTCGATATGTTCCGCAATTTAATGTAATGGCTACTTGTAATAGTTCACTCGGCCGGCAGAGCGCGTGGCCAATTGTATGTGGCTTTGTTACCAGCCAGGGCCGGACAACTGTTCACCAACCTATACGGGGCAATAGGACGTCAAAGGAATTAGCGAAAATACGGTGCTAGTAGCCTCCAGTTTCCACACGCGAAAGAATTTCTCCAAAAATTATCCACAAATCGGATACGCGCCCTCAAAAAAGCTAGGCCGAATAAGTTTCAATAATATCGGTTGTTTGGGACGCCAAATAATTAGCCTTCCCAGTGCACCAAATTATTAAACCTGCCCAGTGCGCTCAAATGTCTCGGGCCGGCCCTGTTACCAACACCTGTTACATCAAACCAAAAGAAAAAATATGTATACATAGTAACTGAAGAAATTTCTCACATGAAATGTAATACGTAGTTTTCCTCGACATTCAAAGACTTCTTTTTTACCAAATTCTCGTTTACCGTTTATCATTTTTATTCAAACTCGTTATTTTTTTCACCACCAACCTTTTCATTGAGCAATAGGCGTAATATCACAGTCTATAACGTGTTACACGTGCATCAGTCGTCATTTCCTAGTGATTAGCCGCGAAAACATACGAATACAAGAAATAATAAGTTATTCATAATGGATCGAAGGAAGCAGGTGACTGGCTCAGCGCTTTGAAACCAAATGTTTTTGACGATAACTTGTCACATACGATCATTGCCATCAGGATAATATAACAGATGCAATTTGTGTACCTACTTGTTGTGTTTACGAAAGTTGTTTGAGATTTGGGCCTTCTGCGATTTGACGTTGTACTGCTGGACCACATCCCACAAGAAATGCATGCTTAGCAACGCCACGATGGGAACTTCATATGTCGAAAATTATTTAAATAAAACCAAGGGCATGTTTAAGGCATTTCTTAGCCCAATGCAAAACTCATTTTGGTGGTGTTTCTTACGCGTAGTCCTGAACCGACAATACAGACAGTGCAGTGTACAAATTTACGTAGAAAATATATTTGTCTTCAAAGCTCAAAAAACAAGCAGCATTTTGGGTCCACCCGAGCAGTGGGGCTCCATGCATCTGCATAAACTGTGATAGCTGTAAGTCGATCCTGAATCAAACTTTCTTATGGTACAGATTCTAAACTGAACAGTTAATAGTGTCTGACCTCGCAAGGTAACGAATTGGTCTTGTATGTAAGCGTCGAAGTGTCCAAGATTTTCATTTCTTATTCTTCTTTTTGGACACATCATCCCTGGAAGATGAGACCACTACGTTGTTTCAAGACTTTGGGAACAAATCAGTCAGATACGCTGCTCCAGATCCCAGAATAATGACCAAAATGACATCGCTGAGGAAAACATGAAGGTTGTAATAGTGAATAGTTATTCAGCTACTCAAGAAATTCTCTGCTGACCCGGAAGGGTTAGCCGTTTATCAGAAAACTCCTACATTGCTACACCACATTCGATGCTATTGTAGCTCACTTCCTTATTCCCACAACCTTCCCTCTGCACAAGCATTTCGTTAATGTTTCTCATTCACAGGCCGATACAAGAACAGTAAGTTTTCCAAGAACCGGTCCTCTCTATGTGTCTCACAATGTACAGTACAAACAATAATCTATACACACGTAGAGCTTTTACTTGATATGTCTAAAATTATATATTTACTACTTAAACATTAAAGTTTTCATATGGTATCAGCGACAGACATTTCAGATTATAAAGTGTGCAATACAACATATTACAGAATGTGCATTTCTAAAGTCTTCAGTACTCTTCGAGGCAATACAGAGGAAGATAAAGTATCGCGATTTGCTTACACAATCAGACGCAATACTGAAAACAAAGAGTTATGTGATAAGTCATATGCCGAAAAAATAGCTGCTTCAAAATAACAGTTACTCTGTTTACTATTAAAAATTTTGTATATGTATTAAAACTGTAGTTAGGGCCCATGTTATATATATATATATATTAAAAATGTAGTTAGGGCCCTATATAATATGGGCCCTAACTACAGTTTTGCTGAACGGCGTATACCAGCTACTGAAAAGCACTACCGTATAAGCTGGGTCTGTCGAGATTTTTTTGAGGACGAATGTTCAAATTGTGAATAACTTTGGTAGATAGTTTTTAGCGTGCTGAGCATCGAAACAAATTCTCATAGTCCTCCGTAATGATTAGCAATTATTATTCTTATGTATTACATTATACTATATCGTATCACATCACATCACGTCACGTCACTTCACGTCATGTCACGTCATATCACGTTATATATTATATTATATTATATTATATTATATTATATTATATTATATTATATTATATTATATTATATTATATTATATTATATTATATTATATTATATTATATTATATTATATTATATTA
>Ga0123355_10001020_pt1 | contig 38906 bp, 35 predicted proteins | sample TergutEmb28metaG_3_FD_89872 | JGI IMG/M metagenome (GOLD analysis project Ga0123355, IMG submission 89872) | Embiratermes neotenicus P1 segment gut microbial communities from Petit-Saut dam, French Guiana - Emb289 P1 | ecosystem: Host-associated > Arthropoda: Insects > Digestive system > Gut ...
GTGCTCGGCGGGAGCCGGTTCCAAGCTGCCGAGCGAGCAGATGGTGCGCTGGCGCGGACCATGGGGAGTTTGAACCGACTCGACCAGCAAGTGGTTGGTGTAGGTTTTGCCTTGGTAGACTCGCGCGGTTTTACGAATGTACATTCGCCACTACATGTAGCATGGATCACAATAGTGGTCAATAAAATATGGACTATGTTTAGTCACTATTTTGTGGGTTTAACGAAACCGTCGATGAAAAGAAACGAGTTAGAGGAAAATTTAGTCGTTTTTTCTCGAAATTCTTAGGAATGATGTGGAAGTCGGGCTAGTTCGCGGGGACACCGCCGTATTTCGCGAGCCATTTCAACTCTTCCCGCACTTTAATCCTTCCGTGCCACGGATTCTTAGCGAGGCTATGGCCTTCGCCGGGAAAAATTAGCAGCTTGTTGGGGACGCCCAGCGAATAAAGGGCGTGCTCGAGCAGATAGTCTTCTAAGACGGCGACGCGGATGTCATCCGCACCGGCGACCATGTGCGTCGGTGTTTTCACTTTGTTGATCTGAAAGATCGCAGCTTCGTCATGATAGCGCCCGGATGCCTCCCACGGACGTCCACCGAGGAAGTAGGCATCGTCGTAGGTGGTGTCGTCGTTGCCCCAGTTGCCGATGTGCTCGACCGCGCCCGCTCCCGTGACCGCCGCTTTGAAGCGCGTGGTCTGCGTGATGAGCCAGTTTGTCATGTATCCGCCATAGCTGTAGCCGCCGACGGTGAGACGGTCGGGATCGGCGATGCCGTCTTTCACCAGGGCATCTATGCCTTCGAGTATGTCTTTGCCCGGCCGGGAGACGATGACTGGGACAATCTGCATGAGGAACTTGTCGCCGTATCCGGTGGAACCGCGGTAGTTAGGTCGGAAGACGAGCCATCCGTTGGTGGCGGCGAGCGCCGCCCAGTCATACCAATCGGCGCCGAAGGCGTTGCCGTCGGCATCAGCGGGGCCTCCGTGGATCAGCGTGAACATGGGCAGATGCTTCTGCTCGAATTTGCCTGGAGGATAGATGAGCATCCCTTCAACCGTGGTACCGTCATCGGCCTTCCACTGGTAGGGCCTGCCCTGGGGAAGATCGGCGTCGGCAAGCTTCTTATTGAAAGAGGTGATCGGGCGTGCCTGCTCGAGGTGGCCGGTGCTTTCAGCAAGGTAGACTTCCTCGGGCTTGCTGAGCGATGTGTAGACGAACACGATTTTGGGCGAATGCGCGGCGACCGAGACGGTGGAGTAGGTGCCGGGCCACCCGCTGATGCGGTCGAGGGAATCAGCAGGCTTGGCCGCGGAGTACATTTGCACTTCCGTCCCGGTGCGCGCAGATACTAGTACGGAATTGCCAGCCACGGAGTAGCGCTCGATCGGACCGATGAAGTCTTTCGCCCATTGCTCGATCTTTCCGTCTTCGATGTCGACCGTATAAAGATGGGGCTGCAGGTCGCGGTAGGGACCAGAGACGTCTCCGACTTCGACGGTGAAGAAAATATGGCGGCTGTCAGCGGCCCAGCGCGGGCGGGTTTCGGCTCCTTGGTTGTGCGTGATACGCCGGGGCTCGACGGGCGAGGCGCCCGCGCCCAGAGGTATATCAACGACGTAGATTTCGACGTCCTCGTATTTCTCCTGCCGCTGGTTGATGGCATTGCTGACGAAGGCCAGCTTCGCGCCATCCGGCGAGGTCACCATGTCTTCAACCCGCAGCGGGCTGGTCGCGATCGCGCGAGCTCCGTGGGTGATGTCGGGTGGCTGCTCAGACGCGCCTTCGTTCTTTTCCACCTTCGCCGGAGCGCCGGCGTGGGCCGACAGTGCGGCGGCTACGTCGAGCGCAAAAATGGTGTCGCCACGCTCGGCGGTGCGGTATTGGACGACGTCCTTCCATTGCTGCTTGTATTCATCTTTCTGCGGTTTGCTCCAAGGCAGGCGAGTCGCGAAGTAGATGGTCTCGGAGTCGGCCGACCACGAGAAGCTATGAACGTCTTCCTCGCTCTGTGTGATGGGAAAAGGTTCGCCGCCGCCCGGAGAGATCAGGTAGATCTGGCTGGTTTCCTCCTTGGTGTCGGAGCCGGAATCCGATTCGGCGTCGTCGCTTTTGCTGGATGAAGTCTTGCGCTCAGAGAGAAAACCGATCCATTTGCCATCAGGGGACCACTTAGGCTCTGAGTCGTGGCCGGATTGCGTGAGCTGAATGAGTGTTTTGTTCTCGTCGCGATATAGCCAGAGATCGGTGCGGAAGATCTGCTGGTCCCAGTCGGCACGGTCGGTTTCGATCACGACGGCATTGCCGTCAGGCGAGATTTCGACCGAGCGGAAGCTGACCGAGTTGAAAAAGTCGTCGAGGGTGAGTTTTGGTTTCGATTGCGATTGCGCTGGAGCGGCAAAGCCACAACACAGCGTCATCACAACTGCGAAGCAACCTTTTTGGATCCGCATAGGGTCCCCGGGTGGGAAGAAGCGTTATACAACGCCGGATTCGTCAGAGGCAAGTTGGTGAGCGGACGGACTGGAGCACCCACAGAATCGCAGCAAAAATCACGACCGACAATTGGATGTGCGTCCAGTGCGCGAGGGGGCCAAACAAAGGACAGATGACTGCGAGGTATAACAGCAACCCTAGCACTGAGGCCTGGCGATGCTTCCGCTTGTCTAGCACCCAGTCTGCCAGAAGGAGCAACCCCGGCGCCAGAGCGAGCAAGTCGTAAATGTAGATATGTGGATTCACGAGCACCGCCGCGAGAAGAAGCGCGGAAAATCGAATGGCCAAGGGAGCGGACGATTTCCAGATAGCGGCGGCGGTCGCGATCACGACAAACGAGCTCAGCAGGTAGAAGAACCAAACAACATGCGGCCATGGCAACAGGAGGTCCCAAAAAGAGCGCAGGGAGTGCATTTGGATGCCCGACAAACTGAGCTCTGTAGTGGCAGGCTCAGCGGCGCTATCGAGCAGCACTTTGAGATAGCGGCGCATCACCTCACGACCAAAATAGATATAGGTCAATATAAGCTGCAGAGCGGCGGAGGTGGTCACGGCCGCGAGGATCTTCCATGCCTGGGCCAGCAAGAGCACGAAAGGGATGGCCACCAGAAACTGGGGCTTGAAAGCAAGACATCCGAGAAAGATTCCAGCGATCAAATCATGACCCAGGCGAAAACAAAGGTAGGCGGCGGTAAAGCACACCAGCAGCACTGCGGACACTTGTCCACGCACAAAAAAATGAAAGAGGGGCGGATACGCAAGGGCACAGAGTGCTAAGAGTCTGCGATGGGGTACAAGGTTGGGGGTGGTCGCCGAAAGCAGATAGACGGAGCCGAAATACATCAACAGAGAAAGTGTGACCCAGATTGTGGCTTGGACGAGAAAAGGCAAATGGGCGAGCGGGACGAATGGAAGAGCAACCTGAGGTCCGTAGAAATACCTGAGGAGGACATTCGTGCGAGAACCCACCATGGCGCGAATGTTTTCGGCCAACACCTCATCGTCGTAAAGATCGGTGGCATGCCCCTGCACAATCAGACGTGCCGAGATTGGAAACTGGAGAAAATCCTGGAACTTGATGTTACCGGCGCGGTCGTAGAGTCCCGGCGTGGAGAAGTCGATGGCACAGACTCCCCAGAGGCAGACCGCGAGGATCATGGCGTGGGCGCGGAGGCGCCGGGTCGTAAGCCACGCTGCTGCGATGTCGAGCCAGGTTGTAGTTGCCGCTGAGCTCGTCACGGCACTGGCTCGGCGTTCTTCAGAGCTTCTGACATCGACTGGGGAGGATGCGGCACGGACCCGACGATGCGCCAGCCGTCGTCGAACTGGCGAAAAGCGACAGTGGATTTGTATTGCACATCAGATGAGTAGAGGGCGGCGCCAATTTCGTTCAGCGGGGTCCATTTCCATGTGAACTCGACGTCGGCCGAGGCGCCTTGCTTGCTGATGCCGGTGACGGCGACCAGCTGTCTTTTTGCGGCGGGGATGGGGACCGACGATCTGCCGCTTGCGTCAGGCAGGATCGCGTGAATCGCGTCGACGCCCGCCGGGGTGAGGAGAACGTCCCAGCACGGGGGCGGGACCATACCTGGGGTACATCGGGCCGTGGTGGCGGAGATCCATCCGCGATGCTCGAATACCACGAACTCGGGGGATTCGTAGTCTTTGTTCGAGAGCACTCCGGTTTCGAGGAGGTATTGCTGCGGAGTTTTGAAATCGTCGGACGCGATGATGAGGTCGGTGGCCAGGCGGCGGCTGAGGAAATCGCGAGGGGAGCAGGACGTGAGCAGGACCGTTATTAAGAGTATGGTCAGTTTAGTTGGCATGTTCGAAGAATGTCGCGCGAATTACCTGCCTTCGTCACGGAATTGAGCGGGCGCGCCTGAAAAATGACCAGCCCTCCCACTGCCCATGGCGGTTGTTGGCCGGACGGCCCCTTCGACTCCGCAAAGGGCGAGCTAGCGTCCGTCGCCGCAGGATCCGTTAACGACTTGTGATTGTAAACAAACGGGAGCGCTGGCGTGGAAGGAAAGGTCGGTCGGTGATTTGGCCGCCGAATCTAGTGGACCATCGCCCTGGAATTCTGTGGCCGCAGCCCAGGCAGCTACCTTCGGGCGTGAGCCGGTAATCTTCGATCAGGTAGCCGTAACGGCAGATCAGGGTGTTGCCGCAGTTGGGGCAACGCGTGTCTTCCCACTGGCCAACCCTTCCAGGGAGATTTCCGGCATAGATGTAGCGCAGACCTGCTTCCCGGCCAATTTCTGCGGCCGCGAGGAGATCGTCGACTGTTGTGTTGCGCAGGCCGTCGCCTTGCATTTTGTAGTCCATGTGGAAGGCGGTCACGTGCCAAGGAATATCTGGGGAAACGCCCGCGATGAATTCCGTGAGGCGGCGAATCTCGTCTTTGGAATCGTTAAAGCCGGGGATCAGGAGTGTGACGATTTCCAGCCAGAGGCCCATTTTGTGCACTCTACGGACCGTATCGAGGATGGGTCCGATGCGTCCACCGAGTTCGTGATAGTGGCGATCGTCGAAACTCTTGAGATCGATTTTGTAGAGATCGAGCCATGGACGCAGGTATTCGAGGACTTGCGGAGTGCCGTTTCCGTTAGAGACAAATCCTGTTAGGAGGCCCGATGCTTTTGCTTCTTGGAAAACGGCCACGGCCCACTCGCTGGTGATCAGGGGCTCGTTGTAGGTGCTGACCAAAACTTTCGCGCCTTGATGGATCGCCTCGCGAACCAAGTCTTCGGGAGAGACATCGAGCGCAGGAGAGACCGCGTTGGGATCGCGCAGGGCCTGCGACGTGACCCAGTTCTGGCAGTATCCGCAGTGAAGGTCGCAGCCTAACATGCCGAAGCTATATGCGAGGGCTCCGGGGTGCGCGTGGAAGAACGGTTTCTTTTCGATGGGGTCGCACTGCATGCCGGCAGTGTATCCCCAGGGGACGTAAAGGGTGCCGCCGCGGTTGTAGCGGACTTTGCAGACCCCGGGCTGGCCTTCGGGAATGGGACAGCAGTGTCCGCAGGAGAAGCAACGCAGGCGGCTATCAGGCAGTTTCTCGTAGAGAGCGGGATCGGCTTCGCGGACTCTCTGGTCGAGGATGTCGCGCAGGGTGGGCAACGGGAACCTCTTCGGATATTTTACCGCGCAGAACAAGGCGGCGTTACGGGTGCAAGGCCGAGACTCCCTCACGACAGGTGGCGCGGGCGCCAGGGGCGTCGACAGAGCTACATTTTGGAGGCCTGCAAAGTGGCTTTGGATTGGCCGGCCGAGGGTTTGGACTTTTGGCGTTGCTGATGGAGCCAGCGGCCGGCTTCAACTTCGATGGCCGTGACCTGGTCCCGAGTCAATTCGTACCGGATTCCGGGCGACAGGGTCTTGCTGGCCTCGTCACCGCTGAGACGCGCGACGACCATCCAGAAGTAAGCTTGAGTCAAATCCTTACGCACGCCGCGCCCGCTGTAATAGATCGACCCGAGTTTGGATTGCGCCGCAACGTTGCCGTGCTGAGCAGCCCGCAGGAACCATCGAACTGCTTCATGTTCGTCCAGTTTGACTCCATCGCCTTGAGCATAGTGAAGACCCAGAGAATTTTCGGCATCGTCGTCGCCCTGCTCGGCCATCTGGCGGAGCTCCTCGAGAGTCGCGGTTTTGACCACGGAACTGGGAGACGTTTCAGGCTTTGGAGACTCCGTAGAGGCGAGGACCGTCGGCAATTGCGTGACGGTGGCGCGAGGATGGAGCCTGTTCTTCATCCAAGGCCCTAGTTCGGTCTGCATCAGAGGAGCGAGATGATAGCCAAGAGCCAGCGCGATGGTGGCGGCTGACAACGTAAGCAGAAGCAGGTAGGAGCGGAGAAGGGGAAAGCTCGCCGCACTTTTTTCGTTTGTTGTCGATTCTTTGTCTTGGTCTTCCTCATCGTCGGCGGCAGAGGCGAAGAGAACGCTTCCCTGTGGGGGCACGAAACGCTGCACAGGAGCGACCCCGAGGGCCGGCAGATTTTCCGCGCGGGCGGCGCGATTGGCAGCGTCGAGGACGGTTTCAGCGAAACGTCGCAGAACTTTTTCGTCCCCTTCGGTGAAGGCATTGGGCTGCGCGGAGAAAGCTTCAATCAGGCCGAAGGATTTCTCGCTGGCACGGATGGGCGCTGCCAGAATGGAGCGAATGCCCATGCCGCGGCAGCCTTCGCGGTCGACGCGAGCATCGCTTTCGGTGTCGTCGCAGCGGAGCAACGTGTTGCCTCGCACACATAGTCCGGAAAAACCGCTGCCAATGTGCAGGGGCGCACCGACTGGAGGAGCATCAGGACCGTGACTGGCGCGGCACACCATGAAATCGGGATCGGCGTCAGCCAGTGCGATGGCCGCGCCGGTCGAGCGAACCAGGACCTGCGTGCGCTCGGCGATCAGTTGCAGCGCGGCGCTCAGATCGGCTCCAAGCGCTTCGACCTGGCGCTCGACGGCAGTGACCGCCGCAAGCGTGTCGCTATAGCTCAGCCGGGGAGTGGACTGATTGCGCGACGTGAATGGAACGCTGAGATCGACTTCTCCCTTAGCCACTCCGGCCGTCACATTGACGAAAAGCCATTCCCGCAGGCGAGAAAGCGAATCCGCTGAAAGTTCCGAAAAACGAATTCCAGCCCGCCCTGTGTCGTTCCACCAGATCACGTGGCCGGCGGTGTAGATCGGCTGCTTCGAATCCGCGAGGTCGAGACAGAGATTCATGCGCCGCTCGGGGTCGAGAGGCGAATGACACCGGATCGCCATGCCCTCTTCACTGATATCAACGATCTCATGGAGATCGAGAGTGGAGCTGGCGGATTCGGTGAAGGTCGCGTAAGCCGGAGTCTGAATTTTGTGACGCACACGCCGGCGTCGGTTGGAAACATGCGCTTGCAAGGCCGAAGTCATGGGAGACATTGGAAGTGCCCGTAGTCGTGTTGGTACATATTAGCGCGGGTTACTGGAAAAGTATGCAGAGAAGAAAATGAGAAGAGCGATGAGGAGTCAGGTTCAGAGGTTCGGGATTAGGGCCACTGATCCTCTTCTCCGCGGAACCCTCGTTTGCATTCATTGAGAGTCGCGGGTTGCAGAAGAGCGAATGGCACAAAAGTAGCGGCACTGGTTCGGGGTTGTGGAAAAGTAAAGATTCTCGAAAAACCGAGTCTCGGCAGTATTGCTTTCGGCGGGAGTGTGGGATATTCTAGCGGAACATTCACGGTCCAACTTGGACCGCGGGAGGGAATCATGGAATGGACCGCTCCTGCTTTTGAAGAAGTTTGCCTGAACTGCGAAATCAACTCCTACGCCAGCGCGAAGCTGTAAACAGCACTCTCCCACGAACCCACTTCACTGGGCTGAGCGACGCAGGATGGTTTGTGCGATGCGTTCGGCTGCGTGCCCATCCCAGAGGGGCACACACGTTCTTCTTGATTGTTGGCCACTTTTGCCAGTCGAGGTGTATTTTAGGATTTCTTGGGCTGTCCTCCGAAGTTTTTTCAGATCTCTTCCCACTAACTGATTTGTGCCTTGCGTGATCGTGACCGGGCGCTCGGTGTTTTCACGGACGGTCAGGCACGGGACGCCGAGGAATGTGGTTTCTTCCTGGATGCCGCCAGAGTCGGTGATGACCATGGTGGCTTTCCGTTCGAGGGCGAGGAATTCGAGGTACGGCAAGGGACCGAGTAGATGGAGTTGCGGAGTTTGATCCGACCCTGCTGCGTGGTTCGCGCCCACGCTGCTCCCCTTCGCTTCGCTCGGGGTCCCGAGGACGGACAAGGCGTCGGTCTCTCCACGAGGTTGGGCGGACGATGAGAACGCTGTTTCACGAGTCAAGACTAGGGTTTCGAGGCGCTGGCGGGTGCGGGGGTGAACGGGGAAAATCACGGTCAGTTGGCTGCTCAACTCAGTGAGTGTCGTCAGGAGATCGCGCAGCCAATCCAGGTCGTCGACGTTGGAGGGGCGGTGCAGCGTGACGAGCGCATAGGGGCTGGACACGTTGGGCGGGAAATAGTCTTCAGCGCAAGGAAGGAGGCGAACCAGGGTGTCGATCATCACATTGCCAACCCGGTGGATTTTTTCCGAGGAAATTCCTTCGCGGAGTAGATTCTCATCACTCTCACGGGACGGCGTGAAGAGCAGGTCGGAGAGTTGGTCAGTAATAAGGCGGTTGATTTCTTCGGGCATGGAGCGGTCGCGGGAGCGGAGACCGGCTTCGACGTGCCCCACCCGCAGGCCGATTTTTGAGCAGACGAGGGCAGCCGCTGCAGTCGAGTTTACGTCGCCGTAGACCAGGACGAGATCTGCTTTGCTTTCGAGCACCACCGGCTCGAACGCTTGCATGATCGCCGCAGTTTGCTGGGCGTGGCTGCCGGAACCGACTCCCAGGTTGTAATCGGGTTCCGGCATTTCCAGTTGGCGGAAGAATACGTCAGACATGGCGGCGTCGTAGTGCTGGCCGGTATGAACCAATGTCTGTCGCAGGTTGGGATAAACCCTGAGCGCCCGTAGGACGGGCGCTGCCTTCATAAAGTTCGGGCGCGCGCCGACAACATGGAGGATGTGCATTCGATTCGAACTAGAGATTCTAGTGGGACGAGGGTTCCGTGACTAGTGGTCGGTGTTGGGTTGTGCGTGATGCAGACCACTGACCAGTTGCTCTCATCCGGCTCGGACTGTGATCAGCCTGTTCTTGTCCGGAAGAGCGATTACCGGGGCGTGATGTCCGATCGTGCGGTCGAGCGCATCGGCCAATGCCGTGGGAAAGGCCGAGGTCAGCAGATTGACATCGAGCTGCAGTTCGCGGTTCGAATAGATGCGCTGTACGGTCAGAGTTCCGCGGCGGTGGTTTGCGGAGCTGAATAGATCGAGGGCAATCGTCCAGGCGGCGGAGGCATCAAGGGTCTGGGGCACGCCGGGCTTGCTCCAGCGGAATGAGCTGCCAGTGCGGCGTTGTGACGGGGATTCGACGGCTTCGACGGGCAGCACTTCCCCCGCAAGGAGCTCGAGCTTGAGCTCAAACGCGTCGAAGTCGTTCGTTCCGAACGCGGCCGTCAGGATGCGACGGACTTGCGCGTAATCGCGGGCCACTTTGAGCTCTTCGGTGGCGCGGCGAATTGCGAGGTTGTTGACGAAAATCTGCGGTTGGTTGAGCGTGCGATGTGCGACGCGGGCCAGTTCTCCAAATTCCAGGTAGCCCAGGTGCTGCACACCGATCCAGATGCCAATGCCCACGACGGCCAGCACCAGGCCAAGAGAACTGCCTGAGGGCCAGAGGAGGAACAGGCTGAGCATGGCGAAAACGGCCGAGACGCCATAGAGAAGAATCACGACTTGGCGGTGCGTCATGCCGTGCTGCAAGAGCTTATGGTGGATGTGCTCGGCGTCGGCGGTGAAGACCGGGCGTCCGCTGATGAGGCGGCGGATGACCGAGAGAACGGTCTCGAGAATCGGCAAGCCGAAGGAAACGATGGGGATGGCGACAGCGACGATGGTCGGCGCCTTTTGCGCACCTTCCAGGGCGAAGGCGCTGAGCAGAAATCCGATGAAAAGACTGCCGGAGTCCCCAAGGAAGATGGTTGCGGGATTGAAGTTGTAGCGGAGAAATCCGAGGATCGATCCCGCGAGAGCGATCGCCATTACCTCGACGAGCGGCGGGCCATTCAGTAAGGCTACGACGAAGGCCACCATCGTCGAGAATAGGGCCGAACCGGCGGCGAGTCCGTCTAGGCCGTCAATCAAATTGAACGCGTTGGTGATCGCCAGCACCCAGATCACCGTCAAACCAAGACCGATATACCAAGGAAGAACCCGGTCTCCCAGGATGACGGGAATATTGACGATTCGCAACCCACCCGCGTAGAGCAGGGTGGCAGCGATCCCCTGCACCGCGAACTTGAAGTAGGGACCGACGCCTCGGAGATCGTCGTAGACGCCCAACAAGAAGATAAGGCCCGCGGGAGCAAGGATCGTGAGCATCGTCTGCAGGAAGTGCAGCGGGGCCGCCGGGTGGCGCACATACCAGATGGCCGCCAAGCCCATGCAAGCGAAAAAGCTCAGGAAGATGGCGACGCCACCGAGACGCGGCAAAGCACTGGAGTGCACGTGCCGCTCCTGTGTGGGAATCGCAACCCATCCGTGAACGGTGGCAAAGTCTCGCACGGAGCGGGTCAGCAAAAAGGAGAGCAACAGCCCGACAAAGAAGAGACCCAAACAAATGACTGTCAACTGCGCCACCTCGACACAAACAACGCCGGACTCGACATGCAAACTCCGACTCTTGCTGGAGGTATCGCAGCCATCTTGCGCCGTTGGTAGTTAGTGCACTGGGTTCCTGGTTGACAATGGGGGTGCTACCGACTCTAGCACTACCAGATTGGGACAGCCAATGCAATATCAAACGCCGAAAAAGGCTGTGGAAAACTAAATAAGTGGTCTTGGAATTGCCGCCGTCAAGGGGATTTAGCTGTGCTACACTCTTGGTCAAATTTCATGCAAAGGTTTAGGGGTTTGTTGATGCAGTGGGGCACTTCCGGTTTCACACACCCTGTTCGGTCCACACTGTTTTTCTCGATTACATTCTTGATAACAGTCGGGGCGCTCACGGCCCAGGAGCCCTCCCGTTCAAGCCCGGTCGAGCAGCAGGCAACCCCGCCGGCGGCGATTCCAGCGGCCCAGCCTGTGCCGCAAGCGAGCGAGAATTCAACGGCCCCGGCGACCGCTCCGGCCAAGGGTGGCGACACAAACAAACCTCCTGAGTCGACTCAAGTAAAGTTGGGGGTCGGCGATCTCATTGAGGTCAGCGTTTACAACGTACCGGAACTGAACAGCAAGGTACGGATCAGCGATGCCGGGGACATCTACCTGCCGCTGATCAATTACGTGCACGTTGATGGGTTGACGCAAGAGGAAGCCCAGGCTCTGATTGAAAAAAGGCTTTCGGATGGAGGATTCGTTCGCAGTCCACACGTGTCGATTTTTGTGGATGATGCCTTGTCGCAGGGCGTGACATTGATCGGAGAAGTGGCGAAGCCCGGGATTTATCCCGACGTGGCGGACCGGAAGCTGTACGAAGTGGTCTCGGAAGCGGGCGGGTTCACCCAAGCGGCATCGCGAAAGATTGCCATTCTGCGCCGGAATCAGGCCGAACCCATTCGACTCGATCTTCCCCGGAATCTGGCCGACGACACCAGCGGAAATATCGATATTCAGCCGGGCGATATCATCACCGTGCCGCGTGCTCCGATCATCTACGTGGTTGGGGACGTAGGCCGGCCGAGCGGACTACTCGTCGACAACGGAACTCTTACCGTGTTGCAGGCTCTGGCCTTGGCGGGTGGGACCAATCACACCGCGAAGCTGGGTGGGGCCCGCATCATTCGCAAAGGGCCCAACGGAGTTATGACCGAGACCAGGATCGAGATCAAGAAGATGCTCGAGGCGAAGATTCCCGACGTGACGCTGCACGCCGATGACATTCTGTTTGTGCCGGTCAGCGGAGCGAAGATAGCCGCCGGAAAGACGATTGATATCGCGACAACGGCGGCGGCGGCCGTGTTGGTCTATACAGTGCATCCCTAGGGCGGCCTGAACTGGGAGGCATCCTTCGCCTCCGCTTGCTCCGGGTGACAGTAATCTACCTTTTTGCAATTCTGGTCAGGACTTCGATGTACTTCTCTGCAGTATGTGCGCGGGAGAAGTTGTCAACAATGTATTCCCTTCCCTTTTGCCCCATGGTGGCCGCAAGTTTGCGATTTGAGTGGAGGTGCGTGACCGCGTTGGCAAGCGCCGCAGCGCTTTCCGGTTCGATGGCAAGACCCGCTCCGGCTTCCTCGACGATATCACGGGCTTGACCATCAACGCCGACAATGACCGGGCGTTCGCAGGACATGAACTCGAGCAACTTGGTCGGGATTACGGTTTTGAAAACATCATTTTTCTTCAGCAAAACCAGACACGCATCGGAGGCGAGGATATATTGCGGAATCTTTTCGCGCGGCTGCTGGTCGAAGAAGCGGATATTGGTCAGGCCTCGCGTATGGGCCTGCGCTTTGATCCTTTCTTTTTCGGCGCCTTCGCCGACCAGCAGGAACATCACCTTAGGATCGCGAATCTGCAAGTCTGCGGCAGCATCGAGCAAGGTTGCGAGTCCGTGGGCGTTGCCCAGGGTTCCGATGTAGCTGGCCACAAACCTGCCTTCCACGCCAAGCTGGCGGCGGAGTTTTGAGTCGACATCTGCTTCGGGTGAGAACATATTGGTCTCAACCCCGTTTTCAACCACGGAGATTTTTTCGGCGGGGACGCGCCAGTCCTCGATGAGGCGGTCTTTGAAGGCCGGCGTTACGACCACGATATGGCTGGAGTGATCGTAGAGAAAGCGCGCCACCTTTGCCAACGAGCGGTGCAAAACAGAGTTTTCTCCCGAGACACCCACCGCGGTAAGGGATTCGGGCCACAGATCGCGGACTTCGAAGACGAAGGGGATCTGGCGGGAGAAGGCCAGCCACCATCCGGAGAGTCCCACGAGAAGTTGCGGGGAAGTGGCGATGATGACGTCGGGGCGGGGCAGGGGCATGCCGCGCAGTGCGGCCGAAATGCAAAACGACGCATAGTTGCGCATGCGTTCGTGCGATTTGCGGTTGGGCAGAGGCCAAAGCCAGGTGCGGTAGACATTGGCGGCTCCGACTTTTTCGTCATAGGTGAGGCGCTGGAGCCGATCGCGCCATTCTGGTGGGACAACTCCCGTCGGATGATTCGGGAAGCCGGTGAGGACAGAGACTTCGTGTCCTGCTTTCGACCAGTGATGGCACAGTTCGGCGGCACGGGCGGCGGGCGCGCCCATCTCTGGCGGGAAATATTGGGAGACGTAGAGGATCTTCACGCGAACATTTCCCGCATCAGACATTGGACCGGCAGCGCCCGCCTGCGACGCTGCCACGCGCCACAATTATCTCTCCGGAGACAGCGTTAGTAGTAACAGAGTTTGAAGGCGCTTTTGTAGCAGAGCGCGCGGGTGCGGTTGGCGCGACTCTGAGTGTAACTCTCCCAACGTTGCGCAACTTCGGCAAACTTGCTTTCTCCCGTCAGGCGATGCATCACTCGCAACTGCACAACATGCAGGGAGTGATAGTAGCCGCTGGCCACCATCGGCAGACGCGTGCCGGATTGCTCGTAGAGCGACCAGAATCCGAGATCGTAGCGGTCGAGATTGTGGAGAAGTGTCCGGACTCCGCGGTGGAAAAGTTCGCGCCCAGAGGTGTCATTGGTCGCGAGCTCGTAGTCATGAACTCCCCAGAGTGCCCAGATGAATCCGTTGAGAATGTGAGTCGGCGGTGACACGATGTATTCCTCGAGCCAGAAATCGCCGGACTCGTCGATGAAGGCAACGCCGCCTTGCTGAATTAGCCGCTGAAAGCTCGAGAAGGCTTGACAGGCCGCTTCCAGATATCGCGGCTCGCCCGACGCTTTGTGCGCGCGAACCAGGACCGAGATTCCCTGCCCCTGCGCCAACCCCGAATACCACGGCGCTTTCAGCGTGTCGCGGTACTCCCAGTTGAAGGAATGGCTCCAGACGCGGAGTCCGTGGGCATTCGGCTCGAGGTGGGAACAGAGCCAGTCGGCCACCCGGAAAAATTTCTCTTTTCGGGCAACATCGCCGCTGCGGTGCCACAGGTTGTAGTTGCCGAGGCCGTATTGAGCAATAGCGATGGGGTTATATTGCAGGCCGATTTGTCCGTGATAGTCGAGTTGCGGGATACCTTGTGCGTCGTAGGCGCCCTGATAGTCCGCCTTCTCGCTGAAGAGCATGTAGTACTGGCCGAGTTCGGTGGGGCTGGCGCCGGAATTCTCGACGGGAGTTTCGTGCCAAAAGGTGAGGTGGCTCTTGCCGCCGAGGAGGTAGGCGCTGAAGATTCGGCGGTAGTAGGCGACGTTTGGCACTGGGCTCGTGTGAATTGCCGGTACTCGAATCGGCTTAGGGTGTGGCGGCGAGGCGCCGCCAGCGACAGCCGGCGAAGCACCGGCTCGTTACGGTTCCATCTTACGGTACACGATAGATCGATGTGACTGCGTCGTCGGTTTTTACGCCTGCCGTGGTTAGCGCCAAGTATGGGGTTGTGTTCTTGCCATCCGGGAAGAAAGCGTTGCCGTATTGGAACAGGGCCATGTGCCAGCGATCTTTTTGCCACTTCAGGCAGGGCTTCCACCTGTCGGCGTTGCGCGCATCTGCTGCGTAGACGCGCACCGTGCGCTCGCGATTTACTTCGCTGGGCTCGACCATCGTGGAGAAGAATAGATGAGTTCCTGCGCGGCATCCATAGATGGAAGAACTGCTGATTGCGGCTAGCTGTGTCAGCGTCCCCTGGCGATTCAGGCGATAAATGTAATTGGACTCGAGCGGAGTGTCTGAAGAAAAGAAGAGAGCGTCTTCGGTCGGAACGGCAGCGACGGCTCGCGCTTGCTGCTTGCCTTGCAAAGCCATTTCGACTTGCGTGAAATCGCAGGAAGCGCGCAGGATACGGCATTCGTCACCGTAGTCGCCGGTCAGCACCCATAGGCAGTTGGCCCAGGAATCGTACACGATGTTGTGAACGTGACGGATGGCGCCCTGGGGAAAGGTGAACGCCACATGCCAGGATGCGCCGCCGTCGGTGGATGCATAAATGTGGACCGCGTCGCGCCGGGCGTTGTCAAAATATTCTCCCCAGTAGACGGTGCCACCGGGAACTGCGGTGATGTGGAGAGGTCGCGTGCCGCGTCTGATGGCATGGGTCGCAAGAAAGTCGGATTCGTTGGCGCGACGGGTAACGATTGCGCCAGGCACGGCGGCGACAAGACCGCCGCAGGGAAGCACCGCGAGGGCATGGAAGCCGTCGCGGAAGAGGCGAGCGGTGAGGCGATTCGTTACGGTGAGCGCACGTTTGACGGGGGCACGAAACTTTCCGGCCGATTCCCAATTCAGCCCTTGCTCGGCATCGTGGATTCTGGCGCAGAGCAGTTCGTAGCCGCGCGACGCATAGAGAATCGCGTCGGACCACGCCAGGGCGCGGAGGCCGGGGATTCGGACGACACGAGCGATCGCCCCGGTTCGCTCATCGGCTTGAATGGTGTGGTGCATGCCAAAATCAAAGCCTCCACCCCTGTCTGGCAAGAAGCCGTGAGACAAGGGTGGGGCACCTCGTGGCCGCATTCAGCAAAGTCGTTTGAAAAGTATCTTCGCAAAAACGCTCTTCGGACCGAGCGGCTTCTCTTGGGTGAGTGTCTCGATCGGATTCAATTCGAACGCGTTGTGAAACGCAACAGAAAATTTTCCCATCGTTCTGCGCACTTTTACCCGCCCTATTCCCTCCGTTTCAAAATGGATACATTATGGAACACATTTTTGTGATCGATCTCATCGAAAGAATTCAGTGCGCAACTTCGGGACCCTGGCATACAACAGATGGTAAGTGGCGAGTGAGAGCACCAGCAAGGTGAGGGCGGCGTGGCCTCGGGCGGTCACTGCCGAGTGGCCGGCAAGAAATACGAAAGTGCATTCCGTTGGGGTGCAAAGCGGGCAGAAGAAGCCGTGAGTTGAAGCTCAGGAGAACTCTGGCATGTGACTTGCAGGTGAAACGGCATCTGAGGGCTCAGCGAAGCTTTGCTCGATGAGCGGAAAGCAGTGAATCGTAAATGTTGAGTCAGTGCGCCAATCAACAATGCCGTAAACCGTTTCTCAAACTGCGCGATGGAAAACTGTTTCTAGTCGAAACCCACCAGTTGATGAAACCGGGACAGCCGCTCCCTCCCTTCGTACGGGCGCGGCAGCAGCGGCGACGAGTGGAGCACTTCTGGCTGTGTGATGAATGTGCCACGGTGTGGACATTGGTCTACGATCGGGAGCGGGGAGTGTCCCTGGCAGCGCTGTCGCGACCGACGGAGAGCGCACCAGTTGTCGCCAGCGTTGCCCGCGGTGGAGTGGCATGACCGTTGGGCCATTACTGGTAGCCGTGCTTCTTCCAGGTTGCCCAATCTTCTTCGACTACCTTCGCTATCTTTAATGTGGCTTCGTGCAACCACTTCGCTTTTTGTTTCCCCAGGTGTCGCAGAACGATTCTTCGTGCTCCTTTTGTGCCCAGATGGATGTTGGCCGTCTCGTATCCCATGGCGTGAAGCAGCCGATTCTCCTCTCCGGCTGCCTTTAAGCTGGCCAGCTCAATGCGGCAACAGTGCGGGCTGAGGCGGCGGACGATCCACCGGCCGCGCAACTCGACGAAGGGATCAAGGCAACGCACGGCGTTGTTCATGATCATCTGATACAGAATGTCGGGTGGTCCTTCGCCACCTTGCGCCCAATAGCTGGCGGAGGCGACGAGCGCTTTGGCTTCGCGGGCAATTCGGCCACCGTGCCAATCAGCGAGTGCGACATAACGAGCATGGCCGAGACTTCCCAGTCCGGCAACGCGATGCGCCAGGCGGTAGTCGAGACCGCGGGCAGGCATGAGGTGCTCGATGGCCTCAATAGCGCTCAGCGGGACCTCCTCCGTGACGGTGGGGAGTGCGTTCATCCTGGCCCAGAAGTGAACCGGGTCGCGCAATTCGCTGAACGCAGCCTGACGAAGCCAGCCGTTCTTTTCCTCGAGAACGAACGGCGATCCCTCCTCGCGTAAGCCTTCGCGATAGCCATCAAGAACCGAATCGCAGATGTCGTTCTGCGTGACCGGCAGGTGGCCGAGTTGCGAGGCTAGATGAGCGCTGACAGCGAGGCGAACCAGATCGTTGGCGTAGCCCATGGGATGGGCCTCGTCAAAGTCGTTGACCCCCCAGATGAGGCGGCCTTCACCGTCGCGCCAGGTACCGAAATTTTCGACGTGCAGATCGCCGACGGCGAGTACGCGCGGGCTCTTGGCCAGATGGGGACACACCTGCGGCCAGACCTGCGCCCAGCGATAATACGTCGCACGAAGGAAGGGAAAGACCGCGGCCTTCATGTTGGTATGTTTGAGGCGAAGATCTCTTTTGACGATGACGGTGTGGTGGGAAAGCCATTCCTCAAACTGCTGAGTGGCTCTGATGACGTTCATAAGGCGAACGATAGTAGTGGCGGGGAGCTGAAGTCAACGTCAGCGGTGGTAAAACCCATGTCAGACAAGGCGATCACCAGGAAGGAAGGACCAGCGACACGAAGGACCTGTTTGGTGTTGGCAGCAAGAGCAGAGGTGCCGGAGCAGTTATCTTTGTCCGACACGCCCTGTAATTGCCTGCCGATCATCAGGACCGGCGTGCGCCCAAAGTTGAGGACACTCTTGAAACCCAAAATTGATATTGCGATGTCCTCATTGATGCGAGTCACGTCGAACGGTGATAGCCGTCACGGAAACAGCAGGGCGGATAGGAGTTATATAAGGACAATCGAACTAGGCCTTCTGGTCATAGGATCGCCCGGCTCCAACCCACAGAACCCCACAAGCCGTTACCCCAGACGGCAGGAGCCGGGCGCTTGAAGGCCCCACTGAAACCTGCAGGAGTTCGAACCCGCCCCACCTCAGCTCCCATTTTTGACCCTGCCTCGATCCCGTGGCCTCAGCCAGCGCTTCGAGCGTGTGTCTCGAGACACAGAGTGCCGCCCAGCCACACAGACAACCCCCTTGGACGACAACTAACCATCCTATTTTCAATGACATAATGCATGGAATCCGCCCTGCTTTCTCTTCCGCCGCTGGCTAGTTTCAGAAGGGGGCGGAGATGAACAGCAAAGCTCGCGGTGAGCTGAAGAGGGCATTAAAAAGCTCGATCCTGGCCCTCCTTGCGTTTTCTTCCATGCCTGCGGTTGCACAGAATCCCACAACGGCCACCCCGGTGCGCCACACGCGCTTCGTGGTGGTCAGCATTGCCGACCGGAAGCTCGCTGTGACCGAGGGCGGAAATGTCCTCGCCCAGTTTCAGGTCGCCGTAGGCGCGAGGGTCAGTCCCAGCCCCAAGGGCGAGTTCACGATCGTTAGCCTCGTTGCCAACCCCACCTACTACCACCACGGATCGGTGATTCCGGCCGGGAAAGACAATCCGGTTGGCACGCGGTGGATTGGACTCAGCAAGAAAGGCTACGGAATACACGGAACGAACGCACCGCGGTCGATCGGCCATGCGGCATCGCATGGATGCATCCGGCTGCGCAACCACGACATGGAGCAGTTGTTCACGATGCTGCAGGTTGGCGACCGGGTGCAGATCCATGGCGAGCGGGACGAGGAAGTCGCGGAGATTTTCGGATCGAAGGCGGACGACACGACTGTGGCCGTTGCCCACTCTACGCCAACGACTGGCGCGCAAGTAGCAACTTCGGGCACGAGCGGCCTCGGCGACTAGATAGCAATTTCGAGTCTGGGGAGGAACTTATGCAAATGGCAATCACCTTCATGGCAGTGGTAGCAGGAATGGTTTTCTCGCTGGCGGTAGCCCTGCTGGCGGAGGAACTGATCTTTGGGCAGGTGTTCCGGCTGTTGTTTTCGCGGCCGGCCGTAGAAGTGAAGTCGGAAGAAAAACACTGAGCACACGGCCGAGGAAACGACGATGCTGGCATTGAAGTACTTGCTGATGAGCGCTGGCCTCGCGATGATCGTGGTCGGGATATGCATTTTGGGCTATGACTCGTATCGCGAAGTGCTGTATCGACGGGCGTTGGCGACTCCGGGCGGAACGGTGCCGCCAACTCCGGAGTGGCGCTGGAGGACCTCGCTGGCACTGGCATTTCTGGCTTGGGGGCCGATTCTGCTGGCTTTCAGCATCATCGTGGTTCCCAGTGACAGGGCTCGAGCGCGCGTGAGCCAGACCAGCGGGACGGTGCCGGGGACGCTGACCCCGATGGTTCAGGATGTCGCACTGTTTGATACACGCGATCAAGACCAACGGGGGGCACCGAGATGGGAAAAAAGCCGCTGAGGCCTGGACAAATTGCCGATCATGATGCTGCCGTCGGATGGAGAGTTCTTTGTGAATGATGGGCTCAAGAGCGTGAACACGGGGGGCTCCGACGGCAGGGCGGAAACTACCGAACCTGCCCCAGGACCAATCGCAGTCGTTGCGCGTTGTTGGCGGATTGAAAGTCAAAAGTCTCCGCCCTATTGGCGCTAAAAGGGCAAGAACAAGAGTTGGGATACCCTTTGGGATCATTCATACCTAACTGCTGTGGTGTCCAAACAGTAGAGAGGCACAGCACAGACGCATGTGCGCGGCGGTTTATAATTCGAGCATCCCGGAAATCACTCGGAAATCGGTGAATTACGCCTCACGACTGGTCTGTCTTTCTCTCGCCTTGCATGGGATCGTATGGGCTGCACTCTTGGGGTCGGCTCCTTTGGCGCACGCTGCCGATTGGAACACCGCCGAGCAGCAATTGGCGCGGAAAATTGTCGCAGTCACAGGGCCCGGCGCGGTCGCGCTGAGCTTCGAGAATCGCTCCTCGCTGGGCAGACGCGATAGCGACGCCGTGCAAAACGGGATGCGCGGAGCGCTTCAAGAGTTTGGGATTCGTTTCGTCAAAGCCGAGCAGGCTGCAGCTACGGTGATGATTTCTCTGTCGGAGAATCCAACTTCGTACGCGTGGGTAGCGCAGATTCGCCAGGGCATGACCGACTCGGCTGTGGTGATGGTATCGGTTCCGCGTTCCGGACGATCGACCGCGGCTCGCGACACGATGCCAATTTCTCTGCGCAAGACGTTGCTTTGGGCGCAGGAGGATCGGTTTCTTGACTTCGCGATTCTGGACGACACTGGGACGCCAGGACACATCGCAGTACTCAACCCCGAGTCGGTCGCAGTGTACCGCAACCTGGGCGGGAAATGGCAACAGGAGCAGATTGCCGACATCAGCCACGCGCGCCCCTGGCCGCGGGATCTCCGGGGAAGGCTGATCCTCGGAAAAGAGCATTTGCTCGACGTCTACCTGCCGGGTGTGAGTTGCCACAGCGGGGTCGCAGGGGCGCCTTTAACTTTGAGTTGCCGCGAAACCGACGATCCTTGGCCGGTGGCCTTGGCGTTAAGCGCGTCGGTGTTTCCTGGCGCTGGATCCGTCGATCGACCGTCAGCGGGCGCTACGACTGAATCAGCCTTCTTTGCCCCAACCCGAAACTTCTTTACCGGAGCGTTGACGCCGGCGCTGGGCAAATTCGCCACAGTGCCGAAGTTTTATTCGGCTGCATTCGTTCCCCGCGACACTTACACGTTGTGGCTCTTTGCTGGAACCGACGGCAGAGTGTACGTGATTGACGGCATCAACGATCAGTCATCGAAGTTGGAGTGGGGCAGCGACATTGCCAGCGTGAAAACCGCCTGCGGGGCGGGCTGGCAGGTGCTGGCGAGTACTCGAGGAGCGCAGGCCGAGGATTCGGTGCGGGCGTACGAATTTCCCGACCGGGATCCGGTGGCGGTGAGCGCGCCACTCGATTTTCCCGGCGCGATCTCGGCGTTGTGGACCGAGAGCCGAGGCGACACCGCAACTGCCATCGTGAGGAATCGGGAGACAGGGAGCTATGAGGCGTATCGTCTCGATCTGGCTTGCAGTCAGTAGCCTCTTATTTGGGGTGCTGATCGCGGGCGCCGAAACTCGTCCCCACTACGGAGGCACGTTGCACGTGACGATGCGGGCGGCCCCATTGTCGCTCGATCCGGCCGACACCGCTGTGCCTGACTCGTTTGCCCAGCGAAGTTTGGCTTCCCTGCTCTTTGACACAATGGTCAGCCTTGACGACGCAGGGCGCCCAAAGCCTGCCCTGGCAGAGTCGTGGCAAGCCTCGCGGGGAAATCACCGGTGGGTGTTTCAAATGCGGCGCGGAGTGAGGTTTCACGATGGAGCCCCACTTACGGCCGAGATCGCCGCAGCGTCTTTGCGGTTTGCCAATCCAGCGTGGAACGTGAGTGCGGCGGGTGACACGGTTGTGATCGAGCGCGAGGCCGCGGATCCCGAGCTACTGGGAGAACTTGCCCTGCCGCGCAACTCAATCGTGAAGCGGGATTCCGACAACAAAGCCAACGGTACGGGGCCGTTTCATGTTGTGGATTGGCAGCCGGCGAAGAAGCTGACTGTGGCGGCAAATGAAGATTGCTGGCGTGGACGTCCATTCCCCGATGGAGTTGAGATCGAGATGGGAGAGAGTTTTCGCGATCAGATGACGGCGCTGGAACTGGGCAAGGCGGAGCTGGTGGAGGTAGCGCCCGAGCAGGCTCACCGCTTCTCGCAGGAAGGGCGCCGACTCGCAAGTTCTGCTCCCATCGAGCTCGTGGCGTTGGTGTTCGCCCGCGACCCTTCATCTCCGGACGAGAAAGCGCTGCGCGAGGCGCTGGGATGGAGCATCGATCGCGCATCGATGCGTAGCGTACTGCTGCAGGGAGCAGGCCAGCTGACAGCCACCGTCCTCCCCACGTGGATGAGCGGATACGGTTTCGTGTTCCCAACTGATGCGGACTTAGGCAAGGCCCGTCAGTTCCGCAGTCAGGTGCGGACGGCACCGACCTGGACGATCGGATACGACAGCAGTGATTCAGTGGCGAGACTGGTCGTAGAACGCATCGCACTGAATGCGAGGGACGCCGGACTGACGCTTCAGCCGACGTCCTCGTCGACAGCCGACCTGCGACTGCTCCGGATTCCGCTGGCGTCTCCGGATGCCTGGATCGCTCTGGAAAACCTTGCCGCTCAAACAAGCCTGCCCGCGGCCAGAAGCAAAGAAGGTTCGACCGAAGATCTCTACACGGCGGAGCAGGCCGCGCTGTCGCGAGAGCGCGTCATTCCGTTATTTCATCTGCCGGCTACGTATGCGTTTGCGGCGAGCCTGCGCAACGGGGCCGTGCGACTCGACGGCGGATGGGACCTGGCGGATGCTTCGTTGGAGAGCATGAAACCATGACCTTCCGGAGGAAACTTCTGGCTGTGTTCGCCCTGACGGTGTTCCTGTCGGTGGCAGGTGTTGCTCTGCTCGTCCAACTGGTTACGCGCGATGCATTTGCGAAGGCCGAGAATGACCGGACGGTGGCGCTGGTGGCAGAGTTTCAGCATGAGTTCACCCGCCGCGGAGAAGACGTGGCGAGAAAAGTAGAGTCGATCGCCGGCTCCGATGCGGTCAATCGCATGGCAACGGCACTCAACGGCACGTCTGCAGATTCTGCCGAATATTTCGATCTGGCCCGGTCGATGGCCGAGAGTCATCAACTGGACTTTCTCGAGCTATTGGACTGGCGGGGAACGATTGTTTCCTCTGCCCAGTGGCCAGCCAGGTTTGGTTATCCGGATACTGCGTTTGAGAGCTGGTCCGCAACCGGAGAGCATCTGCCATTTCTGAAGCTTGAGGAGTTGCAGGATTCCAGTGCACTGGGAATGTTCGCGGTGCGCACGATTCATGTTGGCGAACATGCGGTTTATGTGATCGGCGGGCAGCGCTTGGATAAAAACTTTCTTCTGGCGCTCGATCAGCCAGCCGACACGCGCGTCCTGCTCTATCAGAACCGCGGCGATAAGTTCTCCTCTGATTTTCTGTTGGATCCTTCTTCAACTGGGCCCGAGGTGGCGCACCCCGCGGAAAAGTTCGCACCGCTGGTTGACGCGGTACGGCGGTACAACCAGGAGAGCGCGGGGATTGTGTCTTGGTCCTCGGATCAAGCCGATGACGAGGTGTTTCACGCAATTCCGCTGCGTGGTCTGGGAAAAGACCAACCACTGCTGGCGATATTGTTGATTGGGAATTCACGGCGGTCCTATGTGCAACTGAAGCGTCACATTCGGGATGCAGCGCTGCTGGCAGGAGGCGGCGGCATTGTCCTCGCGATTCTGCTCAGCAGCTGGGCTTCGGCTCGCGTAACTCGCCCGATTGAGCAGCTGGCGCACGCTGCTCAGGATGTGGCCGACGGGAACTGGAATGCGCGGGTGGAAGTTGAAGCGAACGATGAGGTCGGGCAACTCGCCGAGTCGTTCAATCGCATGACGAAGGAGTTGCTGGCGCAAAAAGAACGACTGGTGCAGACCGAACGTGTTGCAGCCTGGCGCGAACTGGCGCGGCGCCTGGCGCACGAACTGAAGAATCCGTTGTTTCCGCTGCAACTCACCGTCGAGAATCTGATGCGGGCGCGAATGCAGAGTGCGGAGCAGTTCGATGAAGTGTTCGGCGAGAGCGCTCGAACGCTGCTGGCTGAAATCGCGAACTTAAAGGGGATCATCGGACGATTCAGCGAGTTCTCGCGGATGCCGCAGCCGCAATTACAACGGGTGCAGGTGAATGACATCGTAGGCCGGGTGGCGCAGCTGTTTCAGGCTCAATTCGAGGCGCCGGGACGAGCGGCGATTGCCTGCAATCTTGAATTGGACAATCATCTCGAGCCGATCGCCGCTGATCCCGAACTGCTGCACCGAGCGCTGTCCAACCTGGTCCTCAACGCAATGGATGCCATGCCCAATGGCGGTTCGCTGACCCTGCGCACCCGGCGCGACCATGGAACGGCTCTCATCGAGATAGCCGACACCGGATCTGGATTGACGCAGGAGGAGTGCGAGCGCATCTTCACCCCGTACTATACGAGCAAGCAGCACGGAACCGGGCTTGGACTGGTCATTGTGCAGTCCGTGGTGAGCGACCATGGTGGAACAATCGGCGTGCAGAGTGAACCTGGCCGCGGCACAACATTTGTAATCGAGTTGCCAAGGAATCGCGAAGCCTTGTTGGCGATCCCCGCCCACGAAAACGGTGAAGAAACAACCAGAAAGTTATTTGTCTAGGCGAAGGAGGAATGTTGCCACGCAAAGCGCATCTGCTGATCGTCGATGATGAAGCCAACACCCTGGCCTCACTGGGACGCGCGTTCCGACTGGCTGGCCATGAAGCAACGGTCTGCGACAACGCATCTAAGGCTCTCGAGCTGGCGAAAGCGCAGACATTCGATTTGATTCTTTCCGATGTGGTTATGCCGGGCAAAGATGGACTGAGTCTGTTGGACGACTTGAAGCAACAAGGTGTGGCGTCGCCGGTCGTGATGATGTCGGGGCAGGCGCACATCGAGATGGCCGTGAAAGCAACCCGGCTCGGTGCGCTGGATTTTCTGGAGAAGCCGATCTCGTCAGACAAGCTGCTGCTGACGGTCGACAATGCTTTGAAACTGCAGCGACTGGAGAGCGAGAACAAGCAGCTGCGTCAGCGGCTGGGGAAACACGAGATTGTGTGGAAGGGCGAGGCCATGGGGCGCCTGATGGCGCAACTGGAGCGGGTTGCGGCGAGCGAGTCGCGAATTTGCATTCTTGGCGAGACTGGCACGGGCAAAGAGTTGGTGGCGCGTACGATCCACGAACGCAGTACACGATCGTCCGGACCGTTCGTGACGTTGAACTGTGCGGCGGTACCCGCAGAACTGATCGAATCCGAGCTGTTTGGACACGAGAAGGGATCGTTTACCGGAGCCTTAGGACGGCACGTTGGGAAATTTGAGCAGGCCGACCAGGGCACAATTTTTCTCGACGAGATCGGCGACATGCCGCTGAACATGCAAGCCAAGCTGCTCCGCGTGCTGGAAGAAGGCGAGGTGGAGAGAATTGGCGGTGACACGCCGATTTCCGTAAACGTGCGCGTGGTGGTGGCGACACATCGGGACCTGGAAGCGCGAGTACGAGAGGAAAAGTTCCGCCATGATCTGTTCCACCGCGTTTACGTTTTTCCTTTGGTCCTTCCACCGCTGCGCAAGCGGCGGGAGGATATTCCTGCTCTTGTCGAACATTTTTCGGCACAGGTCTGCCAGCAGAACGGATGGAAACCAGTTACGTTCAGTGCCGATGCGATGAAGGCCCTCGAGTCGCATCCCTGGCCGGGAAACGTTCGCGAGTTGCGAAACATAGTGGAGCGGTTGATGCTGCTGGCGACCGAGGGTCAGGTTGAGCTGGCGACAGTGCAGATAGCCCTACCCAAAGGGCCTGCCAGCCTTAGTGTCTGTACCACGACGGCAGGTTCCGGCCTCCTTGCCGATCGCGTGCAGTCCTTCGAGCGGGAAGTGATCCTCGCCGAACTGAAGCGCTCGCATCACAATATGAGTGTGGCGGCGAAATCCCTTGGCCTGGAGCGCAGTCACTTGTATAAGAAGGCGGAACAACTCGGAATCGATTTGCGCGCGCTGCGGCGCGAGCAGAGCGCGGCAGAGTGACCCTTGGTCAATGACCTTAACGCGCTACCCTCTTGAGATCCGCGGCGAGCAGTTGGTGGAACAATTGCTCGCCGGCTTCCCGTCGCACAGAGAGCCGGCCTGCACCGTAAGCACGCGACTTCAGTCCACGCTGGACGTCTTCGCAGATGCCGAGGTCTTCGTCCTGCACGCGGCTGCCGACGTTCACTGATTCGGTGTTGTAGGCGCGCTGCGATTCGCTGACATCGCTGAAATAGAAATCAAACATCACAGAGCAATGATCGGCATCGACCGGGATGACATAATTCGTGTCCATGTATCCCTCGTAGCAGTTGATCATCAAGTTCGGGTATTGCCAGAAATACCAGGCGCGATCACCTTTGCGCGTCGCTCCGGTGGCAGCGTCTTCACGCGAGACCACCATTGGACTGGACTGCAGGCAGTAGCGATCCTGGTTCTCGATAGTGTATTGTTTGTAGTCGAGGACGGAGCTCAGTCCTTTGTGAAGGTGGGGCACGTGGTATCCGCCGTCGAGATAATTGTCGACGAAGACCTTCCAGTTGCAGTCGATGTCATAAGTGCGCCGGTCGAAGAAGTGCAAGTTGCTGATGCCGAGAGGCGCGACGCGCTTCACCAGGCCGCCAAGAAATTCCGAGAGCGGCGCGGCGTGCGGGTCGAGATTCACGAAGGCAAAGCATTCCCAGGTTTCGACGCGGACCGGCAGTAGACCATTCTGAGCGCGGTCGAAGTTCTCCACACCATCAAAATCTGGCATGCCCTTAAGCGATCCGTCGAGAGCATACTTCCAGCCGTGGTAGGGACACTGCAGGATCTGCGCCTGGCCACAGGGCTGCGTAACAACCGCCGCGGCATGATGACGGCAGACGTTGAAAAACGCGCGCAGGGCTCCATCGGTGCCTCGCACGACAACTATAGGTTCTCTGGCAAGGCGCGTTGTGACGAAGTCTCCAGGACTCTCCAATTGGCTTGTGCGGGCTACGAGCTGCCACGTTTTGCTGAATACCTTGAACCGCTCGAGTTCGGCGACGCGCGGATCAACATACCACGCTGCGGGGATCGTTGATGCTTTCGAAAGCGGCGCACGGTCGTTGTAGCTGGAGAGAATCTGTTCGAGGGATGTTTGCATTTTCACTCTCTTCGGGCTGTGACCACAATGATCATCTGTATATCGAGCGGTCGATTGGCGCTGCGCCCAAGTCAGCCGCTGTTGCACGACCTTCGGCGCGCAAGAACCATAACGAGAGATCAACCGCTTTCTCATCGCTGAGGATCCTTATGGCACGGTAAACTTCGTGCGCTTCGGTCTCGAGCGTCATGAACTGCGCACCGATCTGGATGTAGAGATGATCGTCTCCGTCATCGACTGGATGATGGAACGTTTCCAAGACGTATTTCTTACCGCCGAACTTGATCCCGGCCTCTTCCGGCGTCAAGGAGAACTTCCTGAGACAAAGAAAGCGAGGATTCAACAGTTGCTCGATATTCTCGAGCGGGCGCAGAACTTCGAAGAAGCCGGCCTGGCGGACCTCGGTGGGTGCGTCCAGATATTTTGCGAACGAGCGTAGGGCGCGCTTGTATACCTCAAGGAACAAACCATCCTTACTTCCAAAGTGCTGAAAGACAGAGCCTTTGGCGATGCCCAGCGTAATCGCCACGTCGCCGACGCGCGCGGCGTGATAACCATGCTGGGCGAAATGCAGGGTCGCTGCTTCAATGATGCGGTTGCGCTTGGCCTCGGAACGAGGATGAAGCTTGCTAAGGCGCTGGGATAAGGGTTGGGAACCGCGATTGCTGGCAACGACAAGCATGACTTTTGGTCACAACAGCATATAGCAGACTGGTACCTGCCTCAACCCGACGCTGTTCGCCCGTCGCTGTTCGCCTTACGATACTGCTATCCGAGCTCTGGTTTCGGTGTGACACACGGTCATCCCGAGAAAAACACACCAAGCGGAAGGTTGCCAGCGGATACCTTAAATGTCAGGACGAGAATCGGCATCCGGGGCATCAAGCTTGCATTAGGCTTGCCGATTGTGTTCCGTCTGATTTCCTCGCGACAGCTAGCTCGCCTTTCGCACCGCTGGTTCTTGCGCATGGACCAGAGGCATTTCCACGAGGTGCTCGCTGAGGAACCAGACCTGTAATTCGTTCGCGCGCAGGACGTCACTAACGACCAGGTCGTTGGTGCCGTCGTCGCCGATCTGCGACGCGCGCGCCGCCAGTGTCCTACAATGTCCAATGATGATCTGATGCGCCTCCAAAAGACGTGAGAGCTGAACGGGGACTTCTTCCCTGCCGCGCGGCGGCCGTTCAATGCGCGTTGTCTCTGCGACGTCGGCGGCCATCGCAAGGGAGACTCCTCCCAACAGTTGGATTCTCTCGGCGATCCCGTCAACAATCTCGACTTGTTCGTTGTAGTGCTTGTCGAACAACAAATGCAATTGATAGAACGTCGGCCCAGTAACTTGCCAGTGCGACTTTTTATAGAGGTCGCGTAGTGTCATGGTGTCGGCCAATAACTGGTTTAGTTGTTCGGTCATCTCCAGACGTACGGGCTCTTCCAGGTCAAGCGGCAGCGCGTGCGAAACCGTACCGTAAGGCTGGATTTCTTGCGCACGCTGATGAATGCGCGGCTGGGCATGAATAGTGGTTTGCTGGTTGGTAACCTCTTTCTTCGACATAAGCAGACCCTCCTCAGGCTTGAGCAGATTAGCGTTGGAAAATCGAGTTGTTCAGGCGATGGCGGGAACAAACGTTTGGATGCGGAACGGTGCGATAGGATACTTGGTTTTCAACACGGATGCGTCGTTGTGCTGCCAGCAGGAGTCTTGGGCCAGCGAAAATATGATGAAGGCTGGGGTCTCTCCGCACCTCTTTTTATTGGAGCAACCGGGTTTGACGGCGCTCCACACCGTTGCTATTATCGAATTGCGGGGTGGAGCAGTCTGGTAGCTCGTTGGGCTCATAACCCAAAGGTCGGTGGTTCAAATCCACCCCCCGCAACCAATCTTTTCAATCAGTTACGGCCTTCAGGGCAAGACAACCGACTCACAATTGACTCACAAATGAAACCAACTCACCGCTGATGGGTTGGTTTGCTTTTCCTCCGCGAGGAAATCGACTCACAATCGGCTCACACAAGTTTTTCACTGTGCCTCGAATCTTTGCTGGCACTTTCTCGTTGAGGCATGGTAAGCAGCTGACCCACCACTTTAGCGTTCGCTGCTCGCTTCTGCTCGCTGATCGCCTGCGTGTAGACCTGAAGCGTGGTCTGCACATTCGAGTGCCTCAGAAGCTCCTGCTGCACCTTGATGTCAGTCCCATTGGCTCGAAGTAGAGTCGAGTACGTGTGTCGCAGCATGTGCCAGCCGACGCGCTTCGTGATTCTTGCTCTAACGGCTGCCCGCTTCACGAATCGCTTCAGCAGGTTGTCAGGCCAGTAAGGCTCCTTTCCGTCCTTCATCTCGCTGGCGAACAGCCAGTCCGAATCTGCCCGGTATGGAGTCTTGCTGCGCCAGTCGTTGAGAGCTCTGACGAGTTCTTCAGCGAGAGGCACTGGCTTCTTACGTTCTTTGGTCTTGGTATCCCCGACGTGGCAGTGAACAACGCCTCGCTGAACAGTTAGCGTTGCTTCTGCCCAGTTGAAGTCTGCCCACTTCAGCCCAATGAACTCGCTTTGACTCAGCCCCAGACACCCAGCCAGAATCGCCATAGTGCGAACGCGGTCGTCGTCGAGTTCCGTTAGCAGAGCATAGAACTCGTCGGGCGTAAGAATGTCAGGGTCTGCCAATCGCGAGCCACCTTGCCGAACGCGGGTGATGGGATTGTCTTGAAGGAATTCCCACCGAACTGCGCACTCGAACACAACGTGCAACGTGTTACGCATGTGAACCTTCGTTCGCGGTGCGAGCGTCACGTCTCGCAGCCACTGCTCGACGGCCATTGTGCGAACCTGCTCTAACGTGTGCTGACCCCACTTCGGTTTCACCCAACGATTCAAGTACGTCTTGTAAGACTTCTGCGTCGAGAACGCGAGTCGTGCCATCTCTACCTCATCGTTGAGATAACGTCCAACTAGCGCTTCGACGGTGATGGGAACTGTCTTTGGTAATTCTGAGTTGATTTCTAGACGAAAGGCGTCCGCTGCACAATGTGCGTCCTTTTCAGTTGGGTACTGTGCAGTGGTCCCCAACAACTTGCTTCGCTGCTTGCCGCTGTCATCCCGCCAGCGAAACTCCCAGACATCCAATCCTTTCGCCCGTTTCTTTAGGGTGATGGACCCACCCTGATAACGTGCCGTTGCCATCAGGAACGCTCCTTTTGACAAGGCACACACGGTCCCGTAGAGCTTACCTCAACCCACGCGTTCAGCGCACTAGCTCGAAAGAACCAGTATCGTCCCAGCTTAATCGCTGGCACTTCCTTGCTCCGTGCCATTCGCATCAATGTTTTCGGGTGCATGCCTCCCAGAACTCTCGCAGCCTGTTTTGCCGTTAGCAGCGGTTCGAAACTGCTTTGCTGCTCTCCAAGATTTGAGCGCGGAGGCGCCGAGGCAGGATGCGCTTTGACTGCTGAAGACGGCATGTGTCTTCGGGGGGCTTGTTTTTCTTAGCGTTGGATTGGCGCGGTGGTCTGCAAGTATATAAACTCTGTGGCATCGACACTTCTCCCAACTGTAGTCAGCTGCTCACCGCTCCGATCGCGGCACGGGTCATGTTCACAACGTGAGTTTTTCTCTTTTCCACTGCTCGAAGCACCTGAGAAAGTCTGCTCGCCCAACCGGGTTCAGGTTCATCGCCTTCGCGCAACCGACACTGAAAAGCTCAAGCTGGCGTCTGTCCGCAGGATCGGTCGGAAATGTGTCGAGAAGCGCCTTCGTCGCGATGCACTTCGTCTCGGGCAAGAAGGGCTCCAATGATAGTTGCAGGACGAACCCGCCGAGCATCAAGAACGCGTTTCTCCGGTCGGCAGCCAATGGCGAAGCCGCCAGCGGTCCGAACGCCTGAATTATCTGTCGCATCGGGAAGGCGTCGATCGAGCCGTGCGAAACGCGCAGAGCCGCGACCATAGTCATGCCCCGGAAGTGCGTCGACTGGTAATTGAACCCGACCAGTTTGGCGTAGGTTTCTTCCGCGAGCTCTCGATCGAGGTGACCGCGAATTGTGAGATATTCGACAATTGCCTGAGTCCAGACTCGCTGGCCGCCCACCTCGGACTTGGCGTATTCGGCGAACACGAGATCGTCAGTCCAGAGAATGCTATCGGGCGCCAAGGCGGCGAACGCTGCCTCGAGACCCTCGCATCCGAAAGCTTTTTCCAACACTTTGCGTCGTTCGGGATCCAGAGTTGCGATCTCGGGCACTGATACAACCGTGGTGTTTTTCTCGACGCACTGCATCCACTCTTCGAACGCAGCCTTCTCTCTCTCGGACTGCTTCTGCGTGGTCTGAGTCATGTAGTGCTGATTGTCTTTGTAGAAGATTGTGCCGTGCGGTGTTGAGAAACGTGCCTTCGCGCGAAGCTTCTGCAGTTCAGTGTAGGTCGCCGCGGAGATGATGAAACGGAACCGCCCGCTCGTCAGGATCTGGCGCGTGATGCCCAGCAGACGCAACGTCGTGAGCGCGACGAGATCGAGAACCACCGTCCGCTTAGTTTCGAGAGTCGCTACGGCATCAGTTAGGGCGTTCGGCGTCGGATGCGCGCATCGAACGAAATCTTCTTCCGACGTCGCGAGATCGAACAGTGCCTCGCAAGGACCATTCCCCAATTTCGCCCCATACATATTGAGTGTGATCGAGGTGGTTCTGTAAATCTCGCGGAGTTTGGTAACGACTTCGGAACGTGCCTTGATTCTGTCGAGCATCGGCTGGATGTCAGCGACGGTGATCTTCTCGGGCGGCGGGACTTGCATGGTCCAGATAAAGGTCTGGCCCGGAAACTTCAACTCCATCTCGCCGCCCACGACCTGGAACCGCCACGTGTACTTGCTGAGAACTTGAGTGATTGTGCCGATGCGGTCCTTTACAGGGTTCTTCGACAGCACGAAGGTGTCTCCGACCCTTTTTCCCAGCAGCGCCTTCGCGAGATCATCCGACACCGAGATTTCTTTGAACTCTTTGGTAGGCTTGTCCGTGTCCTCGATGACTCGCCACTTGATAGGGCCGTCGCTTTTCTCCGAAAATGCTACGGCGCTTCCGATAGCGACCTCATTCATGGTTGCGGGAATGTCGTCTGGTCGGGCGCCCTCCACGAGGCTTGCTAGGTATGCTTTGTGGGCTTCGAACTCCGTCGTGTGAGCGCGAAGAACTCGGTAGGCGTAGTCGACGGCGAACTTGGCCTGGCCTTGCCACTGAAGGACTCGGACTGCCGCCACGGCGTATCGCATTGGGAGTTCGACCGGCGTCGGGAGCGTGGACTCGGACAGCGGCGAGAGATCGTTCTGTCCATAGCGCATTGCGACGAGGGCAAGGCGGAGCTTCGCCAACCGATGATCGGGGTTTGCGGCGATAAACTCACGCAATCGGCTGATGGCCTTCTGGTGATCACGTTCGACAAGATATTGCGATTCGAACTCCAATAACCTCCAATCCCTGTGCCCGCGGTCATAGAGGGTTTGGCACGTATCCAAAATGATCTGCTCTTTCTCAAGGAGACCAGCGCAGTGCAGCAGCAAACCTACGTCGAAGTTCGGGTTCTGAACAGCGAAAAGCTCTTGCAACAGCGGCAGTGCGTCGGATGCGCGTCCAGCTTCAAGCAAAAGTTTGCCGAGGAAATTTGTGAGGGATTGGCTGTCTGTCGCGCAGCGACCCGCGACCGCCTGGTTCAAAAACTGAGTCGCCTCCGGCTGATGCGCCTGTCTGAAGGCAGCGTATGCCTTTATGGTGGCGACCATCGCTGGCGAGCCTACGACCTCGGGGCGACCGGCGTAGCCGTCGATTTCTCCGAACCGTTCCGCCATGGCCAAAGCTCTTACCGCGCCGACCGTGAGCGGGTCAACGAGTTCGCGAGGCAGATTCGCGAGGTTCGCCGTGCTGAAGACCTCGAAGGCGCGCTTGAGGTCCTGAAGTGCGCCACGATGCAGTAAGGCTTCGCCGAGCATGAAGCAGACGTTGGCCGCAGCTTTCGACAGCGCGTGCACTTCTTCGAGAATGCGGATACCTTCGTCTGCATTTCCGATCGCGATGAACGACTCCGCGAGCGCCAAGCGTCCGTTCAACTCTCCTGGGCCAGCGCCAAACGCTTCGCGTGCAAAGCGCGCCGCGTCTTCCTTGCGGCCCTGGATCAGCGCAATGTCAGTCTTGAGTGCAAAGGCGTGCGCCTTTACGAACTGAACACACTCGGCTTCAGCGGCTGAGATCGCGGCGTCGCAGAGAGCGAGCGATTTGGCGAGAGTCGCTGCTTTTTCTTCGGCATTGAGAGGCTTCACCGTGCGTTCTGCCCCTGCGACTCTCGCGAAATAGGCCTGCGCGAGCAGCAGATGACTTTGTGACCACTTCGGATTGTCCGCTATGGCATCCTTCGCGTGTTCGATGGCCCGGTCGAGTTGGCCGCAGGCCAAGGCTCTCCTACACAGCGCGGAAGCGACCTCGTCGTCGTTTCGCATTTGGGCCGGCGTCGCATCGTGCAACTCTTCGTAAGTTTTCTCCTGCGGCGCGGATTGGATCCACAGAGCACGGATGCGAGTTGAGTTCGGGAACCGTTCGATCGCGGTTGTCGCTTTCTCGCGGGTTTCTTTCTCTTGGAGAAGTAGGTGGTATGCAAGCACCTCGTTTCCGACTCCGGTCTCGTCGTCAGGTGCGAGCGCCGCTGCGTCCAGAAAATAACGAGCAGCAATCTTGCCTTCCTCGACCATGAGGTTGGCGGCACCAAAATTGGTGAGGACTCGGAAGCGCTGCCATTTAGAGAGTGCGCCGCCCTTGGTGAGCTGGATCTGCTCCAACATGTAAATGGCGATCTTTGCCTCGCAAGGGTTGACATGCGCGCGGGCCTGGTTGATCAGGCCGTCGATTTCTCCCGCGGAAAGCCCGTGACTCCCAGCTGATCTCTGCAGATGTCGGACTGTGCGGGATCGAGCAGCCAGTCCACGAACTCCTCTCGTGACATGACCTGGAGCGTCAGGCCGAACTCGTCATCGATCTGTTTTGCCCAGCGCAGCTTTGTGTGCTGGCTGACTTTTTTCAGCGTTGCGAAAATCAACACGCGCACGTCAGGATAGTGCTCCTGAGTCTTGGCCGCATCCGCCCTGACTTTCTTGATCGTCCCGGTCGTGGAGCACGCGAGGCCGAGTCCGTTCCCGTCCAGCTCCAAAGCTCCGTCAGCGTGCGCGTCGAGTCCGCTATCCCATTTGCGCTCACAGGCGATGAGTCGCGGCCACTTCTGCTGGGCACGGACTACGGCAAGGCCCTGAAACCTGTTCCCCATCTCGTCGGAGATGATCTCGTTTAGGGCCTGCTCGATTTCGGATCGCAGTGAGATAGCGTCCTCTTCGCGTAAATGCTTCTTTGTGTTAACGGCGCCGTTTGACTGAGTCCAAACCGAAGGGATCGAGTTCCGGTAGCAAGTCCTCGGTGTCGTCCTGCTTGCTGATCGGTTCCTTGATCCAGAGCAGCGATAGAACGCTTCGGTAATTCCTGAGAAAAATGGACTGCTCCCAAATCTCGGCACCTTCGTTTAGGCGACGGCTGTCGAGCCAAAGATCGGCTCGAATGACACTCGGAGACTCGCCTTCGGCTTTGCCGCCCTCAAACAACGCGCGAGCGAACGTACCCTTCTCCAGATACCCTCCCCACTCGATGAAGAAGCCGAACTCGGCGGATGCCCTCGACCACGTAATTCTCGACTCCTTGCTCCACACAATCGCGCACGCGTAAGGCGCGAGGTCACAATATCGCCACGCCGTCGCCGACAGAGATGCTCGACAGTCCGTCGCCACTGCGCTTATCGTCTGAAGCGACGGCGCCGTTTCGGAGAAGCGATGTCGGGCGAATGAGGTTGCGATCAACAACTCCGCAGCGAACTCGTCGGCCTCGCGTTCCAGTTGTTTGTCGACGTCTGACCAGTTGCCCACATCCGTGTCGAGGCACACGTCGTCGCACTTGTCATGGCCAGGCAGAACGTAATGTCCGATCTCGTGCGCGATCGTGAAGTTTTTTCTGCCCTCCTCAGAGATCCCGCGACGGACGGCGATTGCCCCGAACGAAACGCCTTCGGCTCTGATGAGCGCTCCGTCAAACCCGTCGACCTCGACCTCGTTGAGTTCGAGCCTGAGTTGGGAGGCAACCTCTCGAACATCTACCAATCCGACGATGCCGAGTTCGTCGAGCATTGCCTTTGCGTATATCTTGCCTGTTGGCAGCTTCATAAAACTACGAACCCTGCGGTCCCTTCAATTTTTCGTTGAGCCTCTTTGCGATTTCGTCGAGAGCTGACTCGTCCGTCTTCGAGAGTTTCTTCTTGCCTCGATATGCGGAGGGCCGGAACTCGGGAGTCGCCGACTGCATCCAGGCATGCGGATGGCGCGACCGTTCGACCACTCGTTCGATCCTCGCCTTTGCCTGTGTTGCCATCTCCTTCTCGCTTCGCGGCGGAGCGGTCGACGCGGCGCCGGCTCGAGGATTGGATTTCCCGCATAATCGCTGGGCGGGATCACATTCATACTTGTCAGCCGTGGTGCAATTCGGGAATTTTCGAGTGCCGATGGATTGTTCAGCTGGGTTGCCAACCCAAACGACCCATTCTGATCAAACGTGTCCACCTGGCCCAAACCGCGTGTTCGCGCGAGGAGCCGCACCCGAAATTCTTTCCCGCCACCAGCACCGTGGCACCTTCATAGCGGGGCTGATGTAAGACGAAATCCGGATTCTTTTTCCCCTCCGCGCCAAAGCGCCAGTCGTAAAACACAAACTGCCCAAATCCAGTCTTTTCAATCCGCTTCAGAAACTGTTTGGGGATGATCTGGTCGGTGTCCACGTTGACGCGAGCAAGCGGCGCCACGCGGCCGCGATGTTGCGTAAAAGGCTTCATTCTTACCTCAATTTCCGAAAACCGAGCCGCTCTCGCGCGCTCTCAGGCTGAGAACTTCACTGGCTACTGAAACTTCCAGTTGCGAATATCGGTGAAATGGCCGGCAATCGCCGCCGCCGCCGCCATCATCGGACTCACCAGATGGGTCCTCCCTCCGCGTCCCTGCCGCCTGATGGCCATCTATCCCCACGCCCACTATCTGGGAAAAGACATAAAAGCTTTCGCCACCCTGCCCGACGCGTCGACATTATCAGTATTGCTATGGGTGATTTTGTTCGCGGCAGGCGTGCAGGCGCAGTCCAGTGATGGAGCGAAAAACGATGTCCTGGAAGGCCCGCCCTCAAACACCGTCCAGGGGACCGGTGTTCCGTCAGATTACGTTATAGGGGCTCAGGCCTATGACCGCATCTGGCGGTCGGGAAACTGTCCCTGTGGCGCCTCTTGCCCAAAAAAAATCATTCGAGACACGGACTCGATCCCCACACGAAAACACTCCGTCCCCCATTCGTAAGGGGCGAGTTTAGCAGGTCAAAGGGCGAAACACTGCGCTTACGCTCTCCGGCTTTCAAAAAGGCGAAGAAACGGCGTAGCGCCTGTTAACGGGAGACACCTTTCGGAAGTAGAATGTCCCCACGAGAGATCTCTATGAAGACGCCAAGTTTGAGGTCGCGAACATCTATGCTGTGCTGGGTCATTGGCGTCAGTGTTGTTTGGGCACAGATGGATGACCAGGTCATTGCAAAAAAGAAGTACGAAGCCTATAAGACGCGGGTGATGGCCGGGGATCTAAATATCGACTGGCGTGACTTTCGGCTTACCGCAGCCTTGGGTCAGGTAAGCCAAGGATTCGATTCGCAGCCTGTACATAATCAAGTTGTAGATGACCTTGCTGCCGGACGGTACGAGAAGGCACTAGCCGAGGCACAAACTGTCATAGATCGCAACATGGCGAATGCTGAAGGACATCTGTTGGCGATGACAGTGCTGCAAAAAATGGGCAGGAATGAAGAAGCCAAGAAACATGAAGCGATCCTCAACGCCATAGGACAATCGATCATGGAGTCGAGTGATGGGAGTTCCGCCGCGACCGCGTGGTTTACCGTTGCTCCCAGCGAGACTTCATGACAGAGGCGCTAGGGGCAGAGATCGAGGACCATGAACTTGTTCACGTTAATGGTCACGCCTACGATAAATTAACGGTACGTGATCGAGAGGGCAAGAGACGAGTCGTGTGGTTCAATACCGATACCAATGAGCTATTAAGGGAACGCGCACTGCATCCCAAGGTTGCTCCACAATAGGGCTGCTATCGGTACGGCCAAAGACTTGGCACAACATCCTGCGCATCTTGGCGGGGAGCGCTGTGGACCTGTTCTGTGATTCAAGTTCGAGGGTTCGAGGACTGCGGGCCGTGCAAATCTTCGCCGGCGCTCCCACAGCCCAATGCAGTCATGCAGCAGTTGCTTCCCGGGAATTCACCTTGCCATAGTTGGACCGTTGGACCAGCCTCAGCTGGGGCGTCATCGGACCCCAAAACAGAAGGCCCTTCCACCCGGATTCCGGTGGAAGGGCGATTGGGGATATCCTTCGCTTCACTCCGGCCTGACTGCCCGCCGGCCTACTTCATCGCCGTGACGTGCTTGCCTAAACGGGACTTATAGCGCGCAGCGGTGTTCTCGTGCAGTGTGCCCTTCTGGATGGCCTTGTCGAGGGGAGGCTAGTCGGCGTTCGCTCCTTCTTGGATTTTTCCCGCGGTCCAGCCCGCTGCCGATGCCGTATCCCAGCCGCAGATACTCGTCATAGCGCATGCGGCAGGCGTTGTCGCGATAGTAGGCGATCAACTCGGCCAGGCAATTGCTTCCTCACTGCGCGGTTGTAGGCGCTGTAGCCGCCGGATCACAGCTTGTACCTCGCCCTGCTTCAGGTCCTGGGCCAAACGATGAATCCAGGCTTCCCCTCGCGCGGAGCCTTCGCGCCGGCCGTTGCCGGTGGCCGCTGTCAATCACGCGATTGGCTACCTCAGCGACTCCCTCCCGCGCGTCGTGCAGGGCCTCCGCACTTCCTCCAGTACCCGGCTTCGAGTTCGGATCGGGCCGAAGGCTGGAAGTCTCGTTGTAAACGACGTTTGAAAGTCTGGCCTCTGCTTCGTTTTGAGGATTGTCGTACTGCGGCTTATTTTGCGCCGAATCACGGGAACGTCTGCCTAGCGGCGTCGGCCAGCTAAGGCTCTTTGGTCCAGTCAACCGTCGGCAGCAGGTCGCGAGCGTTTTGACATCCCCCGCGCCTTGACAAGCAGCCGAAATCGAACGAAAGATATCGCTTTCTTGTTTCTTCTGGAGCCTCTGAAGTTAATTTCACGAAGACCCTGTGGTACGGATTGGTGTCGGTCCTGACCACGTTCACGAAAACGGGTTCGGTGGAGTTTCCTTTCCAGTGTACTCGTTCGTCCACCTCAGCGAACGAACTGTTCGGCCCGGTGCCGACTTGGTATCCGAAGCCAAGTTCCGAGACGACCGAGTCCTTTACCTTGAATTCAGTTGAGAAGATTGCGCCAGCTCCGCTCCATCGTCGCGGAATTGACGAATTGTCGACGCGTAAATACCAAGTGCATGCACTGGGTGAACAGGGAACGCCAGGAACAGCTTTGACCCGGATTGCAAGTTGTTGCGCCTCATCGAACGTCGATTTTCCCACTTCAAGCGCACTGACTCTGTCCAGCAAGCGTTGTGCTCGAACTCTCGGTCGATAGATGCAGATGCTAAGCAGAGTACCTAGCGCCAGCCCGATACCGATGGAGGCAATCGTAAGGTAAGAGCGTCTATTGAACATCTGTTGGCCCTCGATGTCCGTTAAGGACCGTATAGTTATTCTCTGGGTGGCCTGCATCCATGTGGACTTCGATGTGATCGACGATGTGCGTGCCGAATCGGTCCACAATAGCGATAACTCCCATCTGCTTGTTGTTTATTGTCAACGTGAAGTATCGGTCATTCGACAGCGTCCCGGAGTCCTTACGGTTGCCACCGGGCCCAAGATTGTCCGGAAATTGACCGTGGCCACAGGTACCCTTTGCTTGATCTTCGTCTTAAGGGGTAATATGTTTATGGCAGATGATACATTTATGGCAGATGGCGCGCGCAACCAAAGCGGAAAGGGCTCAGCATTTGAATGCCGCGCGTGGTCTGCTGCAACGTCAACTGCCGCGCGCCGATGCAGTTCGCCAGCTGTCACGCGAGTGCGA
>Ga0123355_10001021_pt1 | contig 38874 bp, 32 predicted proteins | sample TergutEmb28metaG_3_FD_89872 | JGI IMG/M metagenome (GOLD analysis project Ga0123355, IMG submission 89872) | Embiratermes neotenicus P1 segment gut microbial communities from Petit-Saut dam, French Guiana - Emb289 P1 | ecosystem: Host-associated > Arthropoda: Insects > Digestive system > Gut ...
CAGTCGTTTCCAACTGTTGTCCCCCTCTGAAAGGCAGGTTACTCACGCGTTACTCACCCGTCCGCCACTAAGTAGTCCAATCACTTGACCGAAGTCTCGTTCATGGGTACTCCGTTCGACTTGCATGTATTAGACACGCCGCCAGCGTTCAATCTGAGCCAGGATCAAACTCTCAATAAATGGTATCTTAACTGATTACGAATAATCAGATAAAACCGATTGATTATTAAATCTAGCTTTACTTTTTAATCAAAAGAATTTTCTGTTGAACTTACAACTAATGTTGTAGTTCGTCAACTACCGGCACGGGGTGCACCGATAGTCTCTTTGGTGCGCTTATTTATAAGCTTACATTGTTTAATTTACAAGGTGCACATGGACTCAATAATGTTCCATTTGGTCTTTGCTTTCGGAGTCATTTTTTGCACTTCTCCGCAGTTCCCTTTGGATGAGTGCCTGAATAACTTACCATTTTCAGAACAACTTGTCAACACTTTTTTTAAACTTTTTTAAACTTTTTTTAATCTTCTCTACACCATGCCGTGTGTGTCTTAGGGTTTAGGAGTTAGGGGTTAGGGCATAGGGGCTTGAAATGGCTGGCTTTTTGAGGGTTTAGGGGCTAGGGGTTAGGGTTTAATAGGTAGAATTATATATCAATAATATATGACTGTTTGTTTTCCTGTGTTTCAATTCAGAAATAAATTTCGACAACATTACTTAAAACAAATCGCGACCGCACGGCAATGACGCAATGCAAAAACTAAACCCTAACCCCTAACCCCTAAACTCTAAACCATATATTACTATTGATTTCAACACGCCTCTACATTATAATAACAATTAATTATTTGACCTCCGCACAACTAACCCCTAAACTCTAGCCCCTAAACCCTAAAATATAAGGAGTCCCATCATGCCTATTAAGATTCCAAATCAACTACCCGCGACACCCATCCTCGAAAGCGAAAACATATTTGTTATGACGGAGCACCGTGCAGTGCACCAGGACATACGTCCACTCCGCCTACTTTTATTAAACCTCATGCCTACAAAAATAGTCACAGAAACCCAACTGCTCAGAAAGTTGTCAAACTCACCTTTGCAAGTTGAGGTTGAGTTTCTGCAAACCAGTAGTTATGAATCAAAAAACACAAACCCAGAGCACCTGGAATCGTTTTATACATCCTTTGATAAGGTTCGAGACTTACATTATGATGGCATGATCATCACAGGGGCACCCATCGAGCATATGGAGTTCGAAGATGTGGACTACTGGCAAGAGCTGTGCGATATAATGGAGTGGTCCTCAAGTAACGTTCACTCTACATTACATATATGTTGGGGTGCACAAGCCGCTTTATACTATCATTACGGAGTTAAGAAGTACGCACTCGACGCAAAACTCTCAGGAGTATATAAGCACAATGTACTAAAGCCGCAATCTCCACTCTTCCGCGGCTTCGACGACGACTACTATATACCACACTCCAGATACACAGATGTGTCGGAGAAGGATATACTCGCCATCCCGGAACTTGAGTTACTATCTGTTTCCGACGAGGCCGGCGTGTTTGCCGTCAAATCCGTCGACAATCGACGCGTTTTCATAACCGGTCATCCCGAATATGATGCCGACACTCTTGCACTTGAATATTCTCGCGACATTAATAAGGGGTTAACCATCGATGTTCCAAAGAACTACTTCCCTGACGATGACCCGACAGCGAAGCCTCACGTCTGCTGGCGTGCGCACGCCCAACTCCTTTATTCAAACTGGCTTAACTACTATGTGTATCAGTCAACACCTTACGATATTGGTAAAATCGGCACAGAGAATTAGTGTATCGATTTCTGCATTCTGCGACTACGCGCAGAATGACGGAGGATATTTCTATAAAGTAGAACGGAGGATATCTCATTGACAGACACCATTGCCGCCATCGCCACAGGAAGTGCTGTGTCCGCAATCGGGATTATCCGAATTAGCGGAAGCGATGCGCTAAATGTAGCAAACATTATTTTTAAAGCAAAAAACGGGACGAGCCTTATGGACGCCGAAGACAGACTTATGTATTACGGCGAAATCCTCGATGTCACATCCGCTCCATCCCCACAATATAATACAATCGACTTCTGCCTTTGCATGGTTTCACGAGGCCCATCATCGTATACCGGCGAGGACACTGTGGAGTTTCACTGCCATGGTTCTCCTGTCATTCTTGCAGAGGTTATGCGCATCCTCTATTCGCAAGGCATACGTCAAGCGCTACCCGGCGAATTTACAAAACGAGCATTTCTCAATGCTCGCATGGATCTAACACAAGCAGAGGCTGTTGTTGACATAATAGAATCAGAGACGCCTGCCGCCGCTCAAAACGCAGTAGGTCAACTGCGTGGCACAATAAGCTTGAAAATGAGCTCTGTCTATAGCAAGCTCACAGATATTATGGCACATTTCCACGCAGTCATTGATTATCCCGACGAAGACATCGACGAGTTCAACATTGATAGCTATCTTTCCACATTATATGGCATCGCTGACGAGCTACAACAAATGCTTGACACTCATGATCGTAGTAAAGTTTTACGCGACGGTGTGCCCACCGCAATTGTCGGTCGCCCGAACACAGGCAAGTCGTCATTACTAAATGCATTATTGGGATATGACAGAGCTATTGTCACCGATATTGCCGGAACAACCAGAGATACTGTCGAAGAAAAAGTCCTTATAGGAAACGTCTTGCTACGACTCATAGACACAGCCGGACTACGAAAAACCAAAAACAAAGTCGAAAACCTTGGCATTGACAGATCACTCGCGGCAATCAGCACAGCCGAACTTGTTTTACTCGTGCTAGACAGTTCTGAATCATTGCAAAAAGAAGATATAGATGCACTGCAATCAATTCCATCACAAACCCCTAAAATTGCAGTCCTCAATAAATCCGACTTGCCGAGTGCAATAGAAACAAATAAAATCGCAGAACTCAATGTTGAGTTCTGCGCAATTTCCGCCCTCCATGGCGAGGGCCTTAATTCACTAACTAAGAAAATTGAAAACATCTTTCCGGAGTTCGGCACATCACCATCCGGCGAGCTCATAACCAACGCACGCCAAGCCGAAGCCATCTCCAGATCACTCGCGAACATCCGCTCTGCGTCTGCCGCTCTCGCCGACACCGTTACACCGGACGCCGTGCTTGTAGATATAGAAGCCGCAATGAATTCTATAGGTGAAGTTACCGGCAAAACCATGCGCGAAGATATCATCTCTCGAATATTTGAACGCTTCTGCGTAGGTAAATAGTCGAGCCGCTATTACACCATTGCTTTTCTTGCATGAATGATTCTGCGGATTTCCACTGTCTTGCCTTTGATAACAAAGAAGTAAACATAGTCATCAATCGCAAGCATCTTATAGCCACGCAAACGCAATTGTGAATCCCTCGCGGACATGCAACTCTCCGGTGCAGTTTTTAAAACTTCCAGCTTTTCCTTAATGCTCTCAAACTGTCGTGCAGCCTCATAGGACGGCAAAGACCTGATGCGTTCTGCAACTTCAAGAAAATCATTTTGTCCGGCAGAGTATATCCTTACATTATATTCATTCATTGTCACAGTCCTTTTGTTTTTCGACAAATTCAAAAAAGTCTGAACTCTCTGAACCCGCCACAATTTCTGCTTCTGCTTCTGCTAGCTTTGCGTAAAGTTCAAGTTGCGCTTGTAGTCTCTCGTAGGTTTCCAAGCTCAACACAACCATATCGCCTACCCCGTTTTTCGTAATAAACACAGGTTCGCGCGACGTACGGCAATACTCACTGATCTCATTGGAACTATTTCTCAAATCGGATATTGGTCTAATCGTAGGCATATTCTCACAACCTCACAGTTTAATTTGCACATTTTCGTCATTATATCATTTCTACTAAAACGCAGTCAATAAATATACATAGTGAATGTGCATGTCTATTTTATCATGTTGAGTGCAAAAGGGCTATACCAGCAGTGTACAAAACTATCGTTTTATCACCATTACAATGAGTTTTTTACGTATTGCTAATCTGTCCACATTGCATATCAACGATTTCTATTACACAATATATACTATTGTGTAACACACGAGTCAACACAAATATTTATGTCGATTTTTACATGAATATTTTCAACGCCTCGATCTTCGATTAGCACATTGTACATGTTTTCATTCGCAAAATTCTTGTTGAGACCTGTATAGCTATTGTGTTTGACAACAGTTTGCGTGTAAATGAATATATTTTGAATTGTAAAGCGAGCAAAGAAAGGGTGTAATAATGAACAGTAACGGACTTCTCTCCATAAGCGATTTTGCAGAATTCTCACGTACAACACGCGATACACTGCTACACTATGATAGGATTGGATTGCTTTCACCGGTAATACGAGGGTACAATAATTATCGCTATTACTCCAGCAACCAGCTCGCTATTGTAAATGTAATCCGCACATTTCAACGGCTGGGTATGTCTCTTGACGAAATAAAGAAGCTAAAAGACCACAGAACCCCCGAACTCGCAAACACTGTATTCGAACGCCAAATCGAAGACATCGACAAAATAATAAATGAGTGGGTTAGTGCACGAAAGCTACTCTTGACACTAAAGAAATCGATAAACTCCGTAGCCGGCATTAACGAAAACACAATCACAGTCAAGTATATTCCGGCAGAAGCAATTTTTCTCGGAGAAATAAATGACTATAGCCGAAACAGAACAGACTATGATACACTCCTAACATTTTATCAGGACATTGTACAAAAATATCCGAGCATCGACCCTAACTATCCCGTTTGGGCAATGTATTCACAGAGTCAGCTTGTCAAAAAAGAATGGAATAACCCGGAACGGTATTACTTTTATAACCCTGAAGGGTACGACAGAAAACCCGCATCGCTGTATGCCATCGGCTACAAGCGCGGCGGGTATAAACCAAATAACGAACTCTTTGAAAAACTTGAAGAGTATATACATAGGAACAACTATGAAATTTGCGGCAATGCGTACGAAGAGTATCCAATAAACGAAATCTGCGCAATAGACGACAACGACTACCTCATCCGCATCATGATCGCAGTGAGAAAGAAGGACTCGGAGTAGCCCCTGCAACGCTATCAACTTAGGGATATCACCACCGTCATCCTGCGCAAGTCGCAGGATCCAGCAATAATAGATGACGTAGATTCTGCGACTTCGCGCAGAATGACGAGGGTTTTGGAAGACAAAGGGACGGTTCTTCTGCCTTGACTACGCATATCGTCATTGCGGGCTTGACCCGCAATCCCCTAAGTATAGCGTCGATTCAGGGGGTCCCGGATCAAGTCCGGGATGACGGAAGACAAGGGCTTACTCTTTCACTACAGTAGCTCTTTTATCAGCTCTGCGCGTTCTTTCAACGCAAGATAGCTAAGTGGCACATCATATACCGTCTTTGCTCCAAAGTTGCCTTCTCGCGACATACGATATGCCGCACGAGCGTATGCAACAAGCACACTTGAGGTAAACTCAGGATTTGAATCGAGCTTTAGCGAAAACTCCATCACTTGTTTTTTCTCGCCGGTGCTACCACCCCTTATCACCATGCCGCCATGTGGCATTTCTGTATGATTTGCCATGAACTCTTCGGCATCAATAAAGTTGACAGCTGTATCATAATCAGCGAAGTAATGAGGCATGTTTTTAATTGTTGCTTCAATCTCATTAACATTCGCATCATGTTCAGCTACCACAAAGCACTCTCGTAAATGCTTTTCTCTTGTCGTAAAATCAGCATTTGAGCCGCTTCTCACAGCTTCAACTGCGCTCTCAATTGGAATCGTATACTGTGCAGCATACTTTACACCATCGATTCTACGCACAGCATCCGAGTGTCCTTGGGAGAAACCTTTCCCCCAAAACGTATAATTCGTTCCCATCGGCAATGTCGCCTCAAACAAGGCACGCATCATCGAAAACAGTCCGGGGTCCCATCCGGTTGATATTACTGCAGTGGTATTTTTTGCAACTGCACCAACCGCCGCCATGTAATCCGGTATCTTAGCATGTGTGTCAAAGCTGTCAACCGTATTAAACATTGATGCAAAATACGGCCCTTGCTCCGGCAAGTCCGTCGCAGATCCTCCGCACAGCAAGCAAACATCTATCTTGCCAACCATACTCTCCACAGAGTCAATCGACAACACCTCAACATTGCTGTCAGCTATTTTGATTGATTCGGGGTCACGGCGTGTGAAAATTGCTTTGAGTTCCATATCAGGATTCGCTGCTACAGCCTTCGCCGCCCCAACACCAACATTACCATATCCAACTATGCCTATACGTATTTTCAAATTTCATTCTCCAATATTTGCTCTAACGTCTGTCTTTTGCGAATCTCTTTTAGCTTTCCTTTGGTGGTATACAGCACTTCCGGTGCCTGCTGATGAGAGTTGTAGTTATGTGGTGCCATAGCTGAACAGTACGCACCGACTCCACCGACAACAACAATATCACCAATCTTCGGCTCAACCATTGCGCGCGGAACAGCATGACCATCCATATCCAACGTTTGGCAGTCGCCACTTTCACAACATTTACCCGCAACCACTGCTTCATAATCGTGTTTCACATCATCAAACTCTGATGATACGATACGTGTGCCATCATCTGACACTACATATATAGGATGCTTAGAGCCATAAAGCAACGGACGTGAGTTTATCTCCATACCGCCATCTGTAATTATGAAGTTGGATCTCGCCGTGCTCTTCTTGTCGATAAGACGCGTCACCGCGTAGCCGGAGTTTGCAACTATATATGTACCAGGTTCAATCTCCATTTTCAGCTTGCGACCGGTTCTATTGAAAAAGTCTTCAAGCTGCATCTTTGCATAACTTCCCAAAAGCGGAACATCCGCAGCATACTCATCAGGCATACGCGCTTCTTTTAGTCCGCCACCAAAGCAAACAGTATCTGCATCAGGAAAATGCTCTTCTATTATGCCCAGCAACAAGTCAATGTTTTGTCTCCACATTTTAGTGTCCGCTCCCGAGCCTATATGCACATGGACATGCTTAAACTTCATCCCTTTCCCTGCCGCAAAGCTTTTTGCCTGTGGCAAATCAGACAGATGAACGCCAAAGCATGAATAGTCATCACCGGTATTTCTGGTAGCACTCTCTCCGGAGCCAATGCCGGGATGAATACGTATGCCTACATCAATATTATTTGCGATTGCAAAATCCGCAATAAGCTCCAACTGATGAATTGAGCACGCATTATATTTCAAACCTTTTAACAACAGCTCTTCAAGTGTATGTCTGCTCGCACCTATCTGAACTTCTTGGGTAGTGAGCATAATTTTTTCGTATGGAACGTCCGCCAAATGTGCTCTAACAACTTCATTAAGCGAACTGGCATCAAGGTGAAGACCGGCACCGGTAATCAATTTGAGCAACGACCTGTTTGAGTTTGCTTTCATTGCATAGCGAACAGTCAGCCCATACGCTTGTGGCATCTCAACACACTCGCGGCAACGCTCAAGAACCATGGTTTCATCATATACGTACACAGGTGTACCGAACTTATCCGCAGTTTGTGCAATCGTTTCTGCGTTAAGTGAACTAAAATGGTTAAGTGTTTTCATTTTATTGTTTCCTTATTTTATATTCTCCGTCATTCTATGTCATTCTGCGCGAAGTCGCAGAATCTAAGACCTTTTCACTTACTGGATTCTGCAACTTCGTGCAGAATGACGTTAGCTTTATATAGATTCTTTGACGCAATCGCTTCTCTCATTATAGCTATTCGCTTGCATAGTTTTTGAAGTAATTTTTCACCAGAACAACTGGTGTGCCACGATCTCCGCTACCCGCAACCAAGTCGCACAAGCTTCCCACAAGATCATGAATTCTGCGCGGCGTCGTACCCTCGGACGACATATCGCCAACAAGATTCTCTTGTTTATTCTTTATCCGCTCTTTAATGCTTTCTGACAGCTCTTGACCCGACAGATCAGCATAATCATTGTCTGCGACAAATTTTATTTTTATCTCATTAGGTGTTCCGGCAAGACCATCTGTGAACGCCGGAGACACCACAGGGTCTGCAAGCTCCCAAATCCCGCCGGCTGGGTCCTTGAAGCACCCGTCACCATAAACCATGACCTCAACTGTTGCCCCGGTTCGCTTTCGCAACTCGTCCTGAAGCTCTTTTACAAAAACATCAGTGTCACGAGGAAACAGCTTTACAGAATCAGCAGTTGCTTTATTTGAACCAAGCAACCCGTATTCACTGCATCCGCTACCGTCAACCGGCTCATTTAAAATATCATCAAGGCAGAGGCATTTTTCCGCTCCGGCTTTTTTCAACATTGATTTCGTTCTATGTCTTGTGTGAATATCGCAACATAGCACATTCTTCGTGTATTTTAAGATATGTGTCGGATCATTTGAAAAAACAATCTCACAGTTACCTGCAATTTTCTTATAAAAGTCAATATAATCAATTCCGGTGAACTTGTGTATGGTATCTGTTCCAAAAGTATCACGAAACTGCTTTTCAGTTAGATTGTCCGTATAAGGATTGATTCCCATTTCATCGCATTTAGACAACTCGACAAGACTGTTTCCAACTTCATCATTCGGATATGATAGTTGTATATATAGCTTGTCGCAACCTTTTGAAATGCCTTCCAAAATATTCGCAAAACGATTGCGCGATAATATTGGAAACACAACCCCCAGAGTCCCGCCTCCAAATTTATCACGGACATCCTTGCCAATTTGCTCAAGAGTGGCATAATTGCCTTGAGCTATGCCGACAACCGCTTCCGTTACTCCAACAATGTCGCCATCCTCTAATGCATACTCCTCTTCTTCAGCAGACTTAATCAAATTGTCGCAAATCAATGCGACAAGGTCGTCGCCCTGTCTAATTATAGGTGTCGTTATGCCTCTGGCAACAACTCCCGTGCTTTTCATAATTGATCGATCCTTTCAATTCTCTGTAATTCTGCGTGTAATGCAGAATCTAGGAAATTTGTACTTATCGGATTCTGCAACTTCGCGCAGAATGACGCGGGTTTTTAAACCTATTCTCCATTTGCCTTTTTATCAACTATCATCGTCATATCCGGGTGTAAGTGAAGTAGCGATGTCGGAATATCCGTATGAATCATACCATCGGATACCCTCTTCACTATTTCTGCTTTTCCGGCACCACTGACTAGCTGTATTATTTTCTTTGCTTTGAAAATAGTACCCATGCCCATTGTCAACGCTTTAGTCGGTTGCACCTCATCAGCTTCGAAAAATCTTGAGTTTGCGGTTATTGAACTTTCTGCAAGATCCTCCAAATGTGTTCCGAAATAATAAGATGGTGCAGGCTCGTTAAAGCCAATATGCCCGTTATGACCAATGCCGAGAACTATAAGGTCAATGCCGCCGGCTTTGTCAATTTCTTCATCAAATCTGATGCCCTCTGCATCAGGATCAGTAGCCATGCCGTCCGGAAGTTGGTATTTTGCCAAGTTGACTTTATCAAAAAAGTTCTCTTTCATATAATAAACATAACTCTGGCGATGTTCAGGATCTATCGGATAATACTCGTCAAGGTTGAACGATTGTGCCTTCGAAAAGTCTACCTTTCCCGCATTATATCTGCTAATTAACTCATCATATAACCCCAGAGCCGTTTCGCCTGTAGCAAGTCCGAGGACAGAATCAGGCTTCTTTTTCAACTGCTCCGTAAAAACATCTGCTGCAGTGAGACACAACTCATCATATGTGTCACAAACTATTTTTTTTATCACAATGATCATTCCTTTCAGTATCCTTGTCCATTTTTCCACCATACGGCGGGGAAAACGGCACGACGAATAGTATACCATATGCTTTTCAGGATTTCAAAAAAAAATGTAAAGCTTGCTCATCAAACAGCAAAAGCTCGTTGCACTGCAACCGAAACCAAGCGGTATATCACGGGTTTTTCGCGTATGTAACATAGAGGTGACCTGACCAGCAGTAAAAACAAGCCGGTAGCTACTTTCACGCTTCCGGCTTGCTTATGTTTATGTAGTTTTATTAAATTATGACTCTGACGTTGGTGCCTTTACCTTTTCACTCTTACTTATTTTAGTTCTTGTGAATACATCAAATGTAACTGCAATAAGAACTACCAAGCCGGTTGCAGCAAGTTGGATGTCAGCACCCAAGCCCATGTGACCTAAGCCATTTCGTAGAACACCCATGACCAACGCACCAATAATGGCTCCCGTTACCTTGCCAACACCTCCACTTGGTGACGCACCACCAATGAAGCATGCCGCAATCGCCTCAAGTTCAAAGCCAGCTTCAGCGCGAGGGGATGCCGCATTCAATCGTGAAGCAAACATCATCCCTGCCAACGCAGCCAGCATACCCATATTTACGTAGACCCAAAAGACAGTACGCTTCGTTTTCAGGCCATTAAGCACCGCCGCTTTATCATTACCACCTGTGGCATAAACATGTCTCCCGAATACCGTGTTGTTCGCAATATAATTGTAGACAACTATCAAAGCGACAAGCAAGATCATAATATTTGGTATACCTCTTGACTGTGCAAACCAGAAACCGAAGAGGTTAATAACACCCACGATCGCAACAAGCTTGACTATTAACAAATTCATTGGTATTGTTTCGCCTTCATATTTGCTGGCGATAGCCCGTCTTCTAAACTCTAGGAAAACAAACAGAATCGAGACAAGCACACATATCATTATAGCAGTAAGATTCAGACCTGAACCACCTAAGACATCCGGAATAAAGCCGGCAGCAAGAGTATGGAAACTATCAGGGAAGTTTGTAATGGTTCCACCTCTAAGCGCAAACATTGTCATGCCTCTAAAGATCAACATTCCCGCCAGCGTCACTACAAAGAACGGAATCCTCACATAGGCAATCCAAAATCCATGCCATGCACCGAAGAGTGCGCCAATAAGTAATATAGCAGGCACTGCAATCCAAACCGGTATACTCCAACTCACCATAAACACGCCGCTAAGTGCGCTTGCAAAAGCAAGATGCGTACCAACAGACAGGTCAATTCTGCCGGTTAAGATAACAAACATCATCCCGACTGCCAATATAAGAATATACCCGTTTTGTGTGATAAGGTTCGCTATATTCAGTGGGCGAAACATCATCCCACCTGTTGCAAATTGGAACCCTATAGCAAGAAGCACAAGTGCAACAATCATGCCAAATTGTCTTATATTTGCTCTAATTATGCTCATAACGATGACCATTCCTTTCGAAAATCATAAATACAAATTAAGCTTCAGCCTTAGCCATTGCGCTTTGTCGCACTGACATCCTTTCAGATCGTCTTCTTGAAAGCACATCTAAAACAACTGCTAAAATAAGAACCAGACCCGTTACAACTTGTTGGATACTTTCTCCAATGCCCATTATAGACATACCTTGGTTTATAATCCCAACAAATAACGCACCTGTCAGCGCTCCACTGACTTTACCAACTCCGCCTTGGGGAGAGGCTCCACCAATGAAAGCCGCAGCAATGGCTTGAAGCTCAAAACCATCACCGGCACGCGGCATCGCAACATTTAAGCGAGCAGCAAACACCATTCCGGCCAGAGCCGCAAGTATACCCATGTTGACATAGACCATAAACACAATTTTCTTGACTTTAATACCGCTTAACTCCGCAGCAGCAGGATTACCTCCGGCTGCATAGAGTTGTCTGCCAATAACTGTTCTGGTAGAGGCAAAAGCATACACTGCCGCAAGTATACCAACAAGTACCAAGACATTCGGTATACCGTTTGACGCACCAAACCAGTAGGCAAATAGTCCAAGTAAAACGAAAGCAGCAACTATTTTAATCATCATCACAAACAATGGAATCGATTCTACACCATTTTTCTTTGTTATTGCTCGCTTTCTTAGTTCAAGCACCGTGAAAAGAATCGCCAGTACAACACAGGCTAAAACCGCTGTTACATTGACATCAACACCCGCCCCTGCAGTATATACGCCGTCAACATATCCATATGCACCAGCAAGATGAAATCCACCGATAAGATTGCCGATGAAGTCAGGAACAAAGCCGTTTGCTAACATAAGAAAGGAATCAGGGAAGTGCGATATATACGTCCCATCCAACACAAGCATTGTTATACCGCGAAACAGCATCATACCTGACAGCGTAACAACAAAGAACGGGATCTTTCTATACGCAATCCAAAAGCCATGCCATGCACCGCAAATTCCACCAATAATCAATATCATCAAGATAGCCAGCCATACCGGCAATCCCATTGATCTAATAAAGATGCCACTAAAAGCACCTGCGAGTGCAACGACACTACCAACCGACAAGTCAACTCGACCAAACGATACAATAACAAGTATCATTCCTATTGCCAGAATTAGAATATAACTGTTTTGAAGGATCAAGTTCGTTATATTTGCCGGTTGAAATATAATTCCGCCCGTCAGAATGTGGAACATTACTGCTACACCAATTAAGACAATGATTAAAACATATTGCCTTATGTTGTCCATTAGATATTTCAATATAACACCTCCACTTTAATGTGCCATAATATGTTCCATTATTGATTCCTGAGATGCGTTCTCCTTGTCGAGTTCGCCAACAACACGCCCTTCATTAAGGATGTATATTCTATCGCTCAGTCCAATAACTTCAGGAAGTTCAGAGGAAATAACAATAATACACTTGCCTTGTCGTGCAAGTTCATTGATAATCTGGTATATTTCGTGCTTTGCACCAACGTCTATGCCGCGAGTTGGCTCATCAAGTATTAGAACATCAGGTTCAGCAAATAGCCATTTACTGAGTACAACCTTTTGTTGATTGCCCCCTGACAGGCTTTTTGCAAGCTGAAAAACACTTCTGGCTCGTATATCTACTTTACGCCTGAAGCTTTCCGCCATCTCAGTTTCCTTATATTCATCTACCGCAAGGCGCGGACACAAGGACTTTAAGTTAGACAGCGAAATATTTCGGCAGATAGTTTCATCCAGTATTAGACCAAACTGCTTTCTATCTTCAGTCAAGTACGCAATCCCATTGTCTATGGCTTGCGCTGTTGATCTAAGCGTTAGTGCCTTGCCATCTTTAATTAGAGAGCCAGATATTCTTGTTCCATACGCACCGCCAAAAAGACTCATTGCAAATTCCGTTCGACCTGCTCCCATTAGCCCCGCAATACCAACAACCTCACCACGTCGTGCATACATACTGACATCGTCAATAACTATTTTGTCAGCTATGTCAGGATGATAGACTGTCCAGTTCTTAACTTCAAGCATTTTATCGCCCACTTTCGACTCTCTTGCAGGGAAGCGATCCAATATATCTCGTCCAACCATACCTCGAATAATACGGTTTTCGTCAATATCTTTATTGTCTAATGTTTCAATCATCTTCCCGTCTCTAAGGATTGAAATTCTGTCTGATATCTTCAAAACCTCATTGAGTTTGTGGGATATGAGGATGGATGTAATTCCCTCATCCTTCAAATCCAACAACAAATCCAACAAGTTTTCACTTTCAATTTCATTTAATGCTGCAGTTGGTTCGTCCAGCACCAGCACTTCTACTCTTTTAGATAGAGCTTTTGCGATCTCTACCAATTGCTGCTTTCCGACGCCAATATCTTGAACCAATGTACGCGGATTTTCATCAAGACCAACTTTTTTTAACAACTCTTTTGTCTTCTGATATGTGAGAGGCCAATTGATAACCCCGCTCTTTGACTGCTCGTTGCCCATGAAAATATTCTCTGCAATAGATAGAAACGGCACTAGTGCTAATTCTTGATGAATAATAACTATGCCGCGTTTTTCACTGTCTTTGATGTTTCGGAAGCGACATTCTTCGCCCTTGTATATTATGTCCCCCTCGTAGTCACCATAGGCATAAACCCCACTCAAGATTTTCATAAGTGTGGATTTTCCTGCTCCATTTTCACCAACAATTGCGTGTATTTCACCATCAATAGTGTCCATGCTAACATCTTCCAACGCCAGCACACTGTCAAATCTTTTTGTAATTGATCTCATTTCCAACAAAGTACTCACAAAGTCACCTCTTTGTCTATAATCAGTTTATAAATAGGTAACCCGACCATGGCGAGCAACGGGTAAATCCATCCCTCGCCACGCTCGGGTTTCGATATTATTGCATTATCACCGGATTATGCCATGATAACCACAGTCTATGATCTATGGAAGAACAAATACACCAATATCATGATAACCCGTGTCTATAATCTCTTCACGCCAGTTGCCTGCATCCACATGAACAATATCAAGTAGATATGAAGGAACAACAAAAACATTGTTATCATATGTGTCTGTGTCGTTTACAGGAACAGTACCATCACCCAGAATGGCTTCAATCATTTCAACTGCTGCCGCAGCCAAGTCACGAGTGTCTTTAAATACAGTAGCAAATAGCTCTCCGTTGATTATTGCTTGAATACCTGCTTGAGTTGCATCTTGACCTGAAATAATCGGCCAAGGTTGGGCGTCTGTGCCATATCCTGCTCCGCGAAGTGCAGCAATGATACCAAGGCTTAGACCGTCATATGGTGAAAGTACTGCATCTATACGAGTGTCTGAGTAATGTGAAACCAATAGGTTTTCCATACGATCTTGTGCGCCTTCGGCTCTCCAACCGAGTGTTCCGACAATATCCATGCCCATTTCGCCGCTTCTGACTACAAGTGTGCCATCATCGATGAGTGGTTGAAGAACGCTCATTGCTCCGCCATAGAATAGGAAAGCATTGTTGTCATCCGGAGATCCGCCGAATAGTTCAATGTTAAATGGTCCTGTCTCATTTCCAAATGGAGCTACGCCGAGTCCCATTAGCAAAGAGTTAGCTTGCATAACACCAACTGCGAAGTTGTCGAATGTTACATAGTAGCTTACATTTGGTGTGTCCATGATTAGACGGTCATATGCAATTACTACAATTCCTTCTTCTGCTGCCATTTCAAGAACCGGACCAAGTGCAGATCCGTCGATTGACGCGATAACAAGAATGTCAACACCGGCAACGATCATGCCTTCGATTTGACTAATTTGGTCTGCTACAACATCTTCACCAAACTGCAAAATGGTGTTGAAACCACGCTCTTGCAGTTGATCTTGAAGACTGTTACCGTCTGAAATCCAACGCGGTGATGATTGTGTTGGCATTGCGATACCAACAAAGCCCTCATAATCGTCATCGTCGCCGCAAGCAGCGAGCACGACGGTCATGGATGCGAGTAGTGCCATTACTAAGATGATGCTAAGAAATTTTCTCATAATACTCTCCTTTTAATCGTTTAGATTCTAATGATAGTGCTTACACAAAATCACTATCAAGCCTTCATGTTATAGTAAACTAAAATAGTCATAAAATCAACAATATATTACCATTTTAACTTGGTGATACTTCATGAAGTTTTTATGCGGAATTTGTGCACAACGACGTAATGTTGTCATGACATAGTTAACATGAAAATTGTTTTATAATTTTTAAGGGCACTTCATAAATCGAAGTGCCCCTTTGGTATAGAATAACGTATTAGTCTTTCAGCGCTGCTTGTGCTGCTGCAAGTCTTGCTATCGGCACGCGGAATGGTGAGCATGATACATAGTTGAGACCAATCTTGTGGCAGAATTCAACTGATGATGGCTCGCCGCCATGTTCGCCGCAGATACCAAGCTTGATGTCAGGGCGAGCTTTTTTACCGAGGTCAACTGCGATTTCCATTAGTTTACCAACGCCAATTTGGTCGATACGCTCAAATGGATCGATTTCGAAGATTTTCTTCTGATAATACTCGTCTAGGAACATACCGGCATCGTCACGTGAGAAACCAAATGCCATTTGAGTAAGATCGTTTGTTCCGAATGAGAAGAATTCAGCTTCTTTCGCAATCGCATCTGCTGTCAAGCAAGCACGTGGAATTTCGATCATTGTACCTACTAGATACTTCAGGTCGCTTCCGGCTTCTGCAATGAGTGCGTCCGCAGTGCTCTTAACAACTTCTTTTAGATATGTGAATTCATTAACTTCACCAACTAGCGGAATCATGATTTCAGGAAGAATATCCCACTCCGGATGTGCTTTCTTCACTTTGATTGCAGCTTTTATAACAGCCTTTGTTTGCATTGCTGCAATTTCAGGATATGTTACAGCCAAACGGCAACCACGGTGTCCCATCATTGGGTTGAACTCATGGAGTCTTTCAATTATAGCTTTAATATCTGCAACTGATTTACCTGTATCTTTGGCAAGAGTTTCGATATCTTTTTCATTTGTTGGTAGGAACTCATGAAGTGGTGGATCTAGGAAGCGGATTGTTACAGGTCTGCCTTCCATTGCTTCATAAATGCCTTCAAAGTCTTTTTGTTGCATTGGCTCAAGCTTTGCAAGAGCTTCTTCGCGTTCTTCAACAGTCTCTGCACAGATCATTTCACGGATTGCAGGAATACGATCTGCTTCAAAGAACATATGCTCTGTACGTGTCAGGCCGATACCTTCAGCACCGAACTCAATAGCAGCTTTTGCATCAGCTGGAGAGTCTGCATTTGTTCTTACTTGTAGTCTTCTATATTTGTCTGCCCAAGCCATGATGCGTCCGAACTCGCCACCGATTGTAGCTTCAGTTGTTGCGAGTGCACCGTCATAGATGTTTCCTGTTGAACCGTCGAGGCTGATCCAATCGCCATGATTGTATGCTTTGCCGCCGAGTTCAAACTTTTTGGCTTTTTCGTCAATTCTTAGCTCGCCACAACCTGCTACACAGCAAGTACCCATTTGACGTGCAACAACCGCAGCATGTGAAGTCATACCACCACGTGCTGTCAGGATGCCAGCAGCAGCGTTCATGCCTTCGATATCTTCAGGTGTTGTTTCGAGACGAACAAGAATTACTTTCTTGCCTTCGTCTGTTAGTTTCTTTGCATCTTCTGCTGTAAATGTAATGTGACCTGATGCCGCACCCGGTGATGCTGCAAGACCTTTGCCTATTGGGCTTGCTGCTTTTAGTGCTGCAGGATCAAATTGTGGGTGAAGAAGTGCGTCGAGTGATCTTGCATCAATCATAAGTACAGCTTCTTTATCTGTGATCATGCCTTCATCAACTAAGTCACAAGCAACTTTCAATGCAGCAGCAGCTGTACGCTTACCGCTACGTGTTTGAAGCATAAAGAGTTTTTTGTCTTCGATTGTAAACTCCATGTCTTGCATATCTTTATAGTGATTTTCAAGTTTTTGTGCTGTTGCAGCAAACTCGTCATATACTTCCGGTAGGATGCCGCGTAGTTCTTCGATGTTGTTTGGAGTACGGATACCGGCAACAACGTCTTCACCTTGTGCATTCATTAGGAATTCACCATATAGTTTCTTCTCACCGGTTGCAGGGTTACGTGAGAATGCAACGCCTGTGCCTGATGTATCGCCTAGGTTTCCGAATACCATTTCTTGAATGTTAACGGCTGTGCCCCAACTACCGGGGATACCGTACATACGACGATAAGAGATAGCACGAGGATTGTTCCATGAACGGAATACTGCTCTGATTGCTCCCATAAGTTGAACTTTAGCATCACTCGGGAAGTCTTCTCCGACTTTTGCTTTATATTCAGCTTTGAACTCATTTGCAAGTTCTTTTAGGTCATCAGCTGTAAGATCAAGATCTTCAACAATGCCTTTTTTTTCTTTCATTTCGTCGATTAGCTCTTCGAAATAGCTCTTTCCGACTTCCATAACAACGTCAGAGTACATTTGAATGAATCTGCGATAGCAGTCATATGCCCAACGTGGGTTGCCGGTTTTTGTAGCAATAACTTCAACGACTTCATCATTGAGTCCGAGATTGAGGATCGTGTCCATCATGCCCGGCATTGATGCGCGTGAACCTGAACGAATCGAAACGAGTAGCGGGTTTGATGCATCGCCAAATTTCTTTCCGGAAATCCCTTCAAGTTTGTCAATGTTTTGCATAATTTCGTTTTGGATTGCGTCGCTGATCACTTCACCTTCTTCATAATACTTGGTGCAAGCTTCAGTTGTGACAATGAATCCTTGTGGAACCGGTAGTCCGAGACTTGTCATCTCAGCAAGGTTTGCACCTTTACCGCCCAAAAGTTCTCTCATAGTTCCGTCGCCTTCGGAAAACAGGTATACAAATTTGTTGCTCATTGAAATCCTCCTAATATATTTAATGGAATAAACTCCATAATTTACGAGACTTTAATTTTATGTGCATTGCATGCCATCGTCTATTGTATCACAAATTTTTCTAAAGGGAATAGCTATTTTAAAGAAAATACAGAAAAATCGCAATAATTCATCACAGCACTCCGGTTCCATCATTGCGAGAAGCGAAGCGACGTGGCGATCCAGACAGAAAATTATCAATGAAAGTACGAAGCATATCTCTAATCTCCTAATCCCACAACAGATTCAAGCGGGCAACCTGTTAAGATCACCCGCTTGATTGCTATGTTTGTAATTTTGTATCAAAACCAATTATATGGTTCTAATATACAGCCTAGTCTGTGACTCTAGTCAAGCATTTGAGACCGTGCTCTTTCTTGAGCAAGACAGATGTGCCAACTGTTGCAATGAGTGCCACTGCAAGCAGTGATGTCCATAGAACTACAGAGCCATCAATTCCTGTTTCAGGAAGTGCACCGGCAAGGACTCTTGGAGAAATGTGATATATAGGGTTACTTGCTATCCATTCAACAAAATATTCCCCACCTTCTCCAATAATAAATGCAATATTTTCAATAATGTGGTTGTTAGGAACATCATAACTCAATGTAGTTGGAATAATCAATGTAAATGACTCACCGGCAGGGAGTGTATAAATCATCCAGTCTACCCATACACCGACATCTTCATAGTCACCGCCAAATAACCAGACACTGAAGTTCCCATTGGCTGAGGGCGCATCATTATTAAAATGACCGGTAACATTAGCAATATCGAAAATCAAATAATTCGGAATTAAATCAGCAACATGCACGTTTGTCGCTACATCCGGTCCGGCGTTTGAGACAGTAATGTGATATTCAATGTTACCGCCACGATATACTATTACCGCACCAGCTTCATCTGATCCACCTGCAGGGTTAGATGATTTCACAATGCTTAGATCAGGCGGCTCAACAGGAGCTAGTTCAAAGTAGATCCTAAACACAGGGTTCGTTCCCCAAACGTTATCTTCAAGGACTATGTTCTCCGGTATAGTATATTCAACCGGACCATATCGAAGTGTTTGTTGGTTAACTGAATATAAGATTTCTTCACCAGGTCCAGCACTAATACTCATCCCTAAAGTCCAGAAGCTAACTTGCCACTCTGACCAATCGACATCATCGAAAAATTCGAGAGCTTTAATAGTAGCTATATCAGGAATCATGTGCGGCAACTCTGACTGATTATAACCCCAAGCTGTCGCAGGCGGATTGTATGCAAGCAGAATTGGATGCTGTATCTGAAGTTGAATAAATGGATCATCATCAGTAATGTTGGCGCTAAACCCTTCAATTTCAATATACAGTTCATCGAGTAAATCAAGATTGTAATAGTCATAATCATAGTAGCCATAGTAGTAGCCACAGTCACATTCGCAAACACAATATTCGTAACCGTAGAGACCATGGTAATAGCCACAGTCACATTCGCAAACACATCCTACTTCATAGCCATAGTCTTCAGACGGATACGTCACATCACCTTCGCATTCGCAATACTCACATTCATATTGACTGCCATAATCGTAACAAGTGCAATCAAGCGTCTCTTCGTCGGGACCATAATAGTCCCCCTCAAATGCGGCGAGAACCGGTGCAGACAGAAGCATGGTGACTGCCAGTACCAACACAAGTAATATACTTAACTTCTTTTTCATAATTAACCCCTTATTTTTAATTTATTGCATGCTTTTAGCATGCCATGCCCAAATAGCCTCAGCTTATCTGAGTCTATCTGTCAACATTTTACACATTTTTCAACATAATTTGTAAACATTCTGTGAACAATTCGTGTAAACTATTATGATATTGCCTATATGTAGTGTAGAGCACTGAACAAGACGCGGGTAGGACACAGGGGATCAGTTCTCCTGTGCTCACTCGAAGACACAGGAACAGCTATCTACCTTTGAGACAGAAGTATAGTCAGCATATTGACAATACATCATTTATGGTGTATTGTGTTGTTGTAGATTGGCTAAAAGGATGTGATATGTTGAGAATAACATCCATTTTTTACACGCATGCAAAAAACAAAAGAACAAAGCTGAGAAGCATGAGCTTGACACAGCATTTCAAAGAGCCAAAGAAATTGGATTTAACGTATAGTATGAATCGGAGGTGTAAAATATGCCAAGCATCGATGTAACTGATGAAGTCATGGGCGCAGATTTATGTGAACTAGAGAATGCTTATAGACTTGATCCAAAGGTCAAATCAGAACTTGACCAGTTTGACGCAGAGTGTAAATTGCGTCGCGAATTAGCTACAGCAAGAAAGCAAAATAAAATGACACAAATGCAAATTAAAGAAGTCACCGGTCTTACGCAACAAGTCATAAGCAGAATCGAATCAAACACTAGCATTAGTCCAAGCTTGAAAAACCTTATGATTTATGCTGATGCATTGGGTTATGAGCTTACTTTTCAACCAAAGGACCCATTAACAGTCAGTGAACATCGCAAACCTTATAACAGTGCGATGCATGAAGCCTCCAACGATGCGGAATTCATTCAGCGCACCACAAACGCACAGAATGATTTTTCCACTAGCGATTCAAGAAAGTGACTTTGTTGCACAATTATGATATATTTGACAATGCACAACACACAACACCGAAAGGAACTAACATACCATGTCAGAGAATTTGTACACATTTGAAAACGAAGAATATAAGGAAGCATATCGCCATACGGCAGCACATATCCTTGCTCAAGCCGTCAAGCGTTTGTTTCCTGATGTTAAACTAGCTATCGGTCCCGCGATTGCCGATGGTTTCTATTATGATATTGACTCACCAACCCCATTCACCCCGGACGATCTTGAGAAGATTGAAGCAGAAATGCGTAAGATTTCAAAAGAAAAACTCCCCTTGGAGCGTTTTGAGCTATCACGTGATGAGGCTTTGAAGCTTGTTAGCGAGCAAGGCGAGACATACAAGGTTGAGCTTATCAATGATTTGCCGGAAGATGCTGTCATCAGCTTCTACAAACAAGGTGAGTTCACCGATTTGTGTGCAGGTCCTCATGTTGATACTACTGCAAGAGTCAAGGCTAATGCACTAAAGCTTACAGGCTGCACAGGTGCATATTGGCGTGGAGATGCTGATAATAAAATGCTTCAGCGCATCTACGGCACTTGCTTCATGAGCAAGCCTGAACTTGAAGAACACTTAAAGCGTATTGAAGAAGCAAAATTACGTGACCATAGAAAACTTGGGCGCGAGCTCGATTTGTTTGCAACATATGAAGAGGGACCTGGTTTCCCGTTTTATTTCCCAAAAGGAATGATTGTACGAAACGAGTTAGTAAACTTCTGGCGTGAAGAGCATAGGCTCGCAGGCTATGAAGAAATCAGTACCCCAATGATTCTCAACGAGGACTTGTGGCATCGCTCCGGTCATTGGGATCACTATCAAGACAATATGTATTTCACAAAAATTGATGAGGCTGATTATGCCATTAAGCCCATGAACTGCCCGGGTGGTATGCTTGCATATAAGCGCCGCATGTGGAGCTATCGCGAACTACCGGTACGTGTTGCAGAGCTTGGGACTGTCCATCGCCACGAATTATCGGGTGCACTTCACGGACTTATGCGTGTAAGGTGCTTCACACAAGATGATGCTCACCTATATATGATGCCTGAGCATATTCCTTCAGAGATTGCACGACTAATTGATTTGGTTGACCGTATTTATAAGGTGTTCGGATTCGATTACCACGTTGAGCTTTCAACACGTCCTGAAGACTTCATGGGCGAAGTCGAAACTTGGGATAACGCAGAAAAAATCCTCGAAGATGTGCTCATCGACAAGGATGTAAAATATCGTATTAATGACGGAGATGGCGCTTTCTACGGCCCAAAAATCGACTTCCAGCTTGTGGATTGTCTGGGACGTTCATGGCAGTGTGCAACTCTACAGCTCGACTTCCAGATGCCTGAGCGCTTTGAGCTTGAATATGTGGGCGCAGATGGCGAGAAGCACCGCCCTGTTATGATTCATCGCACTGTGCTCGGCTCTCTTGAGCGCTTTATAGCCATCCTAACAGAGCACTATGCGGGTGCGTTTCCCCTCTGGCTTGCTCCTGTACAAGTTATCGTTATGCCTATCACAGACCGCACACGTGATTATGCACAAGGTATAGCCGATAAACTGTTCGCCGCAGGATTCCGTGTCGAAACAGACTTCCGCAGTGAGAAGATCGGCTTCAAGATTCGTGAAGCACAAATGCAAAAAATTCCGTACATGCTCGTCCTCGGTGACAAAGAAACCGAAGAAGGTATAATCACTGTACGGAAGCGTGGTGAAGGAGACATCGGTGCCATGTCATTTGATGAGTTTCTCGAGAAGATTACAAGCGAGCTAAAAGATAGAGTATAGTCTGCCTTTCGCTACTTGGAGAAGAGCTGCCGTATTTACGGTGGTTCTTCTTTACGTATTTTGCCACTATCTTATTATGATTCCGTCATCTTCTACCGGGACAAAAGCAATCAATTCTTCTACGTTACAATTGTTAAAAACATTATCATAAAAATACGAAACCACATTATTGTAATATGCAAACGTTTTAAGAGCTTTAATCCGCACATTGATAGCATTATTTTTACTTGAAGCATTTGCTTGACTTATCGCCGTAAACAACAAGCCCGCCCCTATTGCACTGCCGGAGCCCCATCCATGATAGTGCGAACCGCCGCCGGTCTGCTTTCCAAAATTTTCTTTGAATCTCTCCGGTTCCTCTCCCAAAGCCACACATATTTTGTCTAAATACGAACTAATCTCAAGCAATCTATTATGCGGTAAGCGATTACACGTTTTTCTGTGCCCTACGAATTGGCACAATACGCTTTCAGGGGTATTTAAGCATGCTATCTCTACTTTATTCCCCGGTCTTTTGATGAAGTTTTTAAGTATACCCATAGATACCGGCGGGAAAAGCAAAAGCCCTATGATTAAAGCTATTATGTGCACAGCAACATACATTTCTATATTCTCCAGTAGTCGCAAAATCTCCGGAGAAACCCTCTCTAACAACATCGCCTCAAATGTTATTACTTCAGGGAACACTATCCCAATCATCGGTACCAGAGAGAATAAAATCAAAGCCAGGCTTATTATCCACAGGAGAGGGGTTAGAATTCTATATGCTATATTCCTTTTCGTGAAATATCTATACTGATACTTGGCCCATCGCTCCAGCACAGAGCGTCTAAAGCCATCACCATTAGTATCTGCATTTCTATTCGCCAAAGAATCCATTACAAAGAGTCCGCGATTAATCTCTCCATAATCCACTTGACTTGGATAGTACTCACTTTTTATATCTCTCGCCATGCCTTGAAGTATGTCGGCATCAACGACAGGCAAAATATCACTATTTACTATCCTATCTAACTGTGTCCCGGTATGCCCGTATGTTGCGGTAATGTCTTTGACCGGAGTTCCGATATTTTTGCCGTTTGCAATAGCACGAACAGCGGCAATAATAGATATATAAAGAATGAGATTCGCTAAGAATTCCAAATTTACAGGCATTATATTTCTCTCAAAATGATTATAAAATGCCAAAAGCCCTAACAGCGTCATAAACATTATAACCAGTAAAGAAATTTTCAGTTTTTTACCCTTAAATGAATATGCTGTTGCAGACAACACTACGACCACAATAATCAGTTTTGATAGAAATATGCTAATAGGCATGAAGCCATCCATACTAAACACATCAAGCATAAGTGCTATGCCGAGCAATATGCTAGGCAACATCAAGTACAAAATCGGAACCGTCGCAAGAAACATAAGTCTAACGGGTACAAGAAAGCAAATAATGGCCAGTATCGCGATAGCGATATATGCATTTGTTGACAGGATTGATTCCCAGATGCTAACATTGTGTCCCAGTGGTGGCACAAAGTACAGCCTAAATGCAAGGTATGCAACAGCCATAAGACCGGCGACTAGCTGGCTCGGATTTGAGAACACGCCAATTCGAAACCGCCTATCTCTTTGAATAGTCATCAGCGTAGCCCCCCTCGTCTTATGTTATAAAATATGTTATCAAAGTTGACCGAAAGACTCCCTGCGTAATCACGGTAGATTAAAATTTCTCCATTGAGAATCATTCCGCCGACAAAAACACAAGCAACAAACAAAAGAGTAAATATAATTGCTCTTATATTTCTTGCCAAAAACTTCTTTGGAGGACCATAATATAGGGACAACACTGTGTTCTTCGGGTCGTCAGTGTTGCTTGGCGGTTCTTCGACTGTTGATTGTGGTATCACTTGAGGCTGTGGTGGAATATATGGTACAACTTCCACAGGCGGTGCCATTTGTGGCTGTGGAGGGATATAGGGCATAGGCTCAGCTATTACAGGCTGTGCTACTTCTTGAGGCAGTGGTGGAATATATGGCACAACTGGTACAACTTCCACAGGCGGTGCCATTTGAGGTTGCGGTGCGATATAAGGCATAGGCTCGGTTACCACAGGTTGTGCCACTTGTGGTTGCGGAAGCGTTTTTACCCTTATTGTTTTGTTGGGCACACCTTGAGGCTTTTTTACCCTCACATTATATTTTACTGTTGGCGTTGATGATTTGTTTGATTCTTTCATCACATTAACCACCTCTTCAAATTGAATGTGTATTATCTCACATAATTTCCCGCCTTACAAGTACAAGCTTCAGAAAAATCATGCATACTTAGTACAGTTTACTAAATATACATGACAACTCACCATAATTCCATTGTAATGATTCTACTTCAGTGCAACCCGCATTACCAACATATCATCTTCTTTATTCGCTAAGAGTTGACCGTTCATTCGTTCGGTCAGCTCTTTTGCTATTGCCAGTCCCAGACCTGTGTTCTTATTACTTCTGGATGCATCCGAGGTATAGAATCGCTCAAACATTTGTTCGGTATCAATCTTGTCCAGCCCATCCGCTTTGTTAGCAATTTCAATTGTCTTGTCAGTTAGTCGGATACGCAGTTGGTCTTTGCCATGAGTGTAGACGTTCTTTAGTAGATTTTGCAATACACGCCTTAGCGCATCCATGTCACAATAACGGTTTACAGGTACATCAGGAATCTCTACTTCTACCGCAAAACCTTTTCGCTCCAGCTCTCCATATGCTTCCGAAAGTGCATCACGCAGAGCATTTCCAATGTTGACTTTCTGTATGTCAAAGACCGTGTTGCCTTCAATAATCCGTGCAAACTCAAATAAATCGTTCACGAGAGTACTAAGACTGTCCAATCGCCCACGTATAATCTCTATATAATGCGCACTTGTTTCTTCATCAATGTCTGATGACTCCAACATCTGCAGATAGCCTCGCGCTGCGGTAAGCGGGGTGCGCAAATCATGAGAGATGTTTGTGATTGCACGTTTGAGTTCTGCTTCGGTGCGTTGTGCATCAAAGTGGTTTTGACGGTTTCGTTTCAGCATTACATTGATATCCTGAACCAAGTCCGATACATGCTTGTCAAAGGTACTTGTGGCTAAGCGTGCATTTGTGTCTATGTATGAGATATCCGACAGCTTATTGTTTAGCTGTCGAATATCTCTTTTTAGCAGAAACAGGTACAACAAACAGGCGGCAAGCAGTATGCCAAGTGTGATACAAAGAATCAAAATCATATTCATCTTACCGCCTTTTTAATTGTTTAATACAAGGATACAGTCCGAGACTGCTGAAAGAGTCTCTTTCGTCATCCCGAGCTTGACTCGGGATCCCCTGAATCGACGCTATGCTTAGGGGATTCCGTGTCAAGCACGGAATGACGATAGTTTTTCACATACTACTTAATCTCAGCCTTTCGGAACATTGCGATTCCGACTATCGAAGTAAGAGCCATCCAAGATGCGCCTACGCCAAGTATACTTATTGCATTGTGAGTATCAATTAAGAATAATGATCCTGCCCCATGTATGTTTGCCATCAACTCAAAGCGGAGTAGCCATGAAATGTCTACATTTAACAAAGATGCAATGACAACAATGATAACAGGCACTAAGATAAGCACAAAGTAGAGCTCTGTCAGAACTACAGGTTTCTTAATAGCAAGTGCCAAGAAAATCGCCAGACAGCCTAGTGCTATTAGTAAAAACAATTGCAGACCTGAAGCTTGGAGTACACTTGACCAAAATCCTGTAGTCACTGAACCAAATCCACCGAGGATGGTTGCAAGTAGCGTTCCTATACCCACATAGAGCAGGTACAGCAAAGTTATTAAAATGGTCATTCCTATTAGCTTGGAAATATACAGTTTTGCGCGTGACATACCAAATGCGATGTCGTTTTTCGCAGTTTTGTTTGCAAATATTGGAACTGCTACACAGAAAGTAAGAGGAAGCACAAGAATGGACAACAAAACGTGTGGAAATTGCATTAATAAACCTATGCTGTCCATGCCATTTACTGTGCTTGTAGGCACAAGAATATACATACCGTTCAGGTTGACAGGCTCACCTGTGCCGGGTCCGGCTGAAGCCCATATTATTATTGCTACTATGCTGGCAGCAAGAGCTACGGCAAAAGTTACATAAACAACCCAGCTTCTTGTAATTCTATATAAATCTGCACGAATCATGTTTATCATTATGCCGCACCTCCTACTAGCTTTGTATAATAATCTTCCAAGCTATCGCCCACCGTCTGGATCGATGACACGCGAACGCCCGCTTTGTTTAGCTGAAAACTAAGTTCCGCAGGATCATCCAAGTATTCATAAACTCGCAGTTCATTTTGTGATACTTGTTTGTAATCTTTGATTTGTAGAACCGTCTCTAATACGGTTATGGCTTTAGCTGCATCGTCTACGGTAATTGCCAGAGCACGCTTACATTCATCATGTAGCTCTGCTTCCGTCAGAGTTTTAATAAGGCGACCGTGATGAATGATTGCATACTTGTTTGCTACTTGAGCAAGCTCAGTCAAGATATGACTTGAGATTAATATGGTTATGCCCTCTTGATTTAGTCTCTTGATTAGGTCTCTCGTTTCTACAATTCCTGTTGGGTCAAGTCCGTTAATCGGCTCGTCTAATATCAAGAAATCGGGATGACTTAGAATTGCCACAGCGAGACCTAGTCTTTGCTTCATACCTAGCGAGAAATTCTTAAACTTCTTTTTGCCTGTGTCAGTAAGTCCGACTATTTCTAATACTTCCTGTACTCTGCTCTTTTCTGCAATACCTCGTTGCAGTCGATAATACTCCAGGTTTTGCACCGCTGTCAGATTGTGAAACAGCGCTGGTGTTTCTATCACCGTGCCTATACGTGTTCTTGCTTGTGCCAGTTTTGCAGATGTTGTCGCTCCGAACAGCTCAACTTCTCCGCTATCCGGATTAGCCAAAGATGTAATCAGGCGCATGAATGTCGTTTTGCCCGCTCCATTTTGTCCGATGAGACCAAAGATATCACCTTGTTCAATCGTCAAACTCACATTGTCCACAGCATTTTTACTGCCGTAAGACTTTGTTAAATTATGTGTTCTTAATACTATCATGTGTGTTCCCTTTCTGTTTTAGATAGCTTTATCTTAAAACAGAAGTCTTATATATCCCTAAGAAAAGTCTTAAAAAAGTCTTAAATGTGTGAATGACTGCTCAGCATACTACAGTTCTCACGTCTTTTCGTCATTGCGGGCTACGACCCGCAATCCCCGTCGACCCATGGGATCCCGGAGCAAGTCCGGGATGACGAAATACAGCTACTCACTCATCTTAAACCCGATGCCCCATACGGTTTTAATGTATTCCGTATCAGGTGAAATAGCATTTAGTTTTCCACGAAGCTTGCTTATATGCACATTGATAGTGTTGTCATCACCAAAGAATTCATCACCCCAAACACTCTCATATATATTGTTCTTGGTGAAAACCTTGCTAGGGTGCGACATCATCAACTTCATAATTTCAAACTCACGTTTAGAAAGCTCCGCCTTTTTGCCATCTACAAGCACGTCAAAAGCATCTAAATCAAGCACTAAGTCCTTATAGCTGAGTTGTGTCCCTTGCGTCGTTTGTGCCACATCAGACTTCTGCGGTGCAGACCTGCGAAGTTGCACATCAATTCTTGCAAGCAGTTCATCATTGTCAAACGGCTTTGCGATATAATCATCGGCACCGGCACGGAGCAACTGGGTCGTAGTTTCCTTATCAGTCCGTGCTGTTATGACAATTACAGGAGTAGATAAGCTGGTACGGATTTCTGCAAGAACTTCCTCGCCTGTTTTGCCCGGCAACATCAAGTCAAGCAAAATCAAAGAAAAGCCGCCCTGTGGCAATATAAGCAGAGCTTCTGTGCCGGAGTACGCAGCAATAGGCTCATAGCCATTCCGTTTCAGTAGTTCACAAAGCATTTGGCTAATGTGAATATCATCTTCAATTATCAGAACTCTTTCCATATGAATGACCATCACTTTCCATGTACTATGGTTAATTCTATAAAAACATCGCCATATAAAGAGGAAGGCTTTCTATTTTATCTTTGCCTCCAATATTCTTCGCAGACAGCTTGATTCCTCTCTCGACTCCATAGTGACCAATTAATGTATCAAGAGATTTCGACTTTGTATTGTCAGCTGATTTTACTTCAACACCCACAGCTTTGCTGTTAAGTCGAATAAAAAAATCAATCTCAAGTCGATTATTCTTCTCAAAGTAATACAGTTTTTTCCCCGATTTTGTAAAAATATCGGCAATAATATTTTCAAATATCGCACCTTTATATATCCCAAGGTTTCCCTCAATGATATCCATTGCTGTTCCCTCGTCGAGCATTGCAATTAGCAAGCCGGTATCGCGCATATACACTTTAAATTCACTGCTGATGCTGTTCCCCTCAAGAGGCAACTCGGGTATTTCGAGGTTATTACAGAAATTAATCATTCCCGCGTCGTACAACCAATCTAAGCTACCACCATATTTCCGGGCACTGCTGCCTTTTTCAACAATGCTATACTGAAATTTTTTGTAATCTTTCGACAAATGCTTAGGAATAGACCGAAAGCATGCCTTAGCTTTGGCTTTCTGGTTATCCTCAGCGTATTTTGCTATATCGTCTTCATAATCACTAATGATGTTCTTTTGCAGTCGTAAGACATTTGCAAAATTATGAGTATTGACAAATTCCTGCACAACCGCCGGCATCCCGCCGATAACAATATACTCTTTAAACAGTTCCATCATTTTGTCATGCATGACTGTCGGAACCGGAGTTTTTGTGTCAAAATACTCTTTAATGTCGGCGATTGATTTTTGCGTAATGCCACTCGCCCATAAAAATTCCTCAAAATCAAGTGAGTGCATTTCAAGATAATCCACCTGCCCCACAGGATAGGAGCGAACCTCTTTGTACTTTATACCAAGCATTGAGCCAGAAGCAATCACATCAAACCGCCCGTCTAATGTGAGAAATTTTAGTGCCGTCCTCGCATTCGGACATTCTTGAATTTCGTCAAGAAATATGACTGTCTCTCCAGGCACAAGTTCGGCGTTCGGTATAACTAAAGATATTTTTTTAATTAGGGTTTCGACATCCAAATTCCCATCAAAAATGTTTTGATAATAGGGTGTTTTATCAAAGTTAATATAAACATAGTGCTTGTAATTTTCTTTAGCAAACTTGTCAATCGTCGTTGTTTTCCCCACTTGTCTTGCACCCTTAACAAGCAAACACTTTCTATTTGTAGTACTCTTCCATTCCGAAAGTTGTGTACTTAGTTTTCTTACTAGCATACCCTTTCACCATCTTTCATATTGCATTCTACCGCAAAAGTAGGGTGACGTCAACTGTGTGCGCATATTTTATGCGCGAATAATTTGTTTTGACGCATATTTTATGCGCGAATAATTTGCAGGTGCGTCTGTGGTGTGCTTGCCGCTTTCTAGGGCAGAGGGATTCGAACCCTTGTAACGGCTACGTTGTCAAATGTTTTTGCAATATGCATACCACACTTTTCACAAATACATCAAAAACACTTGATATTTTGGTAATTTGATGTAATAATGACATGGGATTATGTGCGCACCAGTACTTCATTCTGAAGTATATATTGTGTGATTAGATTAGTTCCGGAAAGGTAATGATATATATGAGTAAATTCACAATTTTAGTAGACACGAGTTACGATTTGCCACAGGAGTTTGTTGACGAGAACAATTTACAAATTATTCCGATTCCATTCCACCTCAATGATGTGACCCACGTAAATGGTCGCTGGCAGGAAATTTCAGATGCCGACTTCTACAAAGCATTGGCAGATGGCGGGAAATCCGGCACAACTCTAATTAATCCGGAAACATTTACACAAGCATTCACCGAGTATGCAAAGAACGACGAAGAAGTCCTCGTCATTCTGCTTAGTAGCGCACTCTCTGGTACAGCGCAAAACGCTTTCATGGCGCTTGACGATGTGAAAGAAACTTACCCAAATTGCAACATACATATCGTAGACAGCCTAAACGCTGCAGGCGGCGTAGGTCTTGTTACAGCATTGGCAGTTAAAAAGCGTGCAGAAGGCCTTTCTGCAGCAGAAACTGCAAAGTGGCTCGACGAGAAGAAACATTCTTGTCTTTCACTATTCACAGTTGATGATTTAATGTACTTACACCGTGGTGGACGTTTGGGCAAGCTTCAAGCTGTTGCCGGTTCAATCATCGGCATCAAGCCTCTTCTGAATGTTCATCCTGACGGTTCACTTAAACTAAAAGACAAAGCACGTGGACGCAAGGCCGCACTAGAAGCTTTGGTAGGTCAAATGACCAGAACTCTTAACCCGGAAACAAAGAAGTTAGATACTGTTGTCATCAGCCACTCAAATTGTCTTGAAGATGCCAACATAGTTGCCGAACTGGTTAAGTCAAAAGTCGATGTCGACAACCTCTATGTATGCATGATGGGTCCGGTCATCGGCGCACACGTAGGCCCGGGCTGTATTGCACTATTCTTCGAGTCCGATATGAACAGAGAAACTTACGAAGATAAATTCTACAGCAAGAAGTAAGTGAAAATGTATTAGTGGCGTTTTGACGCTAAATTACGATTGACAGAACGCATAGTTTGTAGTACAATATAGATAACGCAAGAAGGTTAGTATTTTCTATACTATCAAAGTGAAACCCCCGATGTGTCACCATCGGGGGTTTCTTTTGGGCTAGTTGTCACTATTATTTGATATAGACGTGTTGGCTTTTTGCGTGATATAATCCCCTTAATACCACTGAGAGCAAGGGAGCAACATCTTATGAAAATCTTTGGTCGTGTTATTGCTTTAGTGATTATAACTTTCATGCTTGTTGGTTGTGCACCGGTTGCAGAGCCCGATTCCGGTACAATGGAAGTCCGCGTCTTTGGCATCGGTCGATCAGACGCAATTTTGATTACAACAGAGAACCATGCCGTGATGATTGACGCCGGAGAAAGGCAACACGGTCCATATATCACTCAATACCTAATCGAACAAAATATAGACCATCTCGATTATCTTATAATCACCCATTTTGACAGAGACCATGTTGGCGGAGCATATGTGATCATAAATGATGTAGACGTAGAGAACGTCATAGTTCCGAATTACAGCAGAGAATCAAATCATGTCCGTAGATTTGAGACAGCACTGGAAGACGCACAAATTGAGCCGCTGGTATTGACCGAAACAATGCGATTTACACTCGACTCCGCAGACTTCGTCGTAGATCCATCAGGTCTGGAGTATTTTCACTTTGCACGTGAACAAGATGGTTATCAAGATGATGCGGCAGCAGACGAAATCGAACAACCAACAGGCGATGACTTTTCAATCATTGTTAGCATTTCACATGGCGATAACGACTTCCTGTTCACAGGCGATGCAGTTGCAGGACGACTACAAGAGTTGCTCGAAAACGACGAGATCACGGATACAAACTATGATTTCCTCAAAGCGCCACGCCACGGGCGGCATAATAGACACAGTGTCGAATTTATACACACAATAAAACCCCACTATGCCGTCATAACAGGGTTTCATCCTGACTTTATTTCAGACTATTATCCGGAGCGACCCACAGACGAACGTGTAATTGACGCATTAGAGTATGTGGGTGCAGAAATATTCTTCACAATGAGCATCGGTGTTCTGGGCATAAGCGATGGCACAAGTTTAACCCTTGAGTATGTGAACTTTTTCGCAAATATGGATTAATAGAAGTATTGCAATTACGTCACGAGTGTTCGCTTTCATCCTCTGTCGCCTGCTTTTTTCGCAGGCGTTTTGCATTTAGCAACAAAATCATAGCACCGACAACCAACACTAAATTGACTACAACAAAGACTATGCCAAAGACATCCGCTTGCGGATGCTCTTCGGGCGGTGTTGTCATATCCAACGCCGCATCTTCGTATTCTGCGGACGAAACACAAGCAGAAGCCGCCACCACACAAAATGTCAATAAGAATATACACAACAAAGCAATTGTTCTCTTTTTCAAACTAATATACCTCTTTCATACAGTATAATCCGCAACCTCCCCGTCTGTCAGGCGGGGTTGTAATTTCTGCTGTTACAACTCGTCCAACACTTCCTGTATCGAAATGCCATTCTCGCAAGCAATTTTTGCAACATCTTCATATTCAGGCTTAGATTTCTCTACGCCAAAACCATATGAAGTTTTGACCTTCACCGTGCCATATTTAGTCTGCACTTCCGAGTGCTTCTTGTGCAGAGCATATCGACGGCTCACATACTCCCTAACACCAAGTGTGGTTGTGTGCCTGAAAACCAACGATAGCATCCTGCCTTTATCCGATACATGGCACATACAAGTCAGGCTCAACCCTGAGCGACCTTTCTTCATGCCGATAGGGGTTGTATAAACATCTAATGCACCCTCATCGAATAGCAGTTGCTGCGCATATGCAACCGCTTCAGCAGTCATATCATCAAGATTACACACAAGCTCTACAACACTTTCGCTGATGCCGTCCATACCGCCACTCTCGCCGATAAAAGCTCGCACACAGTTGGCTTTCGCAAAATCTTTTTTACCCATACCATATCCGATTCCGGATACCGTCATCATTGGCATTTCGCAAAATACACTTACGAAGTGCTTCAGTATCGCCGCACCCGTCGGTGTGCAAAGCTCGCCTTTGGTTTCGTCACTGTACATTGGCACACCTTTTAATATCGTCGCCGTTGCAGGTGCAGGAACAGGCAAAATCCCGTGAGAACATCGCACATACCCACTACCGATATTTATTGGTGAAGACAGAATTTTATCAGGAGCAAGTTCCTCAATAAGCATACACACTCCAACAATATCTGTTACTGCGTCCAACTCACCAACTTCATGAAAGTGAACTTGATCGACCGGAACACCATGAGCATGACTTTCAGCTTCTGCAAGTAATTTATAAACTTCAATTGCGTTTTCTTTCACAACATCAGACACATTCAGATGATTAATCATATGCTCGATATCGCCGTAACTTCCATGACTGTGGTCACCGTGCTCGTGTGAATGGTCATGGCTATGGTTGTGGTCATCATGGTTGTGAGTATGTTTAGTATGGCTATGCGTGTGACCGTGGCTACGATCGTAGCCGTGATGATGTGCGTGCTCGTGCTCACCGTGGCTGTGGGTATGCCCATGCTCATGATGGTCATGCGAGACTTCCTCGCGTCCACCGACCTTTACAACAATATGCACCCCCGTGATACCACATTTATCACTGGGCAACGCACTCACTGTTACATCAGGGATTCCTATTTTGCCTAGCCTTTGAAGAAAATCATATGGATTCTCATGCAACTCAAGTAATGATGCCATCAACATATCTCCAGCCGCACCCATTCCACATTCAAAATATAATGTTTTCATATATATGGAAATTCCTTTCCTATTACTGATGATTAATCATGCTCGCCAGATATCCACCGCCGAAACCGTTGTCGATATTCATAACGCATACACCACTGGCACACGAGTTAAGCATGGTCAAGAGTGCCGACAATCCATTGAAACTGGCACCATATCCACAGTTGACAGGTACCGCAATAACCGGACAGTCAACAAGTCCGCCCATCACACTGGGCAGTGCTCCTTCCATTCCCGCAACAGCAACAACGCAGCGAGCTCCCATAACAACATCAAGTTTCGCCAACAGCCTATGAAGCCCTGCAACACCAACGTCATACAATCTGACAACTTCGTTGCCCAAGGCTTCGGCAGTAAGTGCAGCTTCTTCTGCTACCGGCAAGTCCGTAGTCCCTCCAGTGGCAACCACGACATACCCTATACCATCCGGCTTCGGCATTTCACCAATAATCCCGACACGTGCCAGCTCATGATACACCATCTTCGGATGATCCTTTGACACTGTATCAGCTATCTCTTTAGACATCCTCGTAATCAAGATAACGCTTTGCTTGTTGTTCGCCATAGATGTCGCAATACCACTGATCTGCTCTGCAGTCTTGCCCTCTCCATAAATAACTTCAGCGATGCCGGTTCTCAGCTGACGATGATGGTCAACTGTCGCATAACCCAGCTCTTCAAAAGGTTGCATACGCAGTTTAAGCATTGCATCCTCTGCAGACATCTCACCATTTTGTACATTCTTCAAAATATCAATTGACTTCATAAATTAACCCTCGGGCACTTATATAAACACCCATTCCCTTTTTATATTTTTTATCCTTTACCGTCCCTCTAAGTCTAGCAACACTATCGGAAAATGCGGCTTTACCGCCTCAATAATTTTCGCTCTGTTCTCAAGTGCGGTTGACATCTGATCTTGCGTAAACTGCAATCTAGCTGCATCACCATAAACACGCACCCTAAAGTCCGAGAACCCCAACGCAAACAATGCATCTTCTGCTTTTTCGACACATTGCAGAAGCTCACCTGTAATGCGGCGACCTGTCGGTATGCGTGTGGCAAGACAAGCATATGATGGCTTGTCCCATGTAAAAAGCCCTGCTTCTTTCGAAAGTCTGCGCACATCATCTTTTGTGAGTCCACACTCACGCAAGGGCGAACGCACGCTCATTTCTTCCAAAGCTTTCATGCCGGGGCGATCAGAAGCATCATCAGATGCATTTGTGCCGTCGATGATAAGGGGATATCCGTCAACTTTCGCCCGCTCAACTAACGATCCGAATATCGCCAGCTTGCAATGATAGCAACGGTCGTCAGGATTAGCAAGCACTGTGTCATTCCCCAGCACATCTAGCTCTAATACAGTCATCTTCGCACCAATGAGGTTCGTAAGCTTTACCGCTTCATCATATTCAAATTGCGGTTGAAACGCTGCATTTACGTAGTACGCCTGAACATCAGCACCACACCTAAGCCCTGCAAATAGCAAGTACGAAGAATCCACCCCTCCCGAAAATCCGATTGCAACCTTTGGATTCTCTTTAAAAAACTGCTCCAACGTCAAACTTACCACTCCTTACACATCCGGAATCTAAAAATAAGTATAGCACGCAAAAGGACACCAACGCAAGCAACAACGCCCAGAACAACCGATGTCATTCTGAGCGTCACTTTTATTACAGTATATTGAATTCTATTAATCTTTGAAACCTTGCGCTTCTCTCTCCTTAATTGCATCTTTTCTAGAGAGATTTACGCGACCGCGATCATCAATTTCCATAACCTTAACCCAAGTCATGTCGCCTTCGTTGAGTACATCTTCAACTTTTTCTACACGATGGTTTTCAAGCTTTGAAATATGAACCATACCGTCTTTGCCCGGCACAAGCTCTACGAACGCACCGATTGGAATAACCCTTACGACCTTGCCGTGATATAATTTTCCAACTTCCGGTACAAATACGATATCATCAATCATCTTCTTAGCAGCACGACAAGCTTCGATATCAGCAGATGCGATATAAATGCTACCATCGTCTTCGATGTCGACTTTCGCTCCGGTATCTGCACAAATCTTCTGAATGACTTTTCCGCCTGAACCAATGACTTCTCTAATCTTGTCAGGATCAATTTGCATCATAATCATCTTCGGCGCTGTCGCAGCGAGCTCTGTGCGAGGCACAGAAATTGCAGGAAGCATGATCTCATCAATCATTTGGATGCGTGCTTCACGACACATATCAAATGCTGATTCAATGATTTCCATTGTCAATCCATCGTTCTTCAGATCCATTTGAATTGCTGTGATACCTTTTTTTGTTCCACCAACTTTGAAGTCCATTTCGCCATGGAAATCTTCAACGCCTTGAATATCAATAAATGTTGTCCAGTCGTCTCCATCGGAGATAAGTCCACATGAGATACCAGCAACAGGTGCAGTAATCGGTACACCAGCATCCATAAGTGCAAGAGTTGATCCGCAGATTGCACCTTGTGATGTTGAGCCATTTGATGAAAGTACTTCAGATACTACACGAATCGCATATGGGAATTCGTCAATGCTCGGAAGAACCGGCTCAAGAGCCTTTTCGGCAAGTGCTCCATGTCCTTGCTCACGACGTGTTGTTGAGCGAGCTCCACGTGCTTCACCGACTGAGAATGACGGGAAGTTATAGTGGTGCATATAACGCTTTGTTTCTTCTTCATATATCGTGTCAAGCTTTTGTACATTTGAGACAGTGCCAAGTGTTGTTATTGAAAGCACCTGCGTTTGTCCACGTGTATAAAGTCCTGAACCATGTACTTGTGGTAGTAAACCTACTTCAGCAGCAAGTGGACGAATTTCATTCATCGCTCTGCCATCAACGCGCTTTCCTTGCAGAAGCCACTCTTTAACGACTTTCTTTTGAATTCTATACGTAATTTCTTCAAGCTGTGCAGAGATTTCAGGATATTCTTCTTCAAAATCTGCAAGCATACGTTCAACTACTGCATTATAACGTTCTTCGCGCACTTTTTTGTCATCTGTATCCATTGAATGTTTGACATCATCCATGTACTTGTCAATGATTTTCCCGAACAATTCGTTGTTAAACGATGCTTGTGCATATTCAAACTTCGGTTTGCCAATCTCTGCTACCATTTGGTTAATCAGATTAATAACAGGTTGAATTGCATCATGAGCAGTCTTGATACCCTCAAGCATTACATCATCAGGAATTTCATTACCAGCAGCTTCAATCATTACGACCTTGCTTGATGTAGATGCGATTGTGCAGAACATTTCTGTAACTTCACGCTCTGCTGTTGTTGGGTTAATGATGAATTTTCCATCAATATAACCTAGTCCAACGCCGCCGATTGGTCCGTTAAAGGGAATGTCTGAAATTGAGATTGCAGCAGACGCTCCGACCATTGCTGCGATTTCCGGTGAGCAATCGTGATCAACTGCGAGAATCGTACATGTGATTGCAACATCGTTGCGTAAATCGTCCGGGAACAGTGGGCGCATAGGTCTGTCTATCATGCGTCCTGCAAGCACTCCACGCTCGCCCGGTCTGCCTTCACGACGTAGGAATCCGCCCGGGATTCTGCCTACAGCGTATAACTTTTCTTCAAAATCAACTGAAAGCGGGAAAAAGTCGATGCCGTCACGTGGGCGTGGTGATGCTGTTACCGCCACAAGGACGACTGTTTCGCCGTAGCGAACCAATACTGATGCGTTGCATAGTTCTGCCAGTTTGCCTGTTTCGAGCGTGAGCGGACGTCCGGCAAAGTCCATGCTGTACTTTTTTACGTCCGGGAACTCTCTTTTGTGGATAATCATATATTCTTTCTTCTCCTTACTTCATGACGGAAGCCGGGCTGCTCATTCTGCAGTCCGGCTCCGTTAATTCTCGTTTATTTTCTGATGCCTAGTTTTGCGATACATGCTCTGTAGCGCTCTATGTCTTTGTTTGCCAGATAGTCGAGTAGACTACGACGGCGTCCGACCATTTTCAGAAGTCCTAGCTCACTATGCTTGTCCTTCTTATGAATTTTTAGATGCTCTGTGAGTTGCTTGATGCGCTCTGTGAGAATTGCGATTTGTACTTCCGGTGACCCTGTGTCTGATTCATGTGTGCGGTTATTCTCGATAACCTGACCTTTTTGCTCTTTTGTAATCATTGTGATACCTTTCTTTTCTTTTCGAGTGAAGTGTCACTCTTTATGATGTCCTATGAGCCGAGTATCGGGCGGAAAAGATACCGTTTTCGGCATTCTCCCGAAACTAAGCGCATGGTACTATGTAGTGCGTTACGTTTCAACGCATAACGCATTGAAAATATTAACATAATTTGCTGTTATTGTCAATTGATTTTTAGAGTTGCTCAATGAATTTAATTATTTTGGTATTGATAAACTTTGTCATACTTGATATACTAGCTCTCGTATGCAATAATGTGTAAATTCACAACATTAATTGTGCTGAGGAAAGATCGCACTAGTTGGGGAGTTAGCGGTGCCCTGTAACCTACAATCCGCTATAGCAGGAATGAATTCCGATCCTCGGACTTATGATGTGTCGTCAGCCCCTGATAAGCAGCGTTGACGAGTCGGTCTCACGCAACGTGAATTCGTGAATCATGTCAGGCGGGGAACCGAGCAGCATTAAGCGAAATCTCACGTGTGCCGTGAGGCAACCGGCTTTGAGCCGGC
>Ga0123355_10001022_pt1 | contig 38873 bp, 31 predicted proteins | sample TergutEmb28metaG_3_FD_89872 | JGI IMG/M metagenome (GOLD analysis project Ga0123355, IMG submission 89872) | Embiratermes neotenicus P1 segment gut microbial communities from Petit-Saut dam, French Guiana - Emb289 P1 | ecosystem: Host-associated > Arthropoda: Insects > Digestive system > Gut ...
ACAGCGCGCGAGTACTGACCCTGTTCGCCGTAGGCGAGGCTCATGGGTTCCGCAATCTTGTTCTCGCGAATGTACTGGAACCTCTTGAGTTGCTCGCGGGCATGTGCGCTGTCGCCGGATTGCTGGTAGGCACGGGACAACCCGAACACGGCCGAGGCGTGAACCGGATTGAGCTTCAGTGCGTGCTCAAAAGCTTCGATCGCCTGCGGAAACTGCCTGGCCTGCGCGTAAACCGTGCCGAGAAAATACCAGGTGTCGGCATCGTTCGGATCGATTTCGGTGACGCGCTTGAAGGCGTCGATCGACGCCTGAGAGTCGCCGGTATTCTTTGCGAGTAGACCGAGGCTGTACCACGCATTCGGATTCTTCGGATCCTGTTTCAACGCCTCTTCCAGCGCGGCCTTAGCCTCATTTATTTTCTGCAGGCTCAGATATGCGATGCCTTGGTTCAGCCGCGCCATCGCAAATTTGGGATCAGCTTCGGCAGCGAACTGAAATTCTTGCAATCCCTTTTCGAAGAGCTGCTGATTCATGTAGGCACAGCCGAGATTGTTGTGGCGGGCGGCTTCGACTGGATTCGGTTGAGACGCGGGCGCAAGAAGGCCAACAGCCGCCACGAGGGCGCCGACGAATACGATCATGATTTTCAGCTTCATTCCGCTAAAGATTTAACCACAGACGGCACAGGGGAACACAGCAGGAACACTTCTCGCCTCCGAGGCCGCAGGTGGAGATAGAACCATGGGAACCTTCGACAGCCTCCACGTCGTCCGCTTTCGGGAGATGGACTCCGCTCCCGATCACAAGCGGTTGAGCTATTTGGCCGCCGTCAGTCGGCGCTCGGAGTGCGCGCGCGGAGCCGAATAGGGGCGATTGCTTGTGATTCCCTTCCCTTCTTGCACGTTCACGGTCTGACCTGAGCTCACATTCGAGAGCTTGTCGATCTGGCCGCTCGGCCACTGGATCTCAACCTCATCAGCTCTCGTTTGCGATCCCAAACCAAACGTCAGGACGAGTTCGCTTTGCGCCAGATAACTGGATCCGGAGCGCAGCATCTTCGATTGCTTCCCGCCACCTGCTTTCACGTGCACAACTGCGCCGATTCCATCGCGGTTTGATCTCGAGCCAGCCAGCTTGATGCGCAGGCTGTGGTTCGTTCCGCCCTCGTTGTGAAACAGATAGGCTGGCCCGGCGTTGGTGGTCAGGAGAACGTCGAGGAAGCCGTCGTCGTCGATGTCGGCATAAGCCGCGGCCCGCGCCACTTTCGGGGTGGAGAAGGACTTCCCCATTTGCACGGTTACTTCGGTGAACTTCCCGCCGCCGAGGTTGCGGAACAGATGCGGAGGCTCGGCGTAGCTCACGCGCTTTTGCACGCGCTCGATTTCATTCTCGATGTGGCCGTCGGCCACAAAGATGTCGGGCCAGCCGTCGTTGTCGTAGTCGAAGAAGAAGCAGCCGAAACCGAGCGTGACCAGCGTCGCGCGGCCTACCTCCGATTGCGGAGCTTCGTCGACAAAAAGACCGTTGCCCTCGTTGTGGTAAAGCGAGACCATCTGATTGGCAAAGTTGCTGATCAGCACGCTGGGATGGCCACTGTGGTCGTAGTCGGCGGCATCGACTCCCATGCCCGCGCGGGCGACGCCGTCTTCACTGAATGCAATTCCGGCAGCCACGCCACCCTCGCGAAACGTACCATTCTTCTCGTTGATGTAAAGCTTGTTGGGCTGCGTGTCGTTGGCAATGAGAATGTCAGGCCAGCCGTCGCCGTTGGCATCGAGAATCGCAATGCCGAGGCTCTTTGAGGTGGGATCGGCGAGTCCGGCTTTCGCGGTGACATCTTCAAAGCGGCCGCCGCCCAGGTTGTGCCACAGCCGTACCGCTGTGCCTTTGTAGGACTCCGGAGTGCAGTAGGACTTGTGGGCGCCGTCGATGGTGCAGTAGAGATCCCCCTTTTCGCTCCATTGCACATAGTTGGCAACCACCAGGTCGAGTTTGCCGTCGCGGTCGTAGTCGACCCAAGCGGCGCTGGTGGAGAATTCGTTCGGGCCCCACATCCCGGCGGTCCTGGTTACGTCGGTGAAGGTGCCGTTGCCGTTGTTGTGGAAGAGATGGCTCTGTCCAAGCGCCGAGATGAAAAGGTCGTCGAAGCCGTCGTTGTCGTAATCACCCACGGCAACACCGAGTCCGAACATGGGTACGGCGAGGCCCGACTGGCGGGTGACGTCGGTGAAAGTTCCGTTGTGATTGTTGTGATAGAGCTTTAGCGTAGTCACCCCAGCGTGCGGATGGCCGGGAAAATCATCTCCGTTGATCAGGACGATGTCGGGATATCCATCGTTGTCGTAGTCGATGAACGCGCAGCCGGGGCCCATGGTTTCGGGAAGCCACTTTTTTCCGAAGGCTCCGTTGTTATGGGTGAAGTGGATGCCGGCCTGGGCAGTGATGTCGCGGAAAGTCACGCTCTGGGCGTTCGAGGTGGTCGACAAAAGAATTACGAACCAAAAAAGAAGAGAGGAACAGAGGAACGGAGAAAACAATGCCCTATCTTCTCTGTGAGTCCGGGTCTCAGTGGTGGATTGGTTGTCACAAGGAAACATTTATCGGGAGGCTCCAGCAGAAATCGCTGCCGGGACTTGCCCGGCCGGACGGCCGAGGGCGGCCGTCCCCACATGGGATCTGGTGGTGGTCAATGGCAACGGTACCGAGACATGCTCGTGAATCTGCTGCCGCTCGTTGTTGTCTTCAGGATGCCGTTGACGGTAAGAGCCCGTGATCGCCTGTGCGGATTCATCGGCCTTGAAGCGCATGTAGCGTTCCTGATGTTCTTTGGCCAGCTTCTGGTTTCCGAGGCCGTTGTAACAGAGCATGAGATTGTAGTGCGCCTGGAGATCCTCGGGATCGATAGCCAGCACCGACTCAAGCACTTTCACGGCTTCGTCGTATTTGCGCTCGAGAAAGAGGATGCGACCCAGATCGTTCAGTGCGACGCGATCCCGGGGATACTGCGCCAGAACGATCTGCAAGCGGGCGACAGCAGCATCGTAGTTCCCGTCGGAGCGCAAGACTCGCGCGTAGAAATAATTCGCGCGTGCCAGGCTGGGAGACAGAGCCAGGGCCTTCTCCAAGACAACCCGGGCTCGGGCCATATCGCCTTCCTGCACGGCGCAGCGGCCGATATTCACCCAGCCATCGGGATTTTTCGGATCGGCCTCCGTCACCTTTTCGAACGCGGCGGCGGCGTTCTTCAAGTCTCCTTGCAGGAACAAACCGATGCCATAGTCGTTCCAGCGTTGCCATTCTTCCTTGCGCACAATGATCTTCGGCTCGGCCGCGGGCGCGCTATGGGCAACGACCGGCAAGGTCACTTCATTCTGCGCAACCGCCACCACCGGCAAATCGGGAATCTTTTCTTCTTTCGCCGAAACCCCGCTCAGCGACGCCGTGAACAATGTTGGACGGTCGTCGTAGTCGGGTGCAACCGAGTTCGGCTTGGTGGGGTCGGGCACGCCTGCAAAAGAAAACTGGGTGCCCCACCAGGAGAACTTGCGGTAACACAGCCGCGCCTGCAGGGTGATTTTGTTACCGGCGTTTTCCGGGATATGCATGCGGTAGTGGACCGTGTCGGCCGCACCGGGCGGAATCAGCCGGACATATACAACGGCGCGCGTCGCCCAGGCGTTGCGCTTGTTGATGGGATTGCCGTGGGCGTCGATCTGCAGTGAGCGGTAGAAGTGCGCTCCTTTTTCTACGGGGCCGTGGCCGTTGTCTTCGACCATGCCACTCCAGAAAATCGTTTGGCCCTTGTCGTCGATGCCCTTGAGTTCAAGCCAGGTGTCGTAGGCATCGACGGTGCCACCGGGGAAAAAGTGACCGACTTTCTTGGTGCGCACGACTACATCGACGCGGACGGTGTCGCCGCGGCGCAAAGGCGGTTGCACTTCGTTGAGCGGCGCCGCAAGCGGAGCAGCTTCCACACCCTCGGCCGTCACTTTGTTCTCGGCTTCCTCGCCCACAGCAAACGTCGTCGAGAGATCCGACTGACTGGCAGCGCCAGCCTTCAGGGGGGCTTGGGCCGGCGACACGGCGAAGATATCGACCGACAGTTGCCCATTCTTCAGGAAGTCTTCGGTCAGGTTGAGCTGCGCCGCGTCGTCATTCGCGGTCGGTACGGCGGTGTTGGCGCCTGGGAAGCGGTGCGAGTGCACGAAACCGTTGATGTTTCCCGCGTCCTTCGACGATTCCATCGGCATGTGGCAGTCGGCGCACTGTTGCGCCTTCGCCGGATAGTAGAACGACCGTGCGCCCTGCCCGGAAACCCCGCTGGCCTGCCAGTTGTCGTATTCGTTGAAGCCGCGGAACCAGCGGTAGGAATTCACGGGAACGTCGAGATGCACTTTGTGGCACGACGAGCAGAACTCCGCGGTCTGGCTGCGCATGAAGGGCTTGAGAAACACGCGGCGATGCGGTTCGGGATTCAGGTTGATCACGAAGTCATGGAGGGCGCGAGCAACGGGATTCTTGGTCGCCGCCAGTTCGTGGAGCTTGGGATATTCGAGATAAAAGTCTGCCTGCCCCATGGTGCTTTTCACTTTGGCGATGGAGTGGCACATCATGCAGCCCAGGCCGGCCTGCGCCTCGGGACGGTGCACGATTTGTTTGATCGGTGTATCCATCAAGCCCGCATAGAGCACCGCCGGATCATGGCAGCCGCCGCACCACTTCGACGGCCTGGTGCCGATCGTGTCCTGCATGTACTCGATGGACTTGCGGTACCACTGATTGTTGAACGACGAAAAATGGTGTGCCGAACTATTCCATTGGTTGTAGATGTCTTCGTGGCAGCGCTTGCAGGAGTCCGACTCCATGAAGAACTTGCTGGGGATTTTTTGGTTGCCGTTCACCTGCGCCGAGCTTGGGAAAAACGCGCCCTCAGGTCCGTCGCCTTCGCCATTCATGTTGTCGGGCGCCATCCGAGGATTCTGGATGGGATTGCGCGTCTGCCAGCTTCTGCGCAGGTAGCTTGCGCCAAAACCAATGGCAGCCAGCACCGCCAGACAAAGCCCTGCTCGTAGAGCGCTGGCGGTGAGCCGCGACGCCATCGGCCCCGGATCGGCGGCCGAGCGACGGCCCAGCCAATCGGCGAACAGCAGGCTAACGCCGGCCAGAGATATCAGAATATGAAGGTAGAGCTTGTTCCACTCGCTGCGGGGTGTTCCGGTTTTGATGAGAATCAATCCCACCACGGCACCGGCCGCGATCAGCAGCCATCCGGCACGTGCAAAGATGCTTCCCGCGCGCAGCAGGCGAATGAGGGTGGGCACAAGCAGCACCGCAGCCAGCACACCTGCGGCGGCATGCAGCAAAACCAGTCCTGCATAAAAGAGGTTCGCCTGCGGAAGGGCATAGAGATACGCGGCCGAGATGGCCAGCAAGACTACGAGCCACGACAAAACCCGACCTGCGATTCCCCCAGATGTTGACATGGATTGGCGAAAGACTTGAGAGAGAACTCACGACTCCAGCCCACAGTCGCTGGAATTCGGTGCTAACAAAGGTATACAGGCTCACTTACGCGCGGAATAACCTAAAAATATTACCAGCGACGAGGACCCTGTTTTCAATGAATCGGGGGCCGGTTCAGGGCATTCGATTCTTTTTCGAGCACGGCGGCGATGGCGAGAACCTGCTCTTCCTCCCAGGGCCGGCCAACGATCTGCACGCCGATCGGCAATCCTGTTGCAGTTTGGCTCACCGGCACAACCGCCGCTGGATTCCCCAGCAGATTGAACCACTCGGTGTAGCTCCAGGCGTCGAGATATTGCACCGTTTTTCCGTCGATCGTCCAGCTTCGCTCCCCGTGCCGAAACGCCGGGATCGCCGCGGGGGGACACAACAGGATCGGATATTTCCGCATCTGCTCCAAAACCTCGGAGCGCACAACGTCGCGGCGCATCCAAGCATCGAGCACCGCCGGGCCCGATAGACTGGGTTCCGCCGCGGACCACTCGAGAAATTCCTTCAGCATCGGGTTGGTGTCCTGGTCACGGCCCTGGAACATCGGAGCGATGAGCGCTCCACCCATCTTCACGAAGAATTTCTTCCAAAGGACCCGCGCCTCTTCGAGACCCTCGGGACGAAACGGCTCGACGGCAAAGCCCACCCGCGCCAAGGCATCGGCAGCCGTACGCACGGCCGCACGAATCTCCGGCGTCACCGGAGTGCGGCCGTCATCTTCGAAAAAGCCGATCTTCAGCTTCCTGATCTGGGCCGCGCTCGGTCGCCGCAGGGGCACAGGAGCAGCACAAGTATCCCCACGATCGGGACCTTGCATGATTTCAAACAAGAGATTCAAGTCTGCCGCAGTTCGCGCCATTGGCCCAACAACCCCGATCAACGCGAACGGCCCGACGGACGGGGGAAAATGCCCCGTTGTCGGAATGCGGCCCGGAGTGGGTTTCAACCCGCAGATGCCGCTGAAGTGCGCCGGAACACGAATCGATCCGCCGCCATCGCTGCCCACACCTGCGGCCGACATTCCGGAAGCGATCGCCGCCGCCTCGCCGCCGCTCGAACCGCCGGGCGTGCGCTCCAGATCCCACGGGCTGTTGGTTCGGCCATAAAGAAAGTTGTCAGTCTCCCACGCCATCAGAAGCTCCGGGGTATTAGTTACACCCAGCACGACAGCACCTGCAGCCCGCAAGCGAGCAACTAGGGGCGCATCTTCGACAGCGACATTTCCGGCGCGCAGGCGTGTGCCGGATTCGACCTTCAGCCCTGCCACATCGACAGAACTCTTGATGCTGATGGGCACGCCATGCAACGGCCCCAGTTCGCGGCCACTCCCCGCTCGAGTCTCGGCTTGACGCGCCTCACGCCGCACGCGATCCGCATCGACGTGGACAAATGCGTTGAGTTGTGGATTCAGAAGCTCGATCTTCGCCAGATGCTGCGCGGCTAACTCGACGGGGGAGATCTTCTGCTCGCGGATCAGGTGCGCCATCTCAACGGCCGGAAGGAAGGTGAGATCCATCATTGGGTTTCAAACAAGCGGCGAGTCTAGCACGCCGTGCGGACGTTATAACCCACGAAGGAAGCGTTCGCACACGAGGAAACCTAGTTCTTCCTTCGTGTGCCTTTGCGACCCTGGTGATGGCTGGTTCTTGCTCCCGGAAGCATGGCACGATCAAGCGCCCGCTTCTCAGCTGCCGTGAGCGGACGCCATGCGCCCTTGCCCAAAGGCCCCAGCTTGAGCGGCCCGATCGCCACACGCACTAATCGAAGGACCGCGGCGCCTTGAATTTCGAGCATGCGTCGAATCTGCCGGTTCTTCCCCTCGTCGAGGGTAATTTCGAGCCAGCAGTTCTTCTCCCCCGAGCGCAGCCAGCGGCAATTGTTGGCCCGAAGAAATTCTGCGCCGTCGGCCTCCACTCCCTGCACCACCTTTTGAACGAACCCCTCGTCGGCCACCCGGTCGATCTGCACGTGATAGGTCTTGTCAAGATGAGTCTCCGGAGCCATCACCCGCGCACCCCACTCGGAATCGTTGGTAAGCAGCAACAGGCCCTCACTCGCTTTATCCAGCCTGCCGACTGGAGCCACCCACGGCAACGATGTGTCGGCCAGAATGGAGTACACCGTATCGCGGCCTTTCTCATCGGATGCGGTCGTCACTAGTCTCCGCGGCTTGTTCATCACCAGATAAACCTTCTGCGCCGATTCAACTCGAATTCCATCCACCGCAATCCGATCGTGCTCGGTCCGAACCGGCGTTTCTGGATCACGCCTCACTGCTCCATTCAGTCGCACGCGTCCGGCGCGGACTAACTCGGCCGCCTGCGAGCGGGAGCAATATCCAAGCTTTGAAAGCACGCGAGCGAGGCCGATTTTGCGCGAGTCTTTGTCAGGCACCCGTTCATGCTACTCGAAGAGCAGCTCCACTCCGCGGCTCCACGGCCCAGGCGGTCGTCCCACCCAGCCAAATAAGCCCCCACCGGCAACGGAATATTCGCGCTACCATAGGCTGCGAAGGAGATCCCATGGCCCACCAGCATCCTCCACGGTTCTTGAAGATCGTCGACGACGCCCGCTCGCGCATCCGCGAAACCAGCGTCGACGCTGTGAAGTCGAGACTCGACCGCGGCGACAAATTCCTAATCGTCGACGTGCGCGAGGAAAGCGAGTTTGCCAAGGACCACCTTCCCGGCGCCACACATCTCGGCAAAGGTGTCATCGAGCGCGACATCGAAGCGCGCGTCCCCGACCTGAATACGGAAATGATCCTTTATTGTGGTGGCGGCTACCGCTCCGCCCTAGCCGCCGACAACCTGCAGAAGATGGGGTACACCAACGTCATCTCCATGGACGGCGGCATCCGTGGTTGGCGCGAAAAGAACTATCCGCTGACAAAGGACTGAATTCCTGTCAGACTCACATCGCGCACCATTGTCACCTCAATCCCGCCGATTCTGTGATAATCTGCGCCCTTGTCTTTTATGAACGGTCGCATCTTCTTCTGGTCGCTTACCTCGGCGCTCGCGGGGTTCCTCTTCGGGTTCGACACGGTCGTTATTTCGGGCGCAGAAAAGACCATCCAGACACTCTGGGGATTGAGCGCCATGGTGCACGGCGTGGCCATGGGCTCTGCTCTGTACGGAACCGTCGTGGGCTCATTGATCGGCGGAGTGCTCGCCGACCGCTTCGGCCGCAAAACCACCTTGCTATGGATCGGCATCCTCTTCTTCTTGGGTGCGTCCGGTTCGGCTCTGGCGCCGAACGTGGGTATGTTCATCGTTGCTCGCCTGATCGGCGGCCTCGGCATCGGCATCTCGACGGTGGTTGCACCGATGTACATCTCCGAAATCGCGCCCACCAAGCATCGCGGACGCCTCGCCGGAATGTTCCAGTTCAATATTGTTTTCGGCATCTTGATCGCCTTCGTCTCGAACCGTCTGCTCGCCGGCGTCGGGGTCAATGCCTGGCGTTGGATGTTGGGCGTCGCCGCGTTTCCCTCGGTGCTCTACGCGTTGTTCTGCACCAGCCTTCCTGAAAGCCCGCGCTGGCTTCTCAGCAGAAAGAATGACCGCGCCGCCGCATTGCAGGTCCTCGAGCGGGTTCAGCCGGAACTCTCACACGCCGAAATCGCTGCCACAGCCGACGAAATCGCCGGTGCCTCGACCGAGCAAGTCTCCGCCGGACATTTCTGGACTCGCCGTCTTCGCAAGCCGATTCTGCTGGCGTTTCTGGTGGCGTTCTTTAATCAGATGTCGGGCATCAACGTGGTTTTGTATTTTGCCCCGCGCATCTTCGAACTGGCTCACCTGGGTGAAAAGGCGGCTCTGCTGCAATCGATCGGCATCGGCATCACAAACCTGGTTTTCACCTTCGTCGGCCTCTGGCTGATTGACCGCCTTGGCCGGCGTACCCTGCTCTACATCGGCTCCCTTGGCTACATCGCATCGCTCGGGCTGGCTGCCTGGGCGTTCTCTAGCCAGAACTACTCGATCGTGCCGACCTGCATTTTCGCTTTCATCGCCGCGCATGCCATCGGACAGGGAGCGGTGATCTGGGTGCTTATCTCCGAGATATTCCCCAACCGCCATCGGGCCCAAGGGCAGACGCTCGGCAGCTTCACGCACTGGATCTTCGCTGCCCTGCTTACAACGCTTGCCCCGAAGATGTTCGAGGCCTTCCCCCCGGGCTACATTTTCTCGTTCTTCGCCGGAATGATGGTCCTCCAACTGCTGTGGGTGAAGACCATGGTTCCTGAAACCAAGGGAGTGCCGCTCGAGCACATCCAGCACCAATTGGGAATCGAATAGGGAATAACTCGGGAGACTCCTGAAATTCTGGTGGAAGTCCAGGCCGATTCCGCAGCTCCGGCGATGGCGGCCGTTAAGAACGCGACCTGCGTTTTACGAAACCCCAGATCGGCGGCACGTCACCCAGCTTTGCGGAGTCAAACGTTGCCGCCAGGAATCGAGGCCTGGGTGGTGTAAATCCTGGCTGGCTCCCTCAGCAGGGGCAGTTCCGCCGAATGCCTGCGATCAAACGACTCCGCCTTTTCGGGGGCTTTCTGGCTTCCCAGAAGGCAGGGAGTTCGAATCTCTCAGGGCACGCCAGAAATCATCAATAAACATGCGACTCCAAGCGATATCAGCTTGGAGCCGCTTTTCATTGTACGCGCCGTTCTACGCCGCGGCATCAGACCGGATTTTTTTTGGGCCCGGCCCGCCGCTAGCGCGTTTTCAAGGGCCCACGCGATCAGGTGACGTCGCGGTTGGCGATGACTGTTGCCTTATGCTTTCAGACGTAAAGACGGAGCCGACGCCGAACGAGTCCCACAATTCCAAAAAAGCCCGTACCGAGCAGGCTTAAGGTGCCAGGTTCAGGTATTGTCGAACTTGCCGTGCTGACAAAGGAATCGCCGCTTTCGAATGGAGTACGCCCAGTGCCGCCATGTCCAAATGGGTTACTTCCTGCAAAAGTCGTGCCTCCGGTAGTAAGACTCATCACCGTCGGAACTCCCTTCAGAGTACCATCAGCATCGATACTGAACGCGAACGAACCGCCGTGGTGGGTTGAGCCTACGGTCCATGCTCCGCCTGTTATCGTTCCGGAGAAATCAAAACCGCCTGCATTTATCGTGATCGTACCGCCGACTACGGAGGTGCTTGAAGCCGAAGAGCCCGCCAGCATCATTGTGATTTGTACTGGCCCGCTGGCAGACATAGCCCCGCCTCCATTCACCCGAATAGTGTTGACCATCGAACTCGAGACGTTTACTACGTTGCCTCCCAGATGGCCGTTGTCGTTGAAAGTTCCGCCGCTGAACTCATAGTCTACAGATGTGGTTATACTGTTCGCCAACACGGCTGTGGGCAAAGCCAGAGCCAAAAGCGCCAACAGCATCACTCGCCTCATATTCCTGCTCCTATCGGACGTTTTGGGCCTCCCATCTCAGCGCCAGCGGATGAGGACTCTCTTCGCTTGGGGATGGCGGTCCTCAGCCTTTTTCCCACGAAAAACCCCTGTGCACGTGAGTTACCACGTTCATTTTTGGCAACTTTCTGCCAAAAGAGACGAAACGTCTAGCAGATGAGCCTCTCAGACTTCGACATCCTCTTCACAGGCTCTGTTCATTGTATTGAAAGCAAAGTGAATTACGAGCGTTTGTCGTGGCAGGTTGCTTTTGTAGAGCTGAAAGAAGTTGCAGTTAAAGCACACGCTTCTGCAGGGACGACCGGAAAGTAAAGCGCTTTATCGCCAAGCATGCGCGCCCGGCCTGGCATCTTTCCCACCCACGTGCGCGGAAAATCGAAGCTGGATACTTTTTCAGGAACTTTTCAGCCCGCGCCGCCGCTGTTGCCAACTCGTCGCCCTGAGGCAACCCAAGCAACTGCCTGAACCTTGCCAACTCTCGCACCGGGGAACACAAGAGGTTAGACGGAAAATGAGGAGTTTGGCGAAAGGCCCGACCTTCTAGCTCGCTGGAGAATTCACCCTGACGCCCTGAACCGGCGTGTGAGAACCAAGCCAGCCGCTGGATTCTCCGTCAGCCTGCAGGTCAGGACTAGACTACTCCCGGGTGGGTGCCGAAGATGTTGCTGCCGTAGACTCGATTGCGGAAGGAGCACCCGTCACGCGATAATCCTTATATTCGATCGTCAATGTCGCCGTGCCTCCCAAGCGAATGAAGCTGACCGATTCGTTGCGCACCGGGAGCCAGAAGTCCTGCACTTTTTTGTATTCGTGATGGATCTCGTTTTTCTTCGTCCAGAACGAGGGGTTCTGGGCGGGTTCGGCTTCGATGCGAACCACGGCGAAGTCAGTGGCATCGACCCAGACTCTTCCCCGATAGACATATTTGCTCTTCGCCTTCGGACTGACTTTGAGCAGATATTGCCCGCCCGTCTCCGAAGGTTCGTAACCCAATAGCTCAAAGTCATAGTTTTCGCGATTCAGCTGAAGCCGCGCGCTCATCTCCGGCTGCGCGGCTTCCAGCTCGCTTTCCAGCAGCTTCTTGAACACCCGATCGACAATCAGCTTCGATCCGCTCTGCGAGACGATCTTGAAGTCTTTGCTTGTGGGGCTCTGAAAATTCGCTTCGACGGTCATCTCGGCTTCGCGGTCACCAGGAAAGCCGCGGTAGGTCAGGTGATAGACCCGAGTGGCCTGCAATCGCACTAACGACTGTGCGCGTTCCCGATTCCGGCGCACGAGATTGTCAACGACTTGCTCGACCGGAAGCGGCGCGGCCTTGGCGGGCAACCTGGCTGACTCCTCCGCCACTAGGCCCGGCCAGGCGGTGAGCATTGTGAGGAGGCTGAGGGCGATCGCTTGGTGAACGGTGTCCATTTCCATTTCTCCGTAGGCGTTGACTAGGCTCCTGCCAGCTATTTCTTTCCGAGACCAAACCGCACACCCGAAGATGGTCGCAGCGCCTTCCATCGAACCCGGAATTACAGGGCTTGATGGACTGCATCATGATTGGTGCACGTAAATACAGCGTTACGGTTCGGAGATTTTTTGATGAATCACTGTTAGTTAGCTTGGTTCGGGCCCGATATTTATACGGCATTTACTGTTGTGTGCAAAGGGCGGTTATAATTGCGAAAAATTCATGCTGCCGTCACACTCGCAATCAGCGTCTGGTCCCCGCTACCGGCAACCGCCCGGGCGTGGGCGATTGTCGCGGCCTCTGGATGTGCTCCGTCTTTGGAATTGGAAATCTGCCATTCTCAGCGCGATGATGCGGGTTCCGATCTTCGCCATCGCTACCATCCGACGCGGCCCTGAAGTGGTGGCGGGCGCAATTCTCACCGAAACCGCGGTCTGCGCCATCAATGCTGGATGGTTCGCCGCGATCGTCCAAATCTTGCGCAATCGAAAACCGGTATGGCTCGTCGCCACCGTGATCTCGGTGGTCGTGCCGGTCTGCGGCCAGGTCATTGAGTACGCTATTCACGCCTGGCATCAAACGCCGCATCGCGTCGCCGCCGTCATCGTTTCCACCGTGCTCGGCGCCATCGCCTCGCTGTTCAATTGGTACGTCATGAAACATGGACGGTTGCTCGTGGGCGGCGAACGTAGTTCCTTCGCCTCCGACTTGCGGAGCATGCCCGTTCTTCTCTTTCGATTCCTGCTGCTTGGCCCCCGCTGGCTAGTGAAGCAGCTGGGATGGACGGCGCAGCCGTCGAATTGTGGATGAAAAAGGAGAGAACGTTGCACGCCGCGGCCAGTCGCCAATCGCGCGTCTTTCATTCCGCGCCTCTGCTGCCCGTCGGCAGATTGATTTGCGTGCTCCTGCTCCCGCTAGGCCGCGCGGCGCTCATACCATCTGCGAGCAGGTAGCTCTGGAGCCGTACGGCGACCGTCCAGAGTTCAGCAAGAGTCTGGGCGTAGCCATGCTCTAGTTGGAACAGAGTGCGCTGGGAAACGATCACCTCCGGGTATGCTGCCGCCATGGTCCGGTATTTCCCCAGATAGAGCTCGTAAGCGCGCTGAGCGCGAGGAATAAGCTGGGTCCGATACCTCTCTTCCTCCAGTTGGCTGATCAGATACTGCTGAAGCAGCGGCCGTGCGGTTTCGACGAGCTGAAGGCGGATGCGCTCCACTTCTTGTCGCCCATGCTCGGCCTCAGCTTTTGCGGCCTGAATATTACCTTGATTGCGATTGAAAAGCGGAATTTGAATGCCGGCGGTGGCGAATGACTGCACTCCCGCTCGGTGCATCGAAGGCTGAAGAAGTTCCTGGTTCTGTTGGACACCGGCCCGCAAGCTGAGATCGGGAACCACCTCGCGTTTGTCTCGTGCCAGTGCTGCATCGGTACGAACGGCTTCCCGCTGAGCGCGCCTCAAGCTGGGACTGTTCTCGAGCAAATCGTCGAGGTACCGCTCGGTGTCAATGAGAGGCGGGTGATACAGATCACCCTTCAGCAATGAGAGTGGAAGGTCTGGCTCGCCGGCAAGTGCTGCCAAATTCTCATAGGCTTGGATGTATTCGCGCTGGGCTTTCACAAAGTCCAGTTTCGCCTGTTCCGCTTCGACTTCCGCCTGCAGCACATCTGGCGCATCCGCTTGTCCAACATTCGTCAGTTGATGAGCGGTGGTCGCAGCATCCATGGCGGTATCCAGCAGTCTACGTTGGACCTCAACGATGCGAAGCCTGGCCAGCGCAGAGTAGAACTGCACCTTGACCGCACCACGCACGCTCAACTGCTGTTCCTGGACGCCTATTTCGTCCGCTTTCCGCTGCTGCTCCAACACATTTCGCCGCAGTCCTAACTTGCCTCCCAGCACAATGTCTTGCTGGACAAAACCACCTTGTTCTCCTCCGCCAAACGAACCCCCACGGATCTGTTCACCTTGATATCCAACGGAGGGATTCGGCCAGAGGCCGGTCTGTCGTGCCAATCCCGCCGAAACGGCGGTGATTGCTTCAGCCTGCTTGAGAGTGGGGTTGTTCTTCAAAGCGGACGCTTCGAATTCATCCAGGCTCGTTGCGGGGACAGCCTTAGCCGCTTGGAGGAGGTCTGGCACAGGAAGATTCGATCCGGTTTTCTGGTTCGGATTCTCCGGCTCCTGCAGGCTCCGTACCTCGAAGCCAATATCCTGCGGGCTGTGCATCTCCATCTTTTCCACAGCCTGCTGATGGCCCGGCGACGGTTGAGACGGCATTTGCATACCGGGCATGTTCTGGTGCTCGTGAATTTGTGCGCGAGCGCCAATGCCAAGCAGTACGGCAACGACGGCTCCTGCCACTATTCTCTTCATTGCGTGCTCCTATTTATTCGGAGTGCCCCATCGCGTGCATGTCCATGCCGGGCATGTTCGGCATCCGGTGGTTGCGTTCCTGAATTCGGCGCATGATGTCGTCGTACCGATCGGGAGGCAGCACGCGGACATAGGTCATCATTCCTTGCATGAACCCGCTCCAGCCTGCTGGTAGCCCGTAGTTCTCCGGTTTGTTAACCATCTCGTCCATCGCCATCATTGGGCCTTCCATGTAGGCGTCCTGGGGAAATCCCGGAACCGAATCAGCATCGGCGGCAATGTCGCCACTCTGCTTGCCCATCTGGATGCCTTCGATTGATGGCATCGGACCATTGATCGTGGGTTGATCATTTGTCGACCCCACCCCCAGACCTCTTCCCAGGCTCGGACCGTAACCGTCGCCCGTAGGAGCGCCCGGCTCTCCTGTGAGCATGCCCATGCCGTTTTCCATGCTGACTCCTGCTGGCATGCGCCCAGGCGGCATTCGCGTCATGGGGCCGACATTCGACGACATCTGGTTCATCATGTGATGTGGCAGATGGCAATGCAGCATCCAGCTGCCGGGATTGTTCGCAACAAATTCGATATCTCTGGCCTGCGCTACGCCCACCAGCACGGTATTGCCTGGATACCATGCACTCTCGGGAATCCGGCCGGCTTCTGTTCCGGTGACCGAGAACGTATGGCCGTGCAAATGAATCGGGTGATGATCCATTCCGAGATTGATCAATCGAACACGCACCCGATCCCCGAGGCGGACAATGATGGGTGTGATGGCGGGGCCGACTTTGCCATTCATGGTCAGCCAGTTGAATTCCATGCTCATAGTGTTCGGGACCACATTGTTGGGCAGCACGGCGTACTCCTGAAGCAGGAATACAAAGTCTTTGTCGATGGAGGGTCGGTAAGCCTGCTTGGGGTGCATGATGAACGCGCCGAGCATTCCCATCATTTCTTGCATCGCCATATGAGAGTGGTAGAAGTAAGTTCCGGCTTGATGCAGGGTGAATTCGTAGACGTAGCGTTCACCGGGTTTGATGGGCGACTGACTTACCCCAGGACCTCCATCCACGTCATTCGGAATCTCGAAGCCGTGCCAGTGCATGGAGGTCGGTTCAGGCAGATGGTTTTCGAGAATGATACGGACGCGATCTCCCTGATTTACTTGAATCGTCGGTCCGGGTGCACTGCCATTGAAGCCCCACAAAATCAGTGTCTTGTTCGGCGCAATCTGCTGTTTCACTGGTTCTGCTATCAGGTGAAAGACCTTGATGCCGTTGTCCAAGGTGAACGGAAGGTCGAGAAGATCCGGCGTCTGCACTGGAACTTTTCCCGGATGGAAGTCTGGCGCAACATGACTTTGCTGCACCAGACTGGCGCTGGACTGTCCGTCGCTTTGAGCAAATAACTGCGGCACCCCAAAAGCAGCGGCCCCGATGGCCGTTGCTCGCTGAAGAAAGCTCCGCCGAGTACTCATATTGGTCCCCTTCAACCGAAAGTTTTCATTTGCGGTAAGCCAAAGACACAGTGTTGGTCTGCGCTCTTGCGCCCAGAAAGAAACGAAAAGGGAGGGGCTAGATGCGGAGGGGTGCCGATCGAGAGGGAGAGGAGTAGATTGCTATTCGAGCTTCATCGGGCGATCGGCTTGGAGAAGCACTCGCGCCAGAACCGCGGATCGTAGTCATCTCAAGCAAGTGAGCAGGAATATGTCGCTGATGTGAAAGAGCAGAAGCGACGAACGCGTGAATCGGTTTGACACTCACGCAAACGGCACTATCACATCCAAAGCGATCATCCGGCAAGCGATGATTCCATTGTGGGATCACGGCGCCCGCGTTAGATTCTTCCGTCACCAGGTGCATCTGATTGAAGTGGTGCAAATGCGGACTTAACCGTGCGTGCGCCTGGTCATGACAGACCGTCGGTTGATTCTCAGCTCGTTGATTGCAGCAGTCTCTGCACACCGCCGACGCGACGGGTGCCGACAAAACTGAAAGCAGCACGATCAGGGCTGTAGCGGCGCGCATCATTGCGTCACTAAGTATAAGCAATTCTGCTTACATATGAAACTCTCCCGGGTCTCGCTTCCCCGGCTCCTGGCAACGACGACGTCGCCTGCAATCCGACGCCGGGGCTCGGGACAAGCCAGCTAAGCGAGTCTGCGGTTAGCGCGGCAACGGCCAATTGTCGAGCGACGATGCCTGGAACGTCCGCAGCGCCGATTTCGCGGGTGCCGCTCGCCGCCCTTGTCAGATTCACGTAGGTTTGATAGACAAGACGCCACACGACTTTGGGTCAAGATTCGCCTTCGAAGCTGCCCTACTGACTCTTGCTGTGTGTTATGAAGAAACCCGAAGGGGGAGTAGAATTTTGGTCAACCCCTTCAGTTCGAGGTCGAGTTCCGCGTTTCCAATGCGGCAGGTTGGTAGGGCTGGGGATCAGAAACACACAGAGGTGGCCCTGCATGGACGACAAGCTGGAAGTCATATCAGACCAAGCAAGGAAGGGCGTCTCGCGGCGCGACTTCATCAAGGGAGTCATTGCCGGCGGCGTTGCCGCTTCATCGACGGCCTACCTGTTTCGAGGCTCTGCGCTTTTGGGTCAACAGCCGCCCGGCCTAGGCGAGCGCCTGATCACTCTCAACGTCAACGGCCAACAGCGACGGATCGACGTGATGAAGCAGGAAACGCTGGCTTGGACGCTTCGTTACAAGCTGGGACTCACCGGTACCAAGCTGGGTTGTGACCGGGCCGAATGTGGCGCCTGTACAGTATTGCTGGACGATGTGCCGTATTATTCTTGCTCGATCCTGACCCACACTGTGCGCGGCAGGAAAATCCTGACCATCGAAGGGCTGGCGAGCCCGGATGGCGCCTTGCACCCGGTGCAGCAAGGTGTCATCGACGAACAGGGCTTCCAATGCGCGTTTTGCATGACCGGCTTCATCATGTCCGCGGTCGGATTTTTGAAGACCAATCCCAATCCGACTCGTCTCGAGATGGCGCAAGGGCTCTCGGGGAATCTTTGCCGTTGCCAGGACTATGACAAAATCCTCACCGCAATGATGCGCGGCGCAGAAAACATGAGGAAGGCGCACCATGTCTAGGTCAGAGTGGAAACCCAATCAGCAGAAATTTGGAGCGCAGTACAAACTGATCGGCAAGGATTATCCCACACCCGACTTGTACGCCAAGGTGACTGGAAAAGCGAAATACGCCGAGGATTTTCGCATCGATGGCATGTTGTTCTGCAAGTTGCTCCTCAGCCCGGTGGCGCACGGGCGCGTGAAGCATTTGAACGTCAGCAAAGCGATGTCCATGCCCGGCGTGAAAGCGATCCTGACCCAGAACGATTTGCCGGCGCCAGCCGACAGCGTGACCGATCTTGGTGTGACGATCAAAGCGAACCCGCTGGGTGAAAAGGCGCTCACGATGGAACCCCTGTACCACGGCGAGCCGGTGCTAGCGGTGGCAGCAGTCGACGAGTACACGGCGGCGGAGGCGATCGAAGCGATCGACATTGAGTTCGAGCCTCTTCCCTTCGCCATCGATCCGCTGGATACGCTTCGCCCGGGTGGACCCAACCCCCGGACCCAGGGGAACGTCTGGATCAGACCGCCCATCCCGCAACCGAAACCAGGAGAGAAACCACCCAGCCCGCCCGTGCCCCACGTCGGAGAACTGAAATGGACCGAGGCCGATTTCGCCGAGGCGAAACATGGCCGCCTGCCCATGGGAAAGGCTCTGGAGGAGTGGGTGGTTGGAGATCTGGATGCAGGTTTCAAAGACGCTGCGCTCGTGCTGGACGAGACATTCGTCACACCTGATACCAGCCACGAAACTTTGGAGCCGCGCACGACTCTGTCTTATTGGCAGAACGGCAAACTGTTCGTTCATATGGGAACCCAGAGCACGGTGCAGACCCTGGCTAGCCTGGCGCGCTGGTTGAACATGGATGCGAACCAGATCGTCCTGATCAGTGAGTACACCGGTGGAGGTTTTGGCAGCAAAGCCACCGGTTACATCTTCGCGATCATCCCGGCGTTGTTGTCGAAAAAAGCCAATGCGCCTGTGATGATGCGGATCAGCCGCGAGGAGGAGCATTTCATCGGACGGGCACGGCCCGGCTTTCAAGGGCGGATGAAAGTCGGCTTCGCCAAAAACGGGCGGATTACGGCCCTCGATATGTTCGTCATCTGCAACAACGGGCCCTATGATGGGGTAGGCGATGCGAACACTTCTGGGAATATCGTCTCTTTGCTTTATCAGCCGCTGGCCATGCGATGGAGGGGGACGACAGTTCTGACCAACACTCCGCCGCGTGGTGCGCAGAGTTCGCCCGGCGGCATGCAGGGCATCGTAATCATGGAAACAATCGTTTCCAAGGCAGCTCGCAAACTGGGGCTGGATCAGGTCGACATCCGGAAAGTCAACTGCCCGGAAGGCAAGTCGCCCCTGGGGCCGGTGAGAAATGGCACTCGCGGTCATACGACCAGCGCGTTCCTGAAGGAAGCGTTTGACCATGGCGCCGAACAATTCCAGTGGAAAGAGCGAATCGCCCAGCCGAAGCGCAGTGGGACCAAGGTGCGGGGTGTGGGCGTTTCCTCGAGTTGCTTCGTTGGCGGATCGATTGGATACGACGGCCTGTTTGTCATCAAGCCGGATGGCCACATCGCGATTCAATCGGGTGTCGGAAATTTGGGAACGGAATCTCTTCATGACGTACACCGGGTGGTCGCTGAAGTGCTGGGTGCGCCTTGGGAGAAGTGCGATGTAACTTTCGGCAATACCTCAAAGAATCTGCCCTGGACTTGCGTCTCGGGAGGAAGCCAGACCACTCATGCCATGACTCGCGCGGCCCACGCCGCCGCGATGGACGGCAAGCAAAAGCTTCAAGAGATCGCGGCCAAAACTCTTGGCGGGAAGCCCGAGCAATATGAAGTGGCCAATGAGCGCGTGTTTCTGAAAGGTGGCGGAAGAAGCATGACGCTAGCGCAGGCGGCGCAGCACGCGATTCAACTGGGGGGAAAATATGACGGACACGAGCCACCCGACGATGTAAACAAGTTTACCAAGGCCTCAATCGCGGCCTTGGCGGGCCAGGGTCTCCTGGCGGCAGCCAAGGACAAGTACCCGCGCGATGGCCAAACGTTCTCTTATGTGGCCTGCTTCGCCGCGGTCGAAGTGGATCTTGAGACCGGCAAGTACGAGATCACAGACTTTCTCGCGGTGGCCGACATCGGCACCGTCATCCATCCCAGGTCGGCGGGGGGTCAGATCTTGGGTCGAGCCACGCTGGGCATTGGTCATGCCATCGGTCAGAAGTGGGTCTTTGATCCTCATTATGGACACACGATTTCATTGCGGTTTCATCACACCAAGCCACCAACGATCCTGGACGTTCCCGTCAACATGCAGTGGGCTGCGCTGGACATTCCGGATCCCGAGACTCCAGTGGGAGCCCGCGGGATAGGCGAACCGCCGGTAGGCGGGGGTTGTGCAGCCATCCTGAATGCGTTGTCGGACGCTTTGGGCGATGAGATTTTCCGTCGAGCGCCCGTTAACCTCGACACGATTCTTACGTCACTCGAAGCGGGCCGGCCGATGCAGGACCCGCTGACCGCGCTCATTTAGCCGATCGGAAACGGAGAGCACTATGGCAGTAATCCGAGATGTGATGCCGGCATTCCAGTTGTACCAGCCAGGTTCGGTGTCCGACGCACAAAAACTCCTCGAACAGTACGGGCACGACGCTTTAGTGCTGGCGGGGGGACTCGACAGCATGGATTGGCTGAAGGATCGCATCAAGAAGCCCAGGGTCGTTGTCGATTTGAGCGGTATCGAAGAGATTAAGGGAATTCGCGAGGCCGCCGATGGCCTAGAAATTGGAGCGATGACCACGCTCACCGCAGTCGCGCAAAATCCCGCCATAAAGCAGAACTACGGTGTGCTCGCGCAGGCGGCAGAACTGGTGGCTTCTCCACAAATTCGAAACCAGGGTACGATCGGGGGCAATGTTTCCCAGGATACGCGTTGCTGGTATTACCGGGCGGGCTGGCCGTGTTACCGGGCGGGAGGAAACATCTGTTACGCCGATACGCCGGTGGGCAGAAATCGTGAACACGCAATCCTGCATGCTGAGCGATGCATCGCAGTGAATCCCTCCGATACCGCGCCCGCCCTGATTGCGCTGGATGCCAAGTTCGTTGTCGTGACACCGAAAGGCCAGCAGGTGATCGATGCGGAAGATTACTTTGTCGGCCCAGATGTGGACATCACTCGCATGAATATTCTGCGCCCGGGACATCTATTAACCACGATTCGTATTCCCTCCACCTGGGCAAAAGCGGAGTTTTATTTCGAGAAAGTTCGGGATCGCAATGTCTGGGACTTCCCGCTGATGAATGTTGCATCGGCAAAGCGGTCATCGGGAGACACCATCCAGGATATTCGGGTTGCGGTGAATGCTGTCGCGGCGCGGCCGCTACGGTTGAAGAGCGTGGAGGATTCGGTGCGTGGCAAGCCGCGCAATGTTGCCACCGGCGAAGCCGCAGGAAAGCTTGCAGTACAGGGAGCAGTCCCGCTGCAGTTCAATGCTTACAAAATCCCGCTCATGCGAAGCCTTGTGAAGCGGGCCATCAGCGGGGTGCAGGAGGCGGCATGGGCATCCTAGAGTGGGCGACGAATCCGTTGGGACAAAGAGTCCCGATTCACATAGCGTGGTTCTTGATCTGGGTCGCCCTGATCGCCGGCTTCGTGTTTTTGATCGCGCATGCCATCTACGTTCGCTACTTCGCAAGAGAACCGGAATTCGCCTCCGCTCCTCAATCCGCAGAAAACCTGCAGCTACCTGCACGCATTCCGCGGCACTCCCTGGCCGCCAGGCTGTTTCACTGGATTATGGCGGCAGCGATGTTTGTCCTGCTGTTTACGGCTTTCTTGCCCAAAGTCGGAATTCAGTTTGATTGGGTGACCTATCATTGGATCGCCGGAACGGTGCTGACCATCTCGATTCTTTTTCATATCATTCACGCCAGTTTCTATCTGGATTTCTGGTCCATTTGGCCGGATCGATCCGACCTGGAAGATGCCCGGAGACGCTTTCAGCGCTTCATGGGAAAATCAGCGCCTCCGCCGCGCAAGTTTGCCAAGTACCCGCTCGAGAACAAGCTTTATCATGGCGTTGTTATGCTCAGCGGCTTGGTGGTGATCGTCACCGGCATCTGCATGATGTTTCGGGTGCGGACTATTTTCTTTCCCCGCAATCCTTATCTGTTCACTGATATGACCTGGGGCATGATGTATGTGCTACATGGACTGGCGGGAGTGGGGCTGATCACGTTGACGATCGTTCACGTGTATTTTGCCATCCGGCCGGAGAAGCTGCCGATCACGGCATCGATGATTGTGGGCTCGATGAGCCGCGAGTTTTACTTGAAGGAGCACGACCCGGATCGTTGGGCGATTCAAGGCTTGACGCATCGGAGGAGTACGGCGGATGGCGATTGATTTTCTCGAGCGCTGTGACGTTATCGAGGAGGTTTACGAGTTCCTGCTGGGCTATGCGGCACAAGGCTTGCCAACCCATCAGGGTAGTTCCGCAGGCCGTGAGGTTCGAGACCGTCTTGAGCAAGCCAGTGAAGCGCTGACCGGATTGCTCGAAAACTGCAGACGAGCCATCGCTGACCTCGAGTTCGAACCATCCGAGAAGTACGATGCATTTTGCTCCATACTAGAGCGCGATGCCAGAGACTCACTTGCAGCCGTTGAATTGGTGCTCGCGCAGCCTTCCATTAGTTCCCAGCTGATCGACAATCTGAACGCTTCCAGTCATCTGCGCGCTTTGCTCACGGATCTGTTCCTTTTCGGCGAGATCGTACGAACGCGTGTCAAAGCCACCATTTCAGTCGAAGGGCAGTAAAGACGAAACGTTGGCCCTGTCGTCGACTCAAATCACGTAAACCCATACTCAGCGCCATGTCTGCCGAAGTTGAGCTGTCCGGTTTTCATCCGCGATCCGATACCAACACAGCGATCTCTTCGAGCAACCAGAGATGCAACGACGAAGTTTTTCAAGCTGCGACGCTCGATGAGATAGTCACCGGCATCCGGGCAGCCACGGTGGTGCCGCTACCGTCGGACTGAATATCCAGGCTCCCGCCCAGCTGTCGCACTCTTTCCCGCATGCCCCGAACCCCAACTCCCAAAGTCCCAGGCGACGTCGCTTCATCCAGCTTTTCGGCCGGGATACCCACTCCCCGGTCCTCCACCTTCAGGCGAATTTCACCTTCGGTGTGTGCGAGATGAATCTTCGCGATCGGACTACCCGAATGACGGTGGATGTTCGTCAGGCACTCCTGCACGGTGCGAAAGATCGCCGTTTCCAGTTCTTGTGGGAACCGGCCAAAACCCTCGGGGATATCCAAGTCGACCTGTATTTTGCTTCGTTCCGAAAAACCCTCAGCGTACCAGCGTAAAGCCGACGCGAGCCCCGCCTCATCCAAAAGAGGTGGGTGAAGTAGGTAGGACACGGTGCGGACTTCCTTGCTCACTTCCTCGACGAGAGCCAGACTGTCGGAAGCTTTTTTTCCAGTCCGCGCGAGCTTTTCAATGTCGGCGACGACGGTTGTCAGGTTCATGTTCAGGGCTGCCAAGGTCTGCCCTATGCTGTCGTGCAATTCCCGCGCAATCCGTCGCCTTTCATCGTCCTGGGATTGCATGAGGCGCGCCGCCAGCCCTCGCAACTCTTGATTCGCCGCGTCGAGTTCGATCGTACGTTCTCTTACACGCTCCTCCAGTTCTCGCTGTCCCTTGCGTAGGGCGTAATTTTCCCGCCGACGGACTTCCCCCATGAGCACAATCAAAGCGGCAGCTGAGAGGAAGATCAGCATGCCGAGGGCCTGTCGCCAAGGGGTAATCGCCGGCGCGTAAGGAGGCGCCAGAACCCAGTACCTCAAGCCGACCAGGGCGAAAATTGTGGTGACGACAGACGGTCCCAGGCCGCAATACCAAGCCGAGAAGGCTATTGCCGGGAAAGCCGTTACGTAGAATGCACCTGCACCCAACAAAGGGTTCAGTGTGCTAGCGACAAGCAAAGTACCCGCGGTTCCGGCAATTGCCAAACCATAGCGCGTGAAAAAGTTCGTCTGGATTCGTGCGGAAAAGGATGTGTCCTTTACCATGGTCCTATCCTCGACACTCAGCGAAATCGGTGAGCCAGAAAACGAAGAGACTAGTGCGAGGCGGCGCTACAGCTCGTATAAACTCAAATTCCTTGAGGACATTTCCCAAGGTCTGGTTGCCAAGCGAGGCAAAGAAATACACACACTTTGTTAATCGAGCCTCTGGGAATCCGCTGACTTCCACGCTTGGGCAGTTGTTTATGTTTCTCAATTCTCGACGCTGCGCAGATTGAGGTCAAGCAATTTGACACGTCCATTAGTACCGGGGACCTTTGAATTTGACCAAAAATGCGCGGCCAGCTCGCCGTTCAGGGCGGGAAAGAATAGCGCAAGGGCCGAAGGCGTGTCAGTCCGGTGTTTTCTGCTGCTCGATGTAATTGGCGCACCATGCTGATGGGCGCACCTCCGCAGGAGGCGGCAAAGTAGGAGGGAGACCCGAGGACTCCTCGCCGGTACCTGTTGGCGGCATCGGGGGAGGAGCCGTCTGAGCATACCGCTAGAGGCTCCTTCAGGCTGTTCACGAGCGAGGAAACCGACATCTTGGGAGATATTGGACCGGCAGATGTCGACGGTCTTTCTCGCCATCCATCTCTACCAGGCGGGCTTGGAATTTCTGGCAGACGCCGGAGCAGATGCGTTCCAAAACTTCGGCATGGACCGCCCACGATCTCCGTACGATGTTTGAGGGCTATTACGATCGGGGCTTTGTTTCGACTGAAAGCGAAGTGGAGCACCTAACGAAACTGCTGGGTCAAGCGCCCCGCAGCTACGAGCTTCGCCGAAGAAACAGCCGCTCAATGGAAGGCGGGACGCGCGCACAAGCTCTAGAGCTAACGCAACACCGCGGTGGATCATACGGAGACGGTTGGAATCCGGATGTAAGCTCGCTGGCAAAATGAACCTTCTCAGTTCGATTCGGTGAACCCAATCGATGGTGATGAGCCACTCGCCGTACTGCATTTTCCCAGATTCAAGTTGTTGCTCTCTCCGGTTGTGCCGGCATTCGCAACACAAGTTGGGGCTGAGGTGGTACCATCCGTCAGCGCTACCTTCACGGTGATCGAGACAGGCGTATTGAAATCCGCTTGCGAACCGCCGGCATCACCGACGACGTTGAATTCAGACTCCTTCCAAACCTGTGAGATATCAAGCACGTTGTCGGATCCGCTAATGCGGTAGGCAGTGCGTCCGTCAGTGAACACAACCGTATCGCTGCCACCCGGAGCCGCGGTCCCGGAAAGCGACAGGCTGGCAAGGGAGGTAGGCTTCACGTCGGGGGCCGACACGTACTTGCTGTTCCCGTAGCAGTCACCCGCGCCGTCACTGTGGAAACCGCTCGGACAAGCCGCATTGCCCCAGCCGATTAGCCAATACTGCATGAATACTGCCGCCTCGCCCTCGACGGCGTAGTTCGTTGCGTATATGAATTGTTGCCAGACAACACAACCGGAATGACCTTTACATGCCGCTGTGGTGCCGGTGAAGTTCGTATTGAGTTGGAGCGAGTACTCATTGGGGCCGAGGATGCCTCCGCCTCCGTACTGGGCCACCCCGACACTTTTCTCGGTTTTCACGCCCGTAACCTTGGTAAAGGTTCCGAGAGTACCGCTGATCCGCCCGGCCGCTTCGGCGACATAGTCATGACCGTTACCCGACACTTCCTGGCCAGGCTTGCGAAGGACTGGATGGACGCGTGGGTGCAGTTCTTTGCACTCCGCCAGTTCCCAGACGAGGCTCGGATACGATGCCTGAAAGCAGCCCGCCCCCAGTTCGATGGGTTCTGCCATGACCGCGCGCCAATTGTCGCGTGCTGCAGCCTCCGCCTCGGCCGCTGAGTCAGCGGTCTGTGCGGCGGAAACCGGCAGCAGGCAGCAGGTGCCGATAAGGGCTGCGGCCGCGATGTGTACTGCATAATGTACATACCGAATCTTCCTGGGCGTCATAATTCTCTGATTTCTCCTCTTTGGAAATAGATCTGTTTTGGTTTTTTTTCCCCGAAAAGCGTTTGTTTCACGTCTGGCCGCCCCATTCGCGAATGCAATTCGGGATCGACTTTGCGGCAAAACCGGGTCAGTCGCAAGAGCCTGGGTGTGACGTGGTTTGTTTCCCTCTCACTTTTTAAAGCGATTTTCTAGCGGAAAAGTGATCACGAGTATGTGCTCGTTCAACAAGCCAATGGGAATTGCTAGACTTGTCGCGCGGATGAAGACCTGGTCAGCGTGAAAAGAAATGCACATTGCCGCTGCGGATTACAGCCTCTTTGTGACCAAAGATTCTTAATTAGAGGTTGATAAGAACCGACGCTTCGCTGCGTATATTGAGACCCCATGGTCGTTGAAGAGAACATTGCGCTGGCCCCACTAACGACGTTCCGCATCGGAGGGCCGGCGCGCTTCTTCGTCAACGCTACGTCGTCAGCCGACGTGCCACAAGCCGTCGCTTTCGCCCGATCGCGGAGTCTGCCTCTGTTCGTTCTTGGTGGAGGCAGCAACCTGCTCGTGGCCGATGCCGGTTGGCCCGGGCTCGTCCTGAAAATGTCAATTGCCGGCATTCACCGACGCGCCAGCACGGATGACGGCAAAGTTCTGTTCGATGTGGGCGCTGGAGAATCCTGGGACTGTTTCGTCTCCCAGGCCGTCGTCGCGGGTTGTGCGGGGGTCGAATGCCTGAGCGGAATTCCGGGCAGCGTTGGCGGAACGCCGGTGCAGAACGTTGGTGCCTACGGACAGGAAGTTTCCGGGACCATCGATTCGGTCGAAGTCTTCGACCTGAAAGACGGGCAAGTTCGCGAGTTGTGCAATGAAGCCTGCGGATTCTCATATCGCTCCAGTATCTTCAATACCACGGAGCACGGACGATTCATCATTCTGCGCGTTACCTTTGCGCTCATTCCCGGAGGTGAGCCGCACGTCGAATACGCTGATCTCAAGCGCCATTTCGAGGGGCGCGAAACCCGCCCCAATCTGGCTGAGACCCGCGAAGCCGTGCGCTTCATTCGCGCGCGCAAGGGCATGCTGATCCTCGAAGGCGACGCCGACTGTCGTAGTGCAGGGTCTTTCTTCAAGAATCCGGTCATTTCTCCGGAGCAACACCAAGACCTGCGCAAGCGAGCCGAGGCCTTGAAGCTGACCGTCCCTAGCTATCCCGCGCTCGAAAAGAGCATGAAAGTTTCGGCGGCGTGGCTGGTTGAGCATTCTGGATTCACCCGCGGCTACAGATTCGGACACGCCGGAATCTCCAGCAAACATGCCCTCGCTATCGTTAATCGCGGCGACGCCACCGCACGAGAAATCCTGGCGCTGAAGGACCAGATCGAGCAACGTGTCGAGGAAATCTGGGGTGTGCGACTGGAGGCCGAGCCGGTGTTTGTTGGTCATTAGGGTCAGGAGCTGTTGCTGATGGCAGTCTCGGGCCTATGACCACGCTTTCGGACACGACTTTCCGTCGTTGCAGATACTTTGGAGCATGCCCGTCGTCTCAAACCTCGCCGACTGTGGCGATGCGTGTCACTGACCACTGATCGATGACCGCTGACCGCCGCCCCCTTTCCCTAATCCCGCCCGCTCCCGGTCCCATGTCCTTGAATACTGGCGCTGCAAGCCGCTCCGCTGGCGCCGTTCTCTCTCCAGAAAAATCCTGAACAAATCCGGAGTCAGGGCGGTCTTTATGGTTGAGGGAAAACGAGTGGTCGCGGGAGAAGCAATCCTGAGCGCAGGCGTAGGGATCGAGAAGACCGAGCGCAGCGGGGTTGAGCACAGCGAGCGGGTGCTCGAAGCGCTGGTTCGAGAGCACTCGCGGCTGGTATACCGGATCGCATTCGGGGTGCTGCGCCGCCACCACGACGCCGAAGACGCAACCCAGGAAACGTTTCTTCGCGTGCTCCGTTACGGCTCGAGGCTCGGGCAGATCGTGGACCCAAAACCCTGGCTTGCGCGTATCGCATGGCGTGTTGCCGTTGATCGCAGCAAACAGCACGGCCGCCAGCACGAGACCCCGCTGGATGATCCGGAACGAGTGGTCGACGAACTGGCGTCAACTGAGCCGCCAGCCGACGAGACGGTGCAAGGTTCGCAGTTCACTGCGGTACTTGAGAAGCTGATCGCGGCCTTGCCCGAAAAGCTTCGTCAGCCGCTGATTCTTTCGACGATTGAAGAGATGTCGCCGCGCGAGGTTGCTGCCACGTTAGGCATCAACGAGGCCGCAGTGAGGTCGCGAGTGTTCCGGGCTCGGCAGATTTTGAAAGAAAAGCTGGCGCGGCAAACTATTGGGAGATGATGGTGAGTTCTATGGCAGACAAGAATCCCGACTCGAGCGAGATCGAAAAGTTGCCAGACGACGAAATGAATCGTATGCTCGACGCCGCACTCGCGGGCTACACCGCGATGGAACCGCGAGCGGGTCTTGAAGAGCGGATCCTGGCGAATTTGGGGGCGGAACAAACTCGCATCCCAAGCCGCGCGTGGTGGCAATGGCGATTGGCTGGTGCAGTGGCGGTGATCCTCATAATCGGCGCCTTGGCATGGAGATCGACTCGGCCTTCGCAGCCTGCACTCGCGAACCATCCTCCAGCGGCGATTCAGCATCCGTCGACTCAGGAAACAAATCCCGCTCCTTACACTGCAGCCGAAGTCACCACCGCGAAACACGCTCCGATGCCAAGTCCTGCCACGCGTCGGGTGCCTTCGGCGACAGCAGTTGCGGCCAGGCCCAAGCTCGATCAGTTCCCGTCGCCACAGCCGTTGAGCACAGAAGAGATCGCCCTAGCCCAATACGTAAAGAATTTCCCGAAAGACGCTCAGCTCGTGGCCCAATCGCAACTGGAATTCGAGCTCGAGACAGAGAAAGAAATGAACGACGCAGGGTCAGAAAGCCGGTTGCCCGGTTCCATTCGACAAGAAAGGTGAGCAAACATGCGAAGAACGATTGCACTATTCGTTGCCGTAATCTCCATCGGATTGGCTTGCGGCCTATCGGCTCGGGCTCAGGACGAATCGAAAAAAGACACTCCGAAACCACCTTTGAACCTCCAACCCGTGCAGCCCTACCGTCTGGACTTCTCTTTCAACGAAGTGGCTGATGGGAAGACCGTAAACACCCGGCGTTACTCCATGGACGTTACCGCCGGCGAATCGAATGAGATCAAGATCGGTACCAGAGTTCCGGTTGCGACAGGTTCAAACAGTCCGAGCACGCCGGCGGCCGTGCAGTATCAATACTTGCACATCGGAACCAATATCTGGGCTCAACTGCGAGAGCATGGCGATGAGTTGATGTTGATAGTCCGCAGTGATGTCAGCAATCTCGACACCAACAGCGGCGACCGATCTGCCGGGGGGACCCCTGCTGCTGAGCGCCGACAGGATCTCGGCCCCGTGATTCGGCAAATCAAAATCTCCGGCTCGACGTTGCTGACTACCGGAAAGCCGATCTTGATCGGCAACATGGACGATCCCAACTCGAAACGCCAGTTTCAGCTTGAAGTGACGGTGACGAAACTGCGATAGCTGAACGTGTCGGACGGACTGCCCGTCCCACCCACGCATAAGCGCCGCCCCGAATCGCGACCTTGGTTTATTTGACCCCATCGAGAGGACGGTCCCGCGATCCGGCGCCGGGCGCTTTCATTCCTGGTCAGCAAATTTTGCTGCCTGCTTGAATATCTCCACAAACATTTTCCGCGTCAGCTTGCCAGTCTGCGTGTTCTGATTCGATGGATGATAGGACGCGAGCAACACCTTACCGTTGGGTAATCGGTAGTGCGCACCATGTTTGAAGACGTAAGCTTTCTTACTGTGGACGACTCCCAGCCTCTTCACGTAGTTCACATAGGCATCAAAGCCGATCTTGCCTAAAGCCACCACAACCTTGACCTTCTTTAATCCGGCAAGCTCGCGATCCATGAATACGGAACATTGGGCGAGTTCCTGCGGCAGAGGCTTGTTGTCTGGCGGCGCGCAGCGAACTGCAGCAGTGATGTACAGGTCTTTGAGCTTCAGTCCGTCGTTGCGATCGATCGCGTTGGGCTGGTTGGCAAATCCCGTTTCATACAACACGGGATACATGAACTTTCCCGAAGCATCTCCCGTGAACGGTCGGCCGGTACGATTCGAGCCGTGCGCGCCCGGAGCCAGTCCCATGATCAGGACCCGAGCGTCCGGATCGCCAAAGCCAGGAACCGGCTTGCCCCAATATTGCCGATCAAGATAGGCGCGCCGCTTAACCCGAGCCACTTCCTCGCGGTAAGCCACCAGTCGCGGACAGCGTGTGCACGCAACCAACTCGCGGTTGAGGATCGTGAGCCATTGGGGCATAGGGTTGGCAGGCGATGTGGACATCATTCCATACACCAGCGGAATCGGTCTTGCTTTCGAATTCTCCGAATCAAGTCAAGATCAAATGCCGCCATGGTGAGGCCGCGAGAATCGTCGGCCAGAGCAATAGCGGCGCCGTTCGAATCGGTGGCAAACGAGTGACCGTCGGCGCGGGCGCCGCCGGGCCGTGCGCCTGCCGATGCGGACGGCGGACGGGACACCGTCGATGGCCAAAGTGCAGCAGTTCAGGATCAAAGCGATTTCAGCGCCGGCTCGTGAAAGCGACCTTGCCGCCTCGGGAAACTCCCGGTCCATGCACATACCGACTCGCACCCGACCTGCTGGAATTCGTGTCCACGATCGCAGGCAAATTCCGGCGCATCGAAATCGCAAATGTGAACTTTGCGGTGGTAAAGAACCCCGCGTTGGGAACAGATCAGCAGAGCCGAGTTGAATGGCTTGGGAGTCGCAGCTTCCAGCAGTGTCGCTACCGATTGGACGCCTGCTGCCGCCTCGCGCCAGCGCAATGCAGCTACCGCGGAAACACCGCCGTATTCCATGAACAGAACATTTCCCCATCGCATTTCAGGTAATCACACTTTGCCACCTCGCCCTTCCATCCGTCGTGCAGCAGTTTGGCGCGCAGTTCGCCGACCGAGGCCTGCTCGTCGAGTTCGACATAGCCCAGAAAGCAGAAGCGCTTGCAGATGGGGCAGGTGATGCCGAATTTGCGAGTGGCCAGAGACATCGAGAGCTGCGGTTTGCCCGATAATAAGGACCCGCATTCGGGGAAATTATACCGCCAGTTCCTGATGAGAACAGATGGATCAGCAAGCCATGCCCAGACTCAATGCTCCGGGCGAAACGGTGGGCCGTTTGCCAGACCACATCTCAGCATCCAATCGGGCCAGCGCATCGCCGGACCTCGATCGATAGCTTCCGTTGGGATCCACGCATATAATTCGACAGCCAATTCATGTCCCTTGCATCCGCCAACGCGCATATATCCCTCCCTGAGACGATGGTGTTCCGGAAGAACTGGCGCACTTACCAGTCCCACCTATTGGATCGGCTGGACCGCTATCTCGACAACAAACGCCTCCATTTGGTCGCGGCACCCGGGTCGGGGAAAACGGTTCTGGGGCTTGAAGTCATTCGGCGGATCAACCAGCCCACTTTAGTGCTCGCACCAACAATCACGATCCGCGACCAGTGGATCGACCGCCTTGTCGGATTGTTCCTGCCTCCGGGCAGTGGCAGCCCGGTGTGGGTCTCAACTGACTTAAGAAGCCCCGCATTCCTCACCATCGCCACCTATCAGGCGTTGCATGCGGTTTGCTGTAGCGAGCCTGAACAGCACAAGCCGGCGGAATGCGATGACGATCCTTCCACAAACCAATTCGAGTTGCATGCAAATAGTGAAGCGGGCAATCCCGTTGCACCAGGGCGCGTTCCTATTCCGGAGTTTCTGCTGGGCATAAAGTTCAAGGCTCTTGTTCTCGATGAGGCACACCATCTTCGGGCCGAATGGTGGCGTGTCCTGACCTCCTTTGCAGCGGAATTAGAAGATCCCACCATCGTTGCGTTGACCGCGACGCCTCCCTACGATGTTTCCCCGTTTGAATGGCAGCGGTATGAGGAACTTTGCGGATCCGTCGACGCCGAAGTCTCCGTACCCGAGTTGGTCGAGCAGGGCGACCTCTGCCCCCATCAGGACTACGTCTACTTCAGCACGCCCAGCCAGCAGGAACAGAAGGTGATCTCTGACTTCCGAGCTTCGGTTGACCAGTTTGTCGTCGGGTTAAGGGCAAACCCGGCCTTCAAGGACGCGCTCCTGAGACACCCTTGGATTTCCGATCCAGATCGACACACAGAAGAAATCCTGGGCGATCCCGAATACCTCTCGAGCATGGTTGTCTATCTGAACGCCATTGGAGAGCACATCCCGACTGTGGTACTGGGCACACTTGGTCTTTCTCACCAACGCATTCCTGCCTTGGAACTCGAGTGGCTTGAAGTGCTGCTTTCGCACTGCTTGTATTCGGACTCCGAGAACTTCCGTGAAATCGACTCGGTTCTCAAGGGTATCCGTCACGAACTGTTGCAATTCGGCGCTATCGAACGCAGGAAGGTGAAGCTCCGAGACCCTTCCGACCACCTGAAGTTGCTCACCACGTCGGTTACGAAGTTGAAGTCCATCGAGGAAATTGTCAGGCTGGAATCAGGTGCCCTGGGTAAAGACCTCCGTTGCGTCATCCTGACGGATTTCATCCGAAAAGCCGAACTGCCCAGATCGGACGATGAAATCTCCGACTTCGAAGACATCGGTATCGTTCCAGTATTCGAATCTCTTCGGCGTGCCGGGGTCGAAGGCGTTCGTCTCGGGGTCTTGAGCGGGTCACTGGTCATCGTCCCGAGCAGCGCGGAGCCAATCGTCAAGCAGGCTGCGGCAACGATGGGGCTCGATCCGCAGAACTTGTCTGTTTCTCCGATGGCTCACGATCCGTCCTATGTCAGCGTCGAGATTCGCGGAGAATACTACAGAGGTTCGGTTCGGCTAATCACATCCGTTTTCGAGCAAGGTGGCATCACGGTGCTAGTCGGAACGAAGTCCCTCCTGGGAGAGGGTTGGGATGCTCCATGCATCAACACACTCTTGCTCGCCAGCTTTGTTGGCTCGTTCGTGCTCTCCAACCAAATGAGAGGACGTGCGATTCGAGTAGACTCAGCGCAGCCGGAGAAGACGGCAAATATTTGGCACTTGGTCTGCGCTGAGCCGGGTGGGTTCGGACCGGGCGATGATTATCAACTGCTGGTGCGGCGTTGCTCCGCATTTGTCGGAGTGAGCGCGACAGCCGCAGTCATCGAAAACGGAACTGAGCGGCTGGGATTCGGACACCCTCCGTTTAGCCGCGACCAACTCGCTCAAATCAACGCACAGACCTGCCGTCGTGCGCTCGACCGGGGGGCGCTCCGTCAGCAATGGCAAGACGCGCTCCATGCGGGCTCTATCCAGCAGATGACGGACGGATGGAAGGCACCCGATGAGTCACTGCCACGCGGGTTCGTCCTCTCGAATACCATTGCTGCCCTTCTGATCCAGGCTGGCTGCATCGCGATGGTGGTGCTTGAATCTTTTGGACGACTGTTGGGTCGAGCTCGAATCACGCAAGACTTTCTTCGTATCGCGCGATATTACTAGGGATCGCGGCGATTGCGAGCCTGCCTTGGAGTTTGGTGGCAGTGTGGCGACTCATCCGCCACGGCACGCCCGAGAGAAGCATCAAGCAAATCGGGCGCGCGCTGGTCGAAGCCTTGGAGTTCGAAGGCTCGATGAATCAACACGCCGGAGAATTCCGCGTCTACGCCGACCGGAACCAGGGCGGAACCGTGTTTTGCTGGATCGGAGGCGGCACTGGCAAAGAACAAGCGACATTCCTTCGCGCCTTGCGGGAGATCCTGAGCCCAATCGACAACCCACGCTATCTGCTCGCGCGCCCGAGAATCTGGAGGGTCTTTCGCGAGGACTATTTTGCCGTCCCGGAGGTGTTAGCGAGGAAGAAGGAATTCGCCGAGACATTCGCCGGACGGTGGAAGAGTCTCGTTGGACCGGTCCAGCTTGTTTTCACGCGCACGCCTGAAGGCCGAAAGGTGTTGCTGCGCGCGCGAAATCACTCGCTGTCGGGGGTATTCCAGAAACGTGGCGAGCGCGTTAGTTGCTGGAGGTAAGACAAGGTCCACATCGTTGCTGAGATCACTCCCGCCGACCGCAAGATGTCGGTTCACGACATCCGAAGGCGCAGCTTTCCCGTCACCGTTTGACGCCCTTCTCCCTCTCTCTTACACTCAAGATTAACGGCGGGTGAATTTTCTCCTCATGCCCGGCTTGGCGGATTCGAGCCTGGCATTGCAGACTTTCGAACGCGCCGAGAAGGTAACCTGTGAGTCCTACGGAAACCATCGACAACAAGAACTCCGAAGCGAAGAAGGACGGGATAAAACGCGAGATTTCGGTTGAAATCCCGGCCGAGGAAGTCACCCGTGAAACCCAAACTCTGATCGCGAAATATCAGAAAGTCGCGCGGCTGCCTGGATTCCGCGCCGGGCATGTGCCGGCTTCCATCATCCGGCAGCGATTCAAGGAAGATCTGAACAACGACGTGGTCGACGCACTCGTGCCCCGCTACTTCCGCATGGAAGCGGAGAAGCGGGGAATGATTCCCGTCTCGCAGCCACGGGTCACCGATCTGCACATTCATGATGGCGAACCGCTGCGCTTCAAGGCCAGCTTCGAAGTCCTGCCCGAGATTAAGGTCGAGGGCTACAAAGAGCTGCGCGCCGACCATCCTGAGATCGTCGTAACCGATCAGGAAGTCGAAGATGCGCTGAACAATGTGCGTGAGCAGCACGCCACGTTTACCTCGGTCGATGGACGTACGCTGGCCGACGGCGACTTTGCCCAGGCTTCGATGGACGGCCGCCCCAAGGACACCGACGACAAGACCCAGCCCGTCCACATGGACGAAGTGCTGATCGAGATCGGCGGCAAGAATACGGTCCCGGAATTCACGGCGAACCTGCGCGGCGCCAACGCGGGCGATGAAAAGGAATTCGAAGTCGCCTATTCCGACGATACCAACGACAAGCGGCTTGCCGGCAAGACCTTCGTCTATGCGGTGAAGATTCAGGCGATCAAGCAAAAGCACTTGCCCGAACTCAACGACGACTTTGCCAAAGAACTGGGCGAATTCACCGGCCTCGACCAGGTGCGCCAACAGATTCGCGAGAGCCTGGAGCACGAGCGCAAACACAGCGCCGAGCGCGAAGCGAAAGACAAGCTCGTGGCCGAACTGGTGAAGCGCAACGATTTCGAAGTGCCCGAGGCGCTGGTTGACCGGCAGATCGATTTGCGTATTGAGCGCGGACTGCGCGCACTTGCGGCGCAGGGCATGAAGATGGAAGACATGAAGAAAATGGATCTGCCACGGATGCGGGCGGGCCAACATGAACAGGCTGTGCAAGATGTAAAGTCATCGTTGTTACTGGAACGTATTGCGGATCTGGAAAAAATTGAGGTCGGCGAAGACGAGGTCAATCGCGAACTCGAGGCGCTCGCACGTCAATCCAAACAGACTCCCGAAGCGGTCCGAGCTCGTTTGACACAGGATGGGGGCCTCGATAGAATTCGCAACAGAATCCGCAGCGAGAAGACCCTCGATTTTCTGTATCACCAGTCCGCGTAGTGGCCCTGAATATGCGGACCTCTTTCGAAATCCTCCCCTTGCACGAAGGCGTCGCGTCGGGGCGGAGTGTGGAGTGAACGTGAAACACAATAACAACGATCCACAGATGATGCTGGTTCCGATGGTCATCGAGCAGACCGGACGCGGCGAACGCGCTTATGACATCTACTCCCGGTTGCTGCGCGACAACATCATTTTTATCGGCACTCCGATTGACGACAACATCGCCAACCTGGTGATCGCCCAAATGTTGTTTCTGGCTCAGGAAGATCCGGAGAAAGATATCCAGCTTTACATCAACTCTCCCGGCGGTTCGATTACGGCAGGCATGGCGATTTATGACACGATGCAGTACGTGAAAAACGATGTCATGACACTGTGCGTGGGCCAGGCGGCGTCGATGGCGGCGTTACTTTTGGCATCAGGCGAGCCCAAAAAGAGATTGGCACTGCCCAATTCGCGAATTCTAATACATCAGCCATCTATGGGAGGTTTGTCCGGACAGGCCACCGACATTGACATTCACGCACGCGAGATTTTGCGCATGCGCGAGATCACAAACCAATTACTTTCGAAACATAGTGGACAGAAACTGGACAAGGTGGAAAAAGATGTGGAGCGCGATTTCATCATGAACGCGCAACAAGCTAAGGAATACGGAATCATAGACGATATCATCTATAAGACCGGAAAAGCTGTATGATCGGCCTTCGCGCCTGACGAATTTTTCGGCGCCGACGGCAGACGGGTCAGTGCGAAGCTGGGGCCCCGGTCATGCCGCCGACGCCGCTTAAGGAGTAAAAGCCGAGTGAAAAACAAGTCGGGTACCGAGGAGATTCTCCGCTGTTCGTTCTGCCACAAATCGCAGGACGCGGTCGCCAAGCTGATCTCGTCTCCCAGCGATTACCCCCGCGCCTACATTTGCGACGAGTGCGTCGCGGTCTGCAACTCCATTCTGGAAGACGATCGGACTGCCACTCCGCCAAGCTCGACTCCCAATCAACTGCCCAAGCCGCAGGAAGTCAAAACCTTCCTCGATGAGTACGTGATCGGGCAGGAGCAAACCAAGAAGAAGCTGGCAGTCGCGGTCTACAACCATTACAAGCGCATCTTCATGAATCGCCAGAAGACCGGTGACGGGATTGAGCTTACAAAGTCGAACATCCTGCTGATCGGCCCCACGGGAACCGGCAAGACGCTGCTGGCGCAAACGCTGGCTCGCATGCTGGATGTGCCGTTCGCCATCGTCGATGCGACCACGCTGACCGAAGCCGGATACGTAGGCGAGGATGTCGAGAACATCATCCTGAAGCTGCTTCAGGCCGCCGACGGCGACGTCAGTCGCACCCAGACCGGCATCATTTATATCGACGAAGTCGACAAGATTGGGCGCAAGGACGAGAATCCCTCGATCACTCGTGACGTTTCCGGCGAAGGCGTGCAGCAGGCGCTGCTGAAAATTCTGGAAGGTACGATTGCCAACGTTCCCCCGCAGGGTGGACGAAAACATCCGCATCAGGAATTCACCCCCGTCGATACCACCAACATTTTGTTCATCTGCGGCGGGGCCTTTGTCGGTCTCGACAAGATCATCTCCCGCAGAATCGGGAAGAAGGCGCTCGGCTTCCGCAGCGGGGAAGAGGCTGAAAAAGAAGAGGTATTCACCTCTAAGAAGAAGACCCAGGAACTGCTGCAGGAGGTGCAACCGGAAGACCTAATCAAGTTCGGACTGATCCCCGAATTTGTCGGCCGCTTGCCGGTGGTCGGGATGCTCGAAGATCTCGATGAGTATGCGCTGATCGAAATCTTAACCCGACCGAAGAACGCTATCGTCAAGCAATACCAGCGGTTGTTCGAATTCGAGAACGTGCGCTTGAAGTTCTCTGACGACGCGCTGCGCGCGGTTGCCCGCCAGGCTATGGCCCGAAAGGTGGGGGCCCGCGGCCTGCGCATGATCCTCGAAGAACTTATGCTCGACCTGATGTTCAATCTGCCTAGCCAGAAGAAACTGAAGGAATTCGAAGTCACCCGCGAGATGGTAGAGAAACGCAGCGCCACCTTCTCACCAGTGATGGAAAAAGCTGGCTAGCCCGCGGAAACCAATCTGAAGACCTGGGATCCCACTTCTCGACAAGTGGGTGCTGACCCCTGATCAGGAAGCACTCCAGGCATGCCCCAAGAATCTCTGCCTGAGGAGTCGCTGTGATGTCCCGAATCCGTCGTCTCTCATTTCTAGGTGCGGCGTAAGGGCATTGGCAGTGGCGTCAGGTCACCCGTCGTGCACAGACATGGTTCCTCCTGGCGGGAGCCCGATTGGCTCGCGCCTTCGGAGGATTCACCAAGTCTGGAGGAGGTTTGCCATCGGGCTCTGCATCTACGGTGTGGTGGCGGCGCAGTCAATCCCCTGTTAAAAGGCGGGGGTTGACCCCTGATAGCTGCGCCTGGGGAACCCATAGCGGCGAAAGAATCCCGGGCGCCGAAAGGATCGGGAATCACGTCCCTGGCATGGCTCGGGCGTCATTGGGTCCAAAGTGCCATTTGGCCAGAGCGTCAGGGCCATGTAAAATCCTGTAAGGCTGTCTTGGCCTGTTTGTTCGTCTTAGGGAGACCCAGTGACTATATCCAAGGAAAAGTACGAATCCAAAAAACTGCCCATGATGCCCATCCGGGACGTGGTCATATTCCCGTTTATGATGACCCCGTTCGTTGTGGGACGCGAATCGAGCGTACGCGCTCTCGAAGAGGCACTCGCAGCGGATAAGAAGATTTTCCTGGCGACCCAGCACGACGCCTCCATCGACGAACCCAAGGCCAACGAGATCTATCAGGTCGGTACGATCGTCAACATCGTCCAGAGCCTGAAACTGCCCGACGGCAACATCAAAGTGCTGGTCGAGGGCATTGAGCGCGGCAAGATTCTGCAGGTCATCGACACCGAAGGCTTCATGCAGGCGACGGTTCGGGTAGCCCGCTTCACCACCGAGAGCAGTCAGGCGCTTGAAGCCAGCATGCAGCGGGTCACGTCGCTCTTCGAGCAATACGTGAAGCTTTGTCAGGCGCTGAATTATGAAACGATGATCTCGGCCGTGCGCATGGAGGACCCGGCCAAGTTGACGGACGTCATCGCCGCCAACCTTCAGCTTTCCATTGAAGAAAAGCAGGAACTGCTCGAGATCTTCGATCCCGCCGAACGCCTCACCCGCATCGCCGACGTGCTCGACATCGAAATCGAAAAACTGAACGTCGACCGCACCATCCAGTCGCGCGTGAAGCGCCAGATGGAGAAAGCGCAAAAAGAGTATTACCTCAACGAGAAGATCAAGGCCATTCAGAAGGAACTGGGCCGCGGCGAGAAGAGCGAATTCGA